>WNFX01001381.1_pt1 | contig 24999 bp, 28 predicted proteins | sample 5400111 | NCBI WGS metagenome assembly WNFX01 (sample SAMN13153363, study PRJNA577476) | soil metagenome | isolation source: 40 cm soil or saprolite under grassland replicate 1 | place: USA:California | collected 2016-06-15
CGGGCTTGGGATTGAAGTCGATGCTCTGGAGGCAATCGACGGGACGCCGGTGGTGGACGTCAAGCCGGCCATCGACCCGCCCGCATGACGCGCTGCACGCGGCGGTCTTGTACGGCGGCTTACCGGCCCGGAACCGTACATCCCGGTCGGGACGGCGATCCGTCCCGGGCCGGACTCCCCGCTCAGCTCATCGAGCAATCGGCGCTCGGGACTCGCCGACCTGATGCATCCGCTCACGGTATGTGATCGACCCTCGACCTTGACAAGGCGCGCCAAGCCGCCGATAGGTGCGCCTGGGAACCTGGTCATCCATTGTCAGGTGACGGTGCATATACGGTTGATCGGCATGGCGGTGGGAAAACCCACCTTCCCCGGCAAAGGGGGTTCGTCCGCCGCGCAGATGTCAGTCGTAGTGCCTCATGTGCGCCACAGTGTCTTCCAGGGCCCGGACGGGCCGGTGCAGACGCCGATCGCCAGGTCGTTCCAGTCGTTCTTCACCTGGTCAGGAGGGTTGGGGACGGCTAGAGGGCTTGGGCGGCTCGCGAAGTACGGCTTCAGCTGCCGGGCCGCGTCGACGTACAGCACCGTCGTGTCGGATGCGTCCCCTGGTCCCCATAGCCAGAATGTGTTGTGACCCGAGATCACCGGCGGCAGGCGGTACGGCCTGCCGTACGTGTCAAGCGCGCCGGCCTCCGCATAGGCACCCGTGAAGATGGACGTCGGCGGCTGGCCCGCACGGGTAAGCGCCGCGTCCTGTGCCGCAACTTCGGCAGTCAGCTGCGGCCAGCTGATGCCGTCAGCGATGCTCTTTGCCCCATTCAGCTTGGGCGGGCTCGCGATCGGCAGTAAGGGCAGCGCGCTCGGCAAGATGACCACAGTGCCGACCAGCGCGAGGACGCCGATGACGACACGGCGGGCGTGCGGTCGGCGCGCCGTCGCGATCCACCGCTTGGCCGATACGGGCCCCGGCGGCCGGTATCGCGGGCAGGATCCCGTCCGCGTAGTAGACCTTGCCCGGTATCCAGACCAGGACGTTCACTGAAACCAGCGCCGCTCTTGCTCCGCTCCATCGCACCTAGTTGGAAGGAACGATGGGAAGGCAGGCAGCCGTCGTGCTTTACGTGCTCGCCTTGGTAGCCGTCGTGGTCGGCGTGGACGTCCTGTTCTTCAGGCATCACTTCTGGGAGCGGCTGATAGTAAACGTCGGAATTGTCCTGGTGTTCGCGGCGTTCGGTTTGAGGTTCCTGAAGCGTCCATGAGCGCAGCCGCCGCAACGCGGCTCGCCCAGCTCCACGGCGGTCCCAAGTCAACGCCCGTCTGGCCAGCGCACGCCCGCGACGGCACGGAGGTGCCGGTACTCCCATGGCCTGATCAGGCGCCTCAAAACGGTGACAGATCGCGAGGGAGTGGTGCTGTCATCTGGTGCGTGCATTGGGATCCCTCCCGCCGCCGGAGGCCCGGTCACATATCGGGACGATCTGTATCCGGCTACCGGTACCCGACGTGCAGCCGATCTGAGTACGGAATCGGCAGGGAGGCGCGACGCCACGACACCCGGCTCCGAGCAGATCGTCACCTTCCGTAGCCCAGGGTTGCCTTCCCTGCTGCACCTGGGCCTGGGTCGGCGCTGCCGCTGTTCGGGAACAGGTGCCCGCAGGCCGCCCATGACACGGGTGCTGTGGTTCATCGTGGTCTCAGGGTTGGATGATCATGTAGCCGTTGGCGGGGCGTTCGGTAAGCCCGGGAGGGCCGTGGGTAATGCCGCCTGGGCGGCATCGCCGGTAGTGGTGGTGGCGAGGTCGAGGTGGGGGGCGCGGCCGGTGCAGGGCTGGCTGGTGGGGCCGGCGGGCGGTGCCGGGCTGGGCGGGAGGCTGCCTTGGCGCCGTTGCGCTGCGGGGGTGGATGCCGGCCTGGTGGGCGTGGCCGTGGGTGTGCATGGGGCTGCCTGTCTTCTGGGCGGCCGGGTCCGCGGGCCGGTCAGAGGGTCCACAGGGCCTGGGTGGGGGACAGCCGGGCGGCGCGGATCGCGGGCAGCAGCCCGGCGAGGGCGCCGATGAGCAGGGCGGCGGCGATGCCGCCGACCCACGCTTCGGGGGGGATGACGGCAGCCCAGTGCTTGTGATCGGCGTAGATGGCGGTGGCCGCGGCGCCGGCGCCGACGCCGGCCGCGCCGCCGGTGGCCGCGAGCAGGATGGCCTCGGACAGGAACTGGATGCGGATATGGCCGCGGGTGGCGCCCAGGGCGCGCCGCAGGCCGATCTCCGACCGGCGTTCGAGCACGGAGATGACCATGATGTTGGCCACCCCGATCGCGCCGACCAGCAGCGCGACCGCGCCCAGGCCCAGGAACAGGGTGCTGAACGCGCCCTTGGCGGCGGCCTGGGCGGTGAGCGCGGCCGACGGCTGGGACACGTTCACCTGGGAGGGGTTTTCCGGGTTGGCCTGGGCGGCCAGCAGGCCATCCACGGCGCGGACCCGGCTGTCGGCGGCCTTGACGTAGATGGTGGAGGGATGCCCGTCGAAGCCGAGGTATTTCTCGGCGGCCGGGTAGCCGACCAGCACGCTGGAGTCGATCTCGGGGGCCAGCGCCGCGGGCTTGAGGATGCCGGTGACGTAGAACCACATGCCGGCGGCCCAGATCCGCTCCCCGGGCCAGATCCGGTCGATGCCCATCCGCTGCGCGGCCGTCGCGCCGAGCACGCAGACCGGTTCGCGGGCGGTGGCGGCGTTGAGGAACCGGCCCTGCGCCAGCGAGGTGCCGGCCGCCCTGGGCAAGTGCAGGCTGGTGGCATCCACCGACACGGCGTTGGTTTCGATCGGGTTGATGTAGGGGGACTTGTAGGCGGTGATGCCGTTGACCAGCCCGGTGTCTTGCACGCCGGTCACCCCCGGCAGCCGTGCGATCATCCCTGGGGCGGGCTTGGGCAGCTCTGCGGTGCCGCCAGTGAACGTCTGCCCGTTCTCCACCGTCAGCAGGTTGGTGCCCAGCGCGGCGATCTCGGCGTTCAGCTCCGCCGCGCTCGAGGACGACAATCCGAGGATCGCGACGATCGCGGCCACCCCGATCGCGATCCCCAGCGCCGACAGCGCGGCGCGCAGCTTGCGGGTGGCCAGCCCCACCGCGGCCAGCCGGGCCAGGTCCGCGATCCGCAGCGGGGCCGGGCCGGGCGCGGCCAGCGCCATCGGGCGGGCCCCGCGGCTTCCCCCGCCCGGCCCGGCGGCAGGCAGTACCGTGGTCATCGGGTCTCCTCCTGCCCGGCCTGCGGGCGGGCCCCCAGCCGCTCGCCCGGCTCGTCGCTGTCGGCGGCGATCCGCCCGTCGAGCATCTGGATCTGCCGGCGCATCCGGACGGCGACGTGCTGGTCGTGGGTGACCACCACGATCGTGGCCCCGGCCTGGTTGAGTTCGTCGAGCAGGTCCAGGATGGCGGCGCCGGTGGCCTGGTCCAGGTTCCCGGTGAGCTCATCGGCCAGCACGACCTGCGGGGAGCCGGCCAGCGCCCGGGCGATCGCCACCCGCTGCCGCTCGCCCCCCGACAGCCGGACCGGCCGAACACCCAGCTTGTGACCGAGCCCGACCCGCTCCAGCGCGGCCGCGGCCCGCTCGCGCCGCTCGGCGGCGCCGTATCCGGCATACAGCAGCCCGCCGGCCACGTTGGCCAGCGCGGTCTGCTGCTCGGCCAGGAAGAACTGCTGGAACACGAACCCGACCGCCGAGGCGCGCAGCCCCGCCAGCTGCCGGTCCGACAAGGCGCTCACGTCCAGGCCGGTGACCCGCACGCTGCCGGAGGTCGGCTTGTCCAGGGTCCCGGCCAGGTGCAGCAGCGTGGTCTTCCCCGACCCGGACGGGCCCAGCACCGCCACCAGCTCCCCGGCTCTCACCGTGAAGCTCACCCCGGCCAGCGCGGTCACCGGCGGCGACCCCGGGTAGATCTTGGACACGTTCTCCAGTTCCAGCACCCGCCCCGGGCGGCCGTCCAGGGCCGGGACCGTGCCCGCAAGCACGACCGGCCCGCTCATGACGCCGGCACCACGACACGCTGCCCGGCGGAAAGCCCCGGCCCGGTGACCTGGACCATCCCGGCCGCGGGATCGGACAGGCCCGGCCTCACCGGCACCAGGCGATGCCCGCCGCCCGGGCCGGCGACCTCGACCGCATACCCGCCCGGCCGGGCCACCAGCGCCGCCACCGGCACCGCCAGCACGTCCTTGACCTGGCTGGTGGTGATGTTCACCGTCACCGGCGCCTGGTCCAGGTGCCCGGCCGCCCCCGGATGATCCAGCCGCACCAGCACGCTGATCTTCGCCGAGGAGCCGTGCCCGGTGGCGACCTTGCCGACTGAGGAGATCACCCCCGGCGTGGCGGAACCGTCCGGCAGCGTGATGCTCACCGGGTCGCCCTTTGTCACCTCGGACTGGTCGGCGGCGTCCAGGCCGATCGACACCACGTGCCGGGCGGAGGTCGCGGAAAACACCGGCCCCGACGCCGCGGCCCCCAGCGACGCGCGCACCGTGGCCACCCGCAGCGCGGCCGGCTCGAACACCGCCTGCCCCAGCGGCAGCGTCCCGGTCTGCTCCAGTCCCAGCTTCGCCTGCAGCTGCTCCAGCCCGTGCCCGGTGTCCCCGGAGAAGTACCGCCAGCCTTCCGCGGCGATGTACCCGCTGCCGGAATACCCGAGGGCCACCAGGTCGTGGTTGAGCTGGGCCACGTCCGCCCCGCGCATGCCCTCCGTCAGCTCCCGCCAGGCCGGCACCCGCCCATACAGCAGGTACGCCGGCACCCCGTTATCGGTCCGGTAGAGCACCTGGCCCTGCCGGATCACCCGGCCCGCCGTCGGCAGCCAGGTAAACGTTCCCGGCCCCGACCCCGGCGACCCCGGCGAGCCAGATGAGCCAGGCCCCGTCGAGCCGGACGACGGCACGCTCACCGTGTAGGACCCGGCATACCCCAGCGTCGCGCTCAGCGTCGTCTGCGCCGACAGCGTCTCCCGCTTCACGGTCTGCGTCGTGGTGCCATACAGGCTGGCGGCGTTCCCCGAACCGGACGGGCCGCGGGCACGGAACCCGCCCGCCAGCCACACCGCTCCCGCGCCCGCGGCCAGCACGACCACACCCACCGCCGTGACCGTCACCCGCCGGCGCCGGCCTCGCCGGCCACCGGACCCGGCGAACTCCGCACGTTCGCTGATCGCCGGTGTTGTCCTGGCACTCACGGCATCCCACCTTCACGGTCGTTCCGCTTCTCGTCGTACGGGGCGGCGGTTCCACTACTTTGAGCCGCTGTTCAGCCGGGCCGCCCCGGGCGGGCCAATGGAACCCCTACGCCTGCGGGCAGCTGGCGCGAGCATTCGCTCATCTTGTGATCGATCTGCGGCGAATTCGGGTCGAAGCCATGTACATGGACCAGATTGAAACCCCAGCCCGCGGAATCGTAGGTGGGGTCGGGCCAGTTCGGCACCCCGTGCGAGCGCATGCACCGGGCGAATCTCAGCATGGCCCTCAGGTCCCGCTGCGACTGGGCCTGGGTCATCTGGCCGCCGTTGGGGAGCAAGTGTGCGCAAGCTGCCTGGGCCGCCTGGTACTGGGAACTGCTGACCCCAAGTTGCTGCGGATCGACCTTAGGCAACCCGCTAGCCAACTCATTGCTGCTGCTGGCGTCAGGGTACCTTGGCACCCCGTGCGAGCGCATGCAGGCCGAGTAGGCGAGCGCCGTCCGGGAGTTCGCTGACCCTCCCGCATTCGGTGAGCCACCGGAACCGGCGGATGATGGGCTGCCGCCGCAGGCCGCCGCCAGCAGGGCCACGGCGGCCGCGGCGATGATGGCGGCCGCGGTCCGCGCTGGCCACGGCCCCGCCAGCCATGACCGGCGCATGACGCGGGTACTGTCGCTCATCATGCCCTCCTCAGGGGCTGGGCCGCAGCTGCGCCCGGCCGCCGGTACGCACCGGGACTAGCTGGTTTCGCGTTCATGGGCTGCTCCGTCCGGAGTAGTCCGCGGCGCCGTGGCCCTCTCCGGTCTAGCAGGCAGCCGATGACACGAGCCGAACAGTAATTGTTAGACGGATGTCATCCGCACGGGCGCAGAATGTGGACGTGCGGGGCCGCGCCTTGCAAAGTGCCCGGGGCACCCCAACGCGAAGGTCCTGGTAGCGTTCGTCGGGCTGCAGCCAGCCCATGAACAGCGGCAACTGCCCCGGGCCCGCCCTGCCAGGTCCGGCCCGCCCGCGCGCACCAGCGCAGGAACAGCGCGATCGAATGCGCATAGCTCTTGGTCGTCGATTCCGCCCCGTCACGGCCGAACCGCACCTGCCGCAGAAAACCGTCCACGACCGGCACCACCGCCAGGTCCTCATCCAGCACCGTCCAGTACCGCGCCCTGGACGGCAGCCTCACCGTAAATGCCCGCATCCCCGTCCCGAACCTGTGCTGGGTGGGTGAACTACTACCAGCAACAAGCACCACACGCAGGGAGACGCGCCGGGAAACCCCAGGAATGCCAGGTCAGCGCAACATTATGCGACAGGCTAAAGACACCTGGAGAACGCAGCCAGTGCAGGTGCTCAATCTTCCAGTGCCCGCGGACCAGGGCGAGCAGGTCTTCCGGGCCGGCCAGGCCGGCGCTCAACCGGCGGCTCGCCAAGCCGGCAAGGACCGACCGAGGCGACCTCAGTCGCGGAACTCACGGCCCCGCCTTGTTCGGGTGACCGGGCGGACCATGGCTTGTTTCGAAGTTGCCGCCCTCGAAGTGCTTGCAGGCCTGGGCCGCTCTCTGGAAGGTCGGGCTGTTCACGTCGATGTTACTAGACAGCAGCCAGCCGACGCCGTTGTTGCTCCCGGTGACCGGGTCGGGGAAGTCGGTCACTGTGTGCGAGCGCATGCAGTGCGACAAGTTCAGCGCCTTGCTCTCCGCCAACGCGTGCTGCGCGGGGGTCAGGTTCGGGAGCAGGGGCTGGCAGGCTTGGATCGCCGCCCGGTACTGGGGGTTGTTGGGCCCGAGCCCGAGTTGTTGGGCGCTAGGCCAAGTTCCGCTGCTGTTGGGGTCGGGGAAGTTCGGCACGCCGTGGGAGCGCATGCAGTGGGAGTAGGCGAGCCCGCTGCCGTGCTGGGTCGACCTCCCTGCGGTGGCAGACGAGGGGCTCCCGCCGCCGCAGGCCGCCGCCAGCAGGGCGACGCTGGCCATCACGGTGATGACGACCGCGGCTCGCCGTCGCCGAAGCCGTGGTCGGAGATGGCTGCGTCTACCGTCGAAGTTGTCGTTCATCATGCCCTCCTCAGGTTGGATGATCGTGCTGGCCGCCAGCGCCGGGCAGGCCGTGTCGGCGCAGTGGATTCGATGCGGCAGCAGCGTTCACGGTGTCACCCGAACGACTCCGGGGCGTTCCCTCCTGCCAGGCGCGCGCATTCGTCCAACTTCGCCTCGAACTGGCGCGTATGCGACTCAGCGTCGGAAATACCGGCGTTAGTGATATTGAAAAAAGGCTGTCCCCGGGAATCGGTGGTGGGGTCGGGGAAGTTCGGCACCCCATGGGAGCGCATGCACCGGGCGAGCTTCCGGTCGGCGGTCAGCATCTGCTGCACCAGGGCCGGCGGGCAGTCGCTGTTCTGCATGCACTGGTCTTCTCGCTGCTTGAGCGACCCGCCTGTCGGGAGCAGGTGCCGGCAGGCTTGCTGGGCGGCCTGGTACTGGGAGGTGCTGACCCCGAATTGCTGAGCGTCGCCCTTGGGGAGTTGTCCGCTGCTGTCGGGGTCGGGGAAGTTCGGTACGCCCTGGGAGCGCACGCAGGCCGAGTAGGCGACCGCTGACGGGGAGTTCGCTGACCCTCCCGCACCCGGTGAGCTGCCGGTGGATGATTGGCTGCCGCTGCATGCCGCCGCCAGCAGGGCCAGGGCGGCGGTGGCGATGATGGCGGCCGCGGCTCGCGGCGTGAGCGGCCTTGCCCGCCGTGGCCGGCGCAGGACGCGGGTGCAGTGGTTCATCACGGTCTCCTCAGGGGCTGGGCCGTGGCGGCGCGTGGTCGCCGGTGCGCACCGGGACTGGCTGCTTTCCGGTTCATGGGCTGCTCCGTCCGGAGTGGCCCGCGGCGCCGCGGCACTCCCCGGTCTAGCAGGCAGCCGATGACAGGAGCCGAACAGTGGTTGTTAGGCGGATGTCATCTCCGCTGGCGCACAATGTGCAGGTGCGCGTGCTGGTCGTGGAGGATCACGTCGCGCTGGCTGACCGGATCGGCGAGGGCCTGCGCGACGCGGGGTTCGCCGTCGACGTGGTCTACGACGGCGCGGCAGCCCTGCAGAGCACGGCCAGCACCGGCTACGACGTGGTCGTGCTCGACCGCGACCTGCCGGCCGTGCACGGCGACCGCGTCTGCCGCCGGCTGGTGCGCGACGGCTCGCCCAGCCGCATCCTGATGCTCACCGCGGCCGCCGACGTCGAGGACCGGGTCGACGGGCTGGAGCTGGGCGCCGACGACTACCTCGGCAAGCCGTTCGCCTTCTCCGAGCTGATCGCGCGCATCCGCGCTCTGGGCCGGCGCGGACCCGGCTCGCCCGCGGTCGTGCAGCGGGGCGACCTGGTGATCGACCGCGCGCGGCACCGCGCCAGCCGCGCCGGCATCCCGCTGACCTTGACCCGCAAGGAGTTCGGCGTGCTGGAATGCCTGGCCGGCGCGGACGGCGCTGCGGTCAGCGCCGAGGAGCTGCTCGAACACGTGTGGGACGCCCACGCCGACCCGTTCAGCAACACGGTCGCGGTGACCATCAGGCGGTTGCGGCGCAAGCTCGGCGACCCGCCGCTGATCGAGACCGTCACCGGCGTCGGCTACCGGCTGTGAGCAGCCACCTCAGCGCCCGGTCGCGGCTGACGCTGCTGTACGCGTCGCTGTTCACCCTCGGCGGGGCCGCGCTGGCATTGATCACCTACCTGCTGGTCGCGCACACCTTGCACCCCACGACGGCCACCACGATCCCACCGGCGGTCCAGCAGGCGATCGCGCGGTGCGTCACGGCGGTGCAGACGGGTCGCGCCGCCGCCGGCGCCATGACCAAGTGCGCCGCGATATATGCCAACGGTGTCCAGGCCGGCGCCTCTGCACAGCGCGCCACGACGCTCACCCACCTGCTGACCTACTCGCTGCTCAGCCTGGCCGGCGTCACACTGCTCGCCGCGGCCGCGGGCTGGATCGCCGCCGGACGCATCCTGCGGCCGGTGCACCGGCTCACCGCAGCTGCCCGCGCGGCAAGTGAGCAGGACCTGTCCCAGCGCATCGCCCTGCAGGGCCCGCGCGACGAGCTGCGTGAGCTCGCCGACACCTTCGACACGATGCTCGAATGGCTCGACCGCGCGTTCACCAGCCAGCGGCAGTTCATCGCCAACGCAAGCCATGAGCTTCGCACGCCGCTGACCGTCATGCGCACCGCGATCGACGTCGTCCTGGCCAAGCCGGAACCGGCCCGCGGCGAGCTGGTGTCGATGGCCGCCGATGTCCGCCAGGCCGCCGGTCACGCCGAGCGGCTCATCGAGGCACTGCTGGTACTGGCGCGCAACGATCAGGCCCGTGCCCTCACCGACCCGCTGGACCTGGCCGCCGTCGCCGAAGACGCACTCGAAGCACGCACCGCCAACCGCATCACCACGACCGCCACGCTCGGCCAGGCCCCGGTGACCGGCGACCAAGTGCTGCTCGAACGGCTCGTCACCAACCTGCTCGACAACGCCGAGCGCTACAACATCCCCGGCGGCACCGTCTCCATCTCGACCACCACCGACAACGGCGCATCCCTGGTGCGAGTCGTCAACACCGGCCAGGTCGTACTACCCGACCAGGTCGACCGGCTCTTCCTGCCGTTCACCCGGCTCGACGACCGCACCCGCCACGACGGCTTCGGCCTCGGCCTCACCCTCGTCGCGTCCATCGCCGCGGTGCACGGCGGCACCGTGCACGCAACCGCCGTGCCCGCCGGCGGGCTGGACATCACCGTCCGCCTCCCGCGACGCGACAACGCCCTCACCATAGCGTCGCACGCCACCTGAACACCTGCGCCCCGCCACCTACGCCGCCCAGGCCGGGCGCGGCATTCCCAGAATGCTCTTGCCCGAACCGCTATCGCCATCAGCGGCACGCATCGCCAGCGTCTTGCGCCCGCAACAACCATCAGCAGGCTGCACCGCATCACGTGCCCGGCAGCCGGCCACGTCCGCTCACGGCTCCCGGCAGCAGAAGAAGCAGCGCATATCGTCCATGGACTGATATCACTGCGGGCACCCCACCAGCCAGCTCGCATCGTAAGACCCGGCCACCACCACCCCTGCCGCGGTCAGCGCACATAGCCAGATGTTCTGCGCGATCGGCCCCGCCGACAATCCGCACATCAGAGCCGCCCGGAATCGGCGTTCGGCGCGAAACCACGACACCCGGCTCCGAGCAGATCGTCACCTTCCGTAACCAGGTTGCCTTCCCTGATGACTAGCGGCACCCGGGCTCGCAGGTCCCGGCCAGCGGCCGGCGGACCGCTGCCTTTGCGGCCACCGCACCCCCCCGCACCTGCGGCGGCGCGTCCAGAGCCGCAAACTTCTCCGCGTATTCTCCGTGGCGCAGCCATCTCGCCCCGGCGCGCTCTCAGCCCGGCGGGCTGACCTGCAGAAACTGCGCAACGCGGCGAAGGGCACCCGGTGCCCGGACCTCTTCTTGCTTAGTGAGGGAAACGAAGCAAACACTAGCTCTGAGCTGCGGTTTTGCGTGGTGGCAGGTGTTGGGTTCGAACCAACGTAGGCTAAGCCGACGGTTTTACAGATATCGCCGACATGCCCTTGACCTGCGCCAACGTACTTCGCCAGACGATTTTCCCGCATATTCTCCGCAAGGTGCCGCGTGGCATCCTGCACGGCCGCCGACCAGCCAAAAGGCCCGGCCCACGGAGATCAGCAACCATCAGAACTTGCAAGCCACGGCCATTACATGACAATAACCCGCAGACGGTCATCCGGCACCGAGGGCGGCACTGGCGCCAGCGCCCACGACGAGCCGCCTAGACGCCCACGTAGTCGGCGGCTCACCGCCCAACAGTGTCGTTCATGGTTGGTGCGCCGTAGCTCACCAGCGCTACCTTGGGGTACAATGCTGGGGATGGCTGGAGGCAATCATGGCTAGAAGCACGTCCTTCCGGATCAGCGACGCGGCCAAGAGCCGCCTATCATCCCGGGCCGCGCAGGAGGGCGTGACCGCGACTGCGCTACTGGATCAGCTCATCGTCGAGGGCATCGACCAGCTCGACTATCCCGGAGTGACCTTCCGCGGCCCGGCGCACGACCGGAGGGCCGCCCTCGCCGCAGGCCCGGATGTCTGGGAGATCATCGCCAGACTCCAGGAGCTGGCTGGCACAGAAGAGCAGCGCATCACTCTGCTGAGCGAGGAGTCTGACGTGCACCCCCGGCTCATCCGCATCGCCCTCGACTACGCCGCAGATCATGCCAACGAGATCAGCGAGCGGATCGGCCGCAACCGGGCGATGGCCAAGCACAGCCATGAGACGGCGCAGCAGCGTCAGGCCCTGCTGGCGTGACCGCGTTCCTGATAGACGAGATGTTCCCTGCGACAGCGGCCGGCCTGCTGCGGGACAAGTACGGTCACGACGCGGTCCACGTCACCGAGGTTGGCCTGCGCGGCGCTCCGGACACGCAAGTCGCGGCAACAGCCCGCGCGGACAGCCGGGCCGTCGTCACCGAGAACGTCGCCGACTTCTCCGCCGAACGCGACATCGTGCTTGTTTTTGTCTTAAAGAGGAACCTGCCCGCAGGCGGCGCGCATGCCCCGGCCCTCGCAGCCGTTCTGGACCGCTGGGACCACGAGCACCCAGATCCGTACCTCGGCCCGCACTGGCCGCCCGGCGCTTCTTCACCCGGGCGCTGCGTGCCGGCACGGTCCCGGTCGAAGTCATGACCGACCGCGCCCCGGGCTACCCGCGGGTCCTCGACGAGCTGATTCCCTCAGCGCTGCACATCGTTGAGCAGTACGCGAACAACCCGATCGAGGCAGACCACGGGCGGCTCCGGCCGATGCGCGGATTGACACAGCACCGTTCAGCGCGGACCATCGCCACCGGTCACGCGTCCGTGCAGAACCTGCGCCGCGGCCACTACGACATCGCCACCGACGTCCCCGAAGACCGCAGGCTCCGCAAGGTCTTCGACGATCTCGCATTGACAATCTGACCGGAGTAGCCAGGCAATGCTCCGACGCTGGGCAGGAATCGCACAACGCAACAGTGCCCCGCCATGTTCAGACCCCCGCGTCGCTTGACACCCCACTGACTGTAACTAAAACTGTTACAGCGCGACCGCCAAGTCGCGCCTGGCAAAAGGGGGTGGGGTTCGTGGCTGCGAACAGCCGACTCACGATAGCCGTGCACGCGCTGGCCTGGATGGCCCTCGCCCAGCAGCGTGGCCAGCCCGTGCTCACCTCGGAACGAGTCGCCGCCAGCGTCAACACCAACCCGGTGGTCCTGCGCCGCAGCCTCGGCGACCTTCGCCAGGCGGGCCTCGTCGAAGTCCGCCAGGGTGCCGCCGCCGGCTGGTCCCTGGCCAAAGACCCGGAGCAGATCACCCTGCTGGAGGTGTACGACGCCGTGAACAACCAGGCGCACCTGTTTGCCATGCACCGCGGGGAGCCCAACCTCAAGTGCCCGGTGGGTCGCGGCATCCGGCTCGCGCTCGGCCCGGTCTACGAAGGCGCGGAGCACGCGCTGCGCGCCCAGCTGCGGCGGACGTCGATCGCCGACGTGCTGACATCGACCCTGGAGGTCCAGTGAGAGTTCTCGAGCTGCGGCAATACACCCTGTTGCCCGGCCGCCGGGACGAACTGATCGAGCTATTCGACCGGGAGTTCGTCGAGCCGCAGGAGGCGCTCGGCATGCAGATCGTCGGCACATTCCGGGACCTCGACGATCCGGACCGCTTCATCTGGCTGCGCGCGTTCGACGATATGGCCGGCCGGGCCGAGGCCCTGTCCGCCTTCTACACCGGACCGGCGTGGAAGACTCACAGCAGCCAAGCGAACGCCACCATGATCGATAGCGACAACGTGCTGCTGCTCAGCCCGGTACGAGACTTCCCGCCCATGGCACCCAGGCCACCACTCGGACACATGCAAATCCCCGAGACGCTGATCACTGCCACGATCTACTACCGCGACCAGCCCTTCGAAGACGACCTGGTACGGGAGATCGACACGCTCACCGGACCCGAGGCGATCGCCAGTTTCCGGACCGAGTACGCCGAGAACACCTTCCCCGCGCTGCCGGTCCGCGCCGGCGAGCACGCCTTCGTGTGGTTCTCCGACAACCAGTCACCGGACATCGCCCCGGAATCGGTCTCCAGCACCGAACGGCTGCGGCTGTCCCCAACCGCGAGGTCGATGCTCCGCTGACAGCCGCCACGGAGGCCTTCGACCAAAAGCATCTCGCGCAGCGCCTTGCCCCGGCTCCGGCAGACGACGCTCAGGGCTGCCCGGCCGGACTAGGACCGAGGGTGACTGACAAGTGCCAACGCGGCGATCTGCGCCGGATAGACGCCCGCAGCGCCCGGTGGATGTTCACTAGCTGACGTCTCCGCTGGTCACAGACATTGTCTGGCTTCCGGTCACGGCGTTTGACCGCATCTGGCGGCGCCTCGCCGCTCCCGTTTCGCTCCCAAGAGGTCAAGGCTGCACCGCGTTGGCGCTGGCGCATCTTTCTTCGGCGGATAGAGCTGCAGCGCTGCCAGTGTTCAGGGTTTAGTCGATGACCGCTCCGCCGGTGAAGTTGATCTCGCTCGCGGTGATGGTGCGGGCCCAGTCCGATGCGGCGAAGGTGGCGATGTTGGCCACCTCGTCGTAGCTGGGCTGGTGGCGTATCAGCAGGCCCTCGGTGCCTGGCGCGGCCGCGGCCTCGTTTTCGCCGTGGCTCGTCTCGTGGTGCCGTTGGTCATGTTCGTCGTGGCCGGGTGAGCCTGGTGAGAGCAGCCAATTGACCCGCACGCCGTGGGGTCCGAACTCGGCGCCGAGCTGGCGGCAGAGTCCGGCGAGCGCGGCCCAGGCGACGTGGGAGCCGCCGAGTCGGGGGATCGCCTCCCGGCCGCCGGCCATGACGAGGATGACGCCGTGGCCGCGGCGGGTCATATGCCGGCCGACGGCGGTGGCGATGTTGAAGTGCGCGGTGACGGCTTTCGTTACCGGGCGCAGGAAGTCCTCGAACTGCATGGCGAGGAGTGGTGTGCCTTGGAGGTCGTCGTTGGATGTGGCGTTGAAGCAGATGTCGATGCCGCCGCGGTCGGCGGCGACAGCGGCGGCGTGCTGCTCGACCGCCGCCTGGTCTAGGACGTCGAGGTGCGTGACGTGCGCAGCGCCGCCGTCCTGTTGGATGCGCCGGGCGACCTTCTCAAGGGTCGCTTTGGTGCGGCCGGCTAGGTGCACTTCGGCGCCCTCGCGGGCGTACGCGCGCGCGATCTCGGACCCGATCGCTCCGGCGGCGCCGTAGACGATCGCGGTCTTCTTGTCGAGCAGCATGAATGTCCTCCATTTGTCGCCCGCCGAGAGGGTGTCTCATCGGTCGGGTTGGTTCGGGTCTGCTGAGGCAGGGGCCTGGGGCCGGGGTGTGAGCTGTAGGTCGGCTTGCTGGAGGGCGCGGATGGTGAGGCCGATCTGGCGGACGTACTCGCCGCAGCCGCCGCAGCCCTTGAGGTGTTGCCGGAACTTGTCGTTGAGGTCGGTTGGGAGCACGCCGTCGAGATAGTCGGTGACGAGCTCGACGAGCTCCTTGCAGGCGAGTTCGTCCGGCTGCGCCGCGAGGTCCCCGGTCGTGGCCGGGAGCGGCTTCGGGCGACGCAGGGCGGAGACGATCAGCAGAAGCCCTATGACCACGGCGGCCGCGGTCAGGAACCAGCCCGCCCGCTGTACTCCGTGGATGCGGGCAAACCACCCGAACACCAGTGAGAATGGCAGGAACAGCATCCAGGAGAGCGTGCCGACGCCGGACGAGACGCCAGCCCGGAGATTGGAAGGCACCCCGTCGTGCAGGAGCTTGCCGGCGCGGATGCTGATGATCGCCAGTAGCAACGCGAGCACTGTCTGAGCGGCGATCACGGCGGCCAGGGACCGGGTCTGGGTGAGGGCGAATGCCGCTGCCGGCGCGCAGAACGCAAGCAGGCTCACGGTGGCGCGGTGGCCTAGGTTCAGCTTGCTGGTGAGGTAGCCGCCGACGCCGAGTGTGGAGACCAGTGCCGCCCAGTACGGGCCGAACAGCGCGGCCGGAGCAGCGAGGGCAACGAGCCAGAGCGGGCCGAACTCGAACACGGCTTGGGACAGCAGGCCGACGAGCGCGGCCAACAGCATGACCTGCCGCACACCCGGCTCGCGGATCATGGTCCGATAGGTGAGCGCGACGTGCCTTCGCAGCGCGAGGGGTTCTGCGCTGCGGTGCAGGCGCGGCTCGTCGAAGCGCAGGAACGCCGCGATCGCGATCGCGACGAACGGGAGCGAGGCGAAGTAGGTGAGCCGGACAGAGGACCAGCCAGCCAGCAGGCCGCCGGCGAGCGCGCTTGCCACGAATGCGCCGCTTTCGACCATCCGGACGCGGCCGATCCACGTCTCGTACTGGTCACTCGAGCCGGTCTCCTCAAGGACGACGTCATAGACGATGCTGTCGATGGTGCCGGAGTTGAGCGCGAAGTAGACGCCGAGGATCATCGCGGCGGCGATGTAGGTCGGCACATTCGTGCTGAGGCCGCCCAGCAGCGAGCTTGCGATCAGCGCGATGCTGGCGCAGACCATGATCCAATTCCTGCTCCAGCGGTCGGCGAGGATGCCGGACGGCACCTCGAGCAGCGGGACGACCGCGGCGTAAGCCGCAGCCATGATGGCGACCGAGCCGGGTGTGAACCCGATCTGCGTCATGAACAGCTTCTCGACCGGGACCCAGAGGATGATGCCCTGCAGCCCGACCGCTACCTGCAGCGGCAACAGCCGCTGTGTGAGCGTGCGCGGCGCCGCAGAGACCGCGAGCGCCGTGCTCACCGGTCGCCTTCCGGGGTGAAGCGGCGGGCGAGGCGTTCCCGCAGCCTCGCCCGGGCCCGGTTCAGGATCACTCGCTGCTGCTGCAGAGTCAGGCCGAGCCGTTCGCTGACTTCGACAGCGTCGCGGTCGAGCGCATCGCGGGCGATGATCACCTCGCGCCAGGTGGCAGGCAGCTCCTCGATCGCGGCGGCGAGCGTGTCCGGCACGTCCGCGTCAGCAGGATCGGCTATCGGCCACGGGTCGGGGAATCTGCGCCAGTGGCGAGGGAACGGCCCGCCAGCGTCCTGAAACCGCGACCCGGGAACCGCGGGCGTCTGCGTGAGCCACCGCGCCGTCCAGCGCGCGAACCGATTACGCGGCTCCTCACCGCGAAGCGCGGTGTTCGCCGCAGCCCGCGCCAGCCACCCCGTCATAGGGAGACCAAGCGGGCGAGGTTGTCGAAGGATCCCTCCCAGCCCTCGCGGTGCGATTCACGAGTCTGCTCGCCAGCCAATCCGTGGTTGGTCATCACAACGGTGGTTGACCCATCAGGATGCTCGGTGAAGTCGATTACGACGAGTTGGACGCCCTCGGCGACGTCCGGCCGGTCCCACGCCCAGGTGAAGACGAGCCGCGTCGGAGGCGTGATTTCACGGTACTCGCCGCCGCCCCCGAACTCCTCGCCGTCCGGGCTGCGCATGACGAGCCGCAGCCGGCCGCCGACGCGCAGGTCGACCTCGGCGACAGGCGTGTCCCAGTCCGCGCCCGGCGGATACCAGCGGCGCAGCAGCTCGGCGCTTGTCCAGGCCTCGAACACCATCTGGGCCGGCGCGGCAAACTTGCGCTCGATGCGGATCGCCGTCACATCCTGACGCTCGGGGTCGGTCACGGCTGCTCTTTCCGTTCGCTGAGGAGGTCATCGACTGCGTCGAACATCCGCGTCCAGACGACGCGCTGACGATCGAACCACTCGGCCGCCTCGACGAGCGGCGCGACGTTCAGGTCGAGCTGGTGTGTGCGGCCCTGCACCGTGCGGACGACAACGCCCGCGCTCTCCAGCACCTTCAGATGCTTCGAGATCGTCGGCTTCGAGACCCCGAAGCCGCGCGTCACGACACCGACCGTGGCCGGGCCGTGAGCCAGCTGCTCAACGATCCCGCGCCGGATCGGGTGGGCAACCGCCCTGAACGGATCGTTAGCCATTCGGGTAACTATACCTGGATCACCGCTTGCGTCCCACCTTGGGTCCCGGCGCCCGCGCGGCCCGCCGTTGGGATGCCCTTGGTGCCCGTCATGGGGCGGGGTTCCGTCTCTGCCAGGCCTCGGCGGCCACCAGGTGCAGGAGGAAGGCGGCCCAGAAGCCGACGCCGAAGGCGGCTTCGATACTCATCAGCCCGCTGCCCCACAGCACCATCACCCACAGACGAACAGTCCCGACGGCGATCGTGATGATGAACGCCCGGATCATCCAGCGCCGATGCCCGGCGACGTCGCCCCTGCGGATCGCGCGGATCGCGAACGCGAGACAGCAGATCATGTACGTCCCGAAGATCACGCCCGCGGCCGCCTCGGCGCCCCCGCCGACCGCGAAACCAAGCCCGAAGATGACCGAGAAGACCGTCCCCAGGGCAGCCGACGCGATCAGGATGCGACCGAGGCGACGATGCCGGTCATAGTCCGTGGTCCGGAACCTGCGGGACAACTGCAGGGGCGCGCCCAGCAGGTACCCCAAGCTGGGGATGATGTGCGCATAGGCGAGTCCGGGGTGCGAGGCGAACGCGACGTCTGTCGGCGAATCAGGGACGGCGCCGGAAGCCAGGTTGGGGACGTCGATGGCGGCTCGCCGGACCGCGAAGACCACGATGAGCACGACAGGGACGCCAACCAGCACCTGGATCCGTGTTCGCCGGGTCGTCCCGCAGGGCTGGCCTGGCGTTGGTGCGGCGCGCTGCGGCTGCTCGCTGCTGTCCCCGGTCAGAAGTCTGCGCCCCGGTACTCGGTCATGCTGTCGACGAACTTCTGCCGCATGGACGGCACCCTGCTGGTCAGGCTGAAGTAGGTCCGGGCCCCGAAGAGGGCGAGTCGTCGCGTCGCGGGCCTGTACAGGGGGTCGTCGCCGCGCGTGGCGTTCTGGTTGAGCGAATCGCGGACGCGCTCGAAGCCGTACGGAATGACCTGCTGCTCGTAGTCCGAGACGGCGTCGTGGAGCTGGCGTTGTCCCGTGTGCACCTCGGTGAGGGCCCGGCAGAGCAGGGCGGCGTCACGTAGCGCCGTGTTCGCGCCGACGCCATGTCCGGGGGTCATGGTGTGCAGGGCGTCGCCGAGCAGGGTTACGTTCGTCGTCGGCCACGGCTCGAGCGGGACCGAGGTGAGCACGTTGACGGGGAACGCGCTGTCCGGATCCGACTGCGATACCAGGCGCCGCAGACTGGGGTGCCAGTTGGTGGTCAAGTCGAGGGCGAGCTGGATCAGATCAGAGCCGCGCCGCTGTGTGGCGTCCGGCGGGTACCGGTCGGCGGAGGTCATGACGGAGAGGTTGACGTAGTCGCCTGCGGCACCGTCTGCCAGCTGGGGCCACGCCTCGATCAGCTGCCGGGCCCGGGGCCCGGTGCCCGGCAGGACCGATCCGCGGTCGTCCCACGGGAACTCCATGGCATGCAGCACACCGACCATGCCCCGGGTCCCGAGGATCATGGTGACCGCACCGAACACATGGTCAGGCAGCGAAGCGCGGACCTCATTCGTGAGGGCCGTCTTGGTGGCGATCGCGATCACCCCTGCGTCGCGGATCTGCGCGTCGGGTAGGTACTGGGCGCGCACCGCCAACCGGGTACCGTCCGCGGCGACGAGGACGCCGGCGACGTGCTGGGCGCCGTCGTCGCAGTGCGCGGTCACCGTGCCGTCGGCATTGTGGTCATAGTGGGTGAAGGTCTTGCCGAACTCGACGACGTCGTCCATGCCAGTGAACAGCACCTGCCTGAGCACCGCCCGGGATACCGACTGCTCGCCCTCGCTGGGGACGGCCGGCTCGGGCAGGCCGATCGAGGCCGTGGTGCGCATCCGCTGGGTCAGGACGTTGAATGCCGCCGGGCGCCGGGCGCAGGTGGCCAGGAACAGTTCGAACGTCTCGGCCGGCAGGCATTCGTGCAGCGCCTTGCTACCGGTCGGGTCGATGCCAACTCGGTAGCCGAACAGGCCGTCGGCGCGGCCCCGGTAGCGCTCGAGAACGGTCACCGGGATTCCAGCCTTCTTCAGGCCGTGGGCCAGGCACATCCCTCCAGTGCCTCCGCCGACAATGATCACCTTCACCTGAAACTCCTGACTCGTCGGTTACTCGCGGGACGGTGGCGCGGCTGGTGTGTGGCGGCAGGTCAGCCGCGCACCTTCGGCGGCTCCCGCTACTTCTGGGAATGAGAACGTTGGGTCCACGCCGATCAACCCGTCACGGCCCGCCGCCCGGCGGACTGGCCAGGCGCCGACGCGCAAGCCAGACGAGCGCTGCGACGCTCACGGCCACCAGCGTGCCGAGCGCCGACGCAGCGTGCACCCCCGAGGTGAAGCCTGCTTGGCTGGCCACCGCGACTGCGGACGACAGCGGCTCGGGCAGGGCTCGGGCGGCGGCCATCGCCGCGCCCAGACTCCCGCGGGCGGCCTGAACCACCTGGCCGGGGGTGTGGGCGGGAGCGACCCGGCGAGGGCTGCGCGATAGGCGATCGACCCGGTGATGCCCAGGATGGCGATGCCGAGAGCTCCGCCGAGCTCCGTGCTGGTCTCGGCAAGTCCCGTGGCCGCGCCGGCCCGCTCGGGAGGTGCGGCGGCGAGGACCAGGTTGGTGACCATCGGGAAGATCGGTGCCAAGCCCGCGGCCAGCACCACCAGGCCGGCAACGAGCGGCCAAAAGCCTGCTGGGCCGGGTTGTGCTGCCATGAGCGTAGCCAGCCCTGCGGCAGCGACCAGGAACCCGGCGGCGATCGCGGTCGAGGGCTGGACGTGCGCGACGACAGCCGGGCTGGCCAGGGCGCCGCCGATGAACACGACGAACATGGGCACGGTGGCCAGCCCGGTCTTGAGTGGGCCGAGTCCCACGACCAGCTGGAGCTGCTGGTCAACCAGCAGCGTGATCCCCAAGACGATGAAGAACCCGAGGGTGTTGGCGGCCAGCGCGGTGGCGAGCATCGGCCGGCGAAACAGTTGCAGGTCGACTACGGGGTCCGGGACGCGCGCCTGGCGGCGCACGAAGAGGCAGCCGGATCCGAGGCCGACCGCAATGGCGGCCGCTGCAGGCCGCGCCGGGGCGCCTTGTCCCAGTTGTTTCAGGCCGTAGATGACGCCCAGCACGGCGGCCAGGCCGAGGCCCACGCTGGTCAGGTCGAGCCTGCCCGGTTTGGGGTTGCGCTGCTCGGCGAGCAGCAAAGGCCCCGCGACGACCAGCACAGCCATGACGGGAACGGCAAGGAGAAACACCGAACCCCACCAATAGCGCTCAAGCATCAGGCCGCCCACGACGGGGCCGAGCGCGCCACCGGCAGACAAGCTCATTGACCAGACGGCGATGGCCACGGATCGCTGCCGCGTGTCGGGGAACATGGCGCCGATCAGCGACAGCGTGGAGGGCCCGAGCGTGGCGCCTGCGATGCCGAGGGCTGCCCGGGCCGCGATGAGGAAGCCAGCGCTGGGGGCATATGCCGCGGCGAGAGACGCCAGTCCGAACGCGGCGCCGCCGATGAGGAGAAGACGGCGGCGCCCGAACCGGTCACCGAGGGTGCCCATGGTGACCAGGAATCCGGCCAGCAGGAAACCGTAGATGTCGGTGATCCACAGCAACTGCGCCGGGCTCGGCTGCAAGGCGGCGCTGATCTTCGGTACGGCAAGGTACAGGACGCTGAGATCCATGGAGATCAGCAGGGCCGGGAGGGTCAAAACGACCAGGCCCGTCCACTCCCGGCGGGACGCGAGCCGGGGCGCGGGCATATCGTCGTTCCCGGCGCCGGGCCGACCCGTGGTGCCGCCTTTCAAGGGTGCATCCGCAGGAACGTGGCCCAGACTCGGTTCCTCCACTTGTGCTCCTCGCTCCGCCGACGTGTCATCCGGCCGGCAGCGACCAGGCGAGCTCGCCAGACGGGTGTTCAGCCCGGATCCTCGACTAGGCCTCGGCCGGCGCCGGGGCGAGCCCGAGCTGCGTCAGCATCTGGAGCTGGTCCATGAAGACGCGCTCATAGGCGACCATGCCGTCCTTGAAGCGCAACATCGAGACCGACGTCATGTGGACTGCCCGGCTTGTCGGGGCGATGTCCCCACCCGGGGTGGGCATCGGTCCCGTATGGGTCCCCGTGAAGACCACCTCGGTGGCGGCCGAGTCTTCGCCGAGCACTTGCTCTCCGAACGCCAGCCGGCCGTCCGGGAACGCGGTCCAGAACGCCTGGGTGCTCTCACGCACCTGCTCCCGCCCGTGCAGGGTCGCGCCCCCCGGAACGACGAACTCGATGTCGGGGTGCTGGTTGGCCAGGTAGGCCTCCATGTCCCGGTTGTTCAAAGCCGCGATATTGCGGTCCAGGATCTCCTTGGCGATGGATGGCGACTGCGGCGACATCTGGTCTCTCCTCTGCTGAACGGCGGTTGCCTGGGGAACGGGTCACGGCCCAGGGCGGGCTGCGGTGTCGAGTCGGTTCGCGGCGTTGGTCACGCTCGCCAGCCAGACCAGATCCGCGAGTTCCTGGCGCGTGAACCGCCGTTCGTCCTCGGCGTACCTTGGGGTCGCGCGGCCGGCCGGCCTGCCGACACAGTGGACCGCCGCAAGGCCACCCTGAGGGACCGCATCGCCGTGGCAGCCGCGGAGCATCTCGACGTCCAGCCGGGCCGCGGCCAGCCCGAAGGCGACGGCCGGGTTCTCGCGGGTGCCTGCATCCACGATGGTCACGCTATGAAACGGCGCGGCCCAAGGGTAAGGTCCACATCCATGCTGCAGGATTGGACCACGTCCGGGGTCGATCTGTTCCTCAACACCGGTGCAGAGACCGGGCGCAGGGTGGGGGTCGAGGCCGCGCTGCGTGAGGCTGTCCAGTCCGGCCGGCTGGCGGCCGGCACCCGGATTCCCTCGACGAGGACTCTCGCACAACAGCTCGGCCTCTCCCGCGGAACGGTGGTGGCCGCCTTCGACCAGCTGACAGCCGAGGGATACCTCACGGCGACGCCGAGTGTCGGCACCGTCGTCTCGACGCTGCCGCCCAGCGCCGCCGCGCCCGCACCGTCCCCGCCCTCGGCGCCCACACGGCTGGACCTGGCCCCCGGCAATCCCGACATCGACCGGTTCCCTGCGGCTGCGTGGCTGCGGTCCAGCCGCCGAGTACTCAGCTCGCCCGCCCAGATGCTTCGATACGGTGACCCCCGCGGCAGCATCGCCCTGCGAGAGGCTCTGGCGGCCTACCTGGGCCGGACCCGTGGCGTGCGGTGCACTCCGGAGAACGTGGTGGTCACCTCCGGTTCGGTACAAGCCTTCGCGCTCCTGGGCCGAACGCTCGCACGCTCGAGGCCGACGGAAGCGACGGCTGCGGTCGAGGAGCCGTCGTGGAGCTTTCAGCGCAAGGTGCTGCGCCACAGCGGCCTGCGGCTCGCGCCGCTGCCGGTCGACGGGCAGGGTGCCCGCCTGGACGAGCTGGCCGGGGATGACGCCGCGCCGGCAGCGGTGTTCGTGACGCCCTCGCATCAGTATCCGTGCGGTGTGACGCTGGCCCCGGCGCGGCGGATCCGGCTGACCCAATGGGCGCAGTCAACAGGCGGGTTGGTGGTCGAGGACGATTATGACGGCGAGTTCCGGTACGACCGCACCCCGGTCGGTTCCCTGCAGGGCACCGCGCCCGATCAGGTGGCATATGTGGGCAGCGCCTCGAAGTCACTGGCGCCCGGACTGCGGATCGGCTGGATGGTGCTGCCCCAACGGCTAATCGAGCCTGTCATCGACGAACGGCTGCACAGCGACGTGCACAACGACGCCCTGACCCAAGCGACCCTGGCGGACCTGATCACCAGCCACGAGTACGACCGGCACATCCGGGCCAGCCGGCACAGGTACCGGCGCCGCCGCGACCATCTCCTGGCCGCCCTGCAGCGATCCGGGCTCACCGACGCCGGGATACGCCCACGGGGTATCGCCGCGGGCCTGCACCTGCTGCTGCCGTTGCCATCTTCCCTAGACGAAAAAGACGTCGTGGACCTGGCAGCCTCGGAGGATCTCGCCCTGCTCGGGCTCTCCGAGTCCTGGCAATCCGCCCCCGCCCGCCCCGTACCAGCCCCCGGGCTGATCATCGGATACGGCACCCCCTCCGAAGGCGCCTACCCGGCCGCGGTCACGGTGCTCATCCGAGTCCTCCGGCGCAGCCTGGCCGCCGACCCCCCGTGACATCGCGCTCTGGGCAGGTCCGGGCGGCTGCCTATCGAGACCACGGAGCGCCAGCGGCGGTCACCGGGAAACCAGGGACCGGCAACCTCGATAGCGAGCCGGCGATGTATCGGTCGGGTGGACCCGAACGTCTTCGGCGAACAGGTTCGCCGCCGTGAGTCGGGCTTGGGCGTGACCTCGGAGCCACCGTAGAACGAGAAGTCGTATCAGCGACACCGCCAGCGGGATCCCGTGCGCTTCGGTGATCAGGTGGTGCTGCGCGCCAGGCCGGTCACGGCCGGCCGGGCTCGGTCCCGTTTCGGGGCGCCCCTCAGTGCCCGCACGTGAGAGCCGTCGGTCACCGCCTTGGACCAGTCCAGCGCCCCAGCGGCGTGCAGTTCGGCCAGCAGCGACTCGTGCACCCGCTGCCAGACCCCGGCTTGATGCCAGTCCCGCAGCCGCCGCCAGCAGGTCATCCCGGAACCGGAGCCCAGTTCCTGCGGCCGGAACTCCCACGGGATGCCGGTGTACAGGACGAACAAGATGCCAGAAAGGACAGCAAGTAGCCGTGGTGGTCACGGAAGTGCCCGGTCAGCGCCTCCTGCAAGACGCTGATCTTGCCGCGCATGGATCCGCGGGCCATCCGGGCCAGCACATAGGGGTCTCGCTGGCCGGCGATGAGCGCTTCCAGCATGTCCCGGCCGGACTTGCCGAAGATGTCGCTGATCACCGACGAGAGCTTGATCTGGGTGTCTTCCAGCAGCTTTTCGGCGCGCTGCTTCTCCCGTGTGCGCTCTTGGATCAGGGTGCGCCGGTAACGGCACAGATCCCGCTGCCACGGCGGCGGCACGAACGACGGGCGCAGCATCCCCCGCTCGGCCAGCTTGCACAGCCAGACCGCATCCAGCCGGTCCGTCTTCGGCCTGCCGGGGACGTTCTTCACATCCCGGGCGTTGACCACCCAGCACTTGATCGCGTCTTCCAGCAGGTAAAACGGCGGCTTCCAATACGTGGAGGTAGCCTCCATCACACACAAGGTCACCCCCTGGCAAATCAGCCAGTCCCGCAACCCCAGCAGCGACCGGGTGGTCGTGGCGAACGTGCGCACCTCCTGCCGGCGCGCCCGCGGCCTGCTCTCATGCGGCACCCGCACGCACGCCACCAGCGACGCCTTGCCGATATCCAGCGCAGCCACCCGCGCCACCAGCTCGGCAGCCTCCTCGCTAATCTCCTCCATCACACCTGTCCTCCCGCGAGCAGTACCCAGATACCGGTGGCTGCCCGCAGGAGCCAGCAGGGACGACAAGGCGGAATCGCGTGCTCAACGGCAACAATGCAGGACCCTGGCGGCGGCTCCCAGCGTTCAGACTAATTCCCGGGCTCAAGGCACCAAGCAAGCACGACGTCGGCGGGCAACCACCCCCGATTTTCACCCCGCAGGACGTCTCCCGCAGGGAGACACCAGGGACTAATTCTGCGCGGGCCGGGAATGACGGGCAGCTCGGACAGGCCGCGCAACACGAGCCCGTCGCCGTGGCCCCAGTGCAGCTCGGTGGCGGGGACGGCGAGGCGGAGTTCGGGGAAGCGGTGCAGCAACGACCCGAGG
>WNFX01001382.1_pt1 | contig 24994 bp, 28 predicted proteins | sample 5400111 | NCBI WGS metagenome assembly WNFX01 (sample SAMN13153363, study PRJNA577476) | soil metagenome | isolation source: 40 cm soil or saprolite under grassland replicate 1 | place: USA:California | collected 2016-06-15
CTTGTTTTTGTCGCACCACCATTTGCTGCTTCTAGGATCATTGACACTATTTCTGTTCTGCTTCTGTATTTCATATATTAGAACTGATAAATTTACTATATTAACATGTTGACACAATAATCTAGAACAAAACGAAATTGTTGTTGATAATTGGGAGTGCTGTTTATCCTTCTATAATTTCGTACAAACTCTGAGCTTCGGCGGGATTGGGGATCGAACCCATTAGATACATTTGGGGGTTAATCTATCCAAATTTAATTCGCATACGTTGGCGAACTATCTTCAATTGCTTTGGCACATTTATCACAATACTTCTCTATTATTATTGCGCCTTCAGTACTGTATTTGACTAACTTGGTTGCTAGTTCTCCGCATCCTATACAAAACCTTGAATTCTTTTCTGCGTCTGATGTAAATGGCTCAATGCTTTTCAGCGTCTTTTCTAACAAATCATATCTTCTCTAATTATGTAGAAAGAATGTACATAATAAACTAGATGAAGTGTCATTCACGGTTTTAATCCATATTTCTTAATACCAGCTTACCATGAATAAATAGGTTTTTGTATCTGTTTACTAAGATTTGGTAACAATATTATTCGGGTTCGGTGGGATTCGAAGCGTCCATGTAGTAGAGTCCTGCTAATTAGTATTTAATTTTTTATAAAATTATTGATTTTACACTAATTAAGGCAAATATCACTAGTGGTGTTTATTAATTAGAACCTTCTGAGTTCTGTTGCAAACTCGGCTGATTTGACTGGGTGCTGCAAGTCGGGTCACTATTTGCTTATAATCTACCTTTCTTCTAAAACTCTCATGAATGATAGAAAAATCATTTTAGGAGTTATCATAATGATAACTCTTGGAACAACACTAGGCGCAACAGCTCCAATGTTATTGCAACAAGCTTATGCACTTAGAGAAAGTTTCCCTGAAGCGTTTAGTAACAAAGCACCTGTTGCCATATCAGGTGATAACATCTATGTTGCGTGGTGGACTAACAAAACAGGAAACGATGAAGTTATGTTCAGAGCATCTACCGACGCAGGAAAAACGTTCAGTGACAAAATCAACTTGAGCAATACCACTGATGCAGAATCACGGGATGCAGAAATAGCAGCTGATAGAATGAACGTCGTTGTTACATGGTGGGAACGTAATCAAACATCAAATGAGCCCGTTCTGAAAATTAGCACTGATGGTGGAAAGACCTTTGGACCAATGCTGAAACTTGCTACTAATGGAACTTTAGGGACCGGAGAAGCCAAGCCCTTGCTGCCGTAAAAACCTATTTTTTCGTTTTTTCCTTATTTCGAGGTAACACAATAAGACTAACGTGGGACTGTTGCTTTCAGTTCACATGATTACCAAAAGAAATCGAGGAAAGGCGAATGTCAATTTACAACCAAATTTAGGGACAGGTTTTGTCCTCCACTATGATTAACCAAATAGGTGGCTTTGCATTAATATACGGTGGTTTGGTTTGGGTGGGATTGCTGTAGGCGGAATTGTTGGATTGGATATTTTCTTTTTGCATCTATCTCAGGTGCTTCGATGGATCCCTGCAAGATCTTTAGCACCTGCGTTAATATCAGGAGATGTGAGCGATTTATGGCTATATTGCTCTACTCCATTTATTGGAACTTCATTTATTGCCTTTCTTCTGAGACGAATATTCAGATTCAGTTAATGAGTGCGTGTCTAGTAACAGGAGATGATTAACGACAAAATTCAAATTTTATTGAATCGAACTTGGTCTGAGTTTAGTTGTATTAAGCAACTGTAGGTCCGAGTGCGTTGGGTGAGGGACAGATTTGACGCTAATTTACGACCCAAGTACGTAAATGCCTATATCGTACTTTCGTGAAGACGTTATAATGATCTCAGGTAAAAAATTTGATTGTTAAGAAAAAACTCAGCTGTGGAGGATGAGAATATTGAGTTCTCCAACGATACCAAAAGCACTTTAATTACTACCTTAGTCTCATCAACTTATGGTCGAAGAAAGTAAAGGAAGCTTTAGCGGCAAAAGCTTTAGCGGCAAAAGCTTTACCCTAGATAGTTTTCATTATGTGCCAAATCCTGAGGAGAAGGTAATAGCTAACGTTTCTGGTCAAAAGCCGTCAATCAAATTTTCTGCTGAAATAAAAGAGGTGGAATATACCAAACCAGCCACAGGTTCACCCCACTTCAACATTGTTTTAAACAATTTCGCACATACCTTCAATTCAATTACAAATTTTAATCAGGATAACTCGATTGAAAATATCATGACGATTGTAACCCAGCAGGATATATCGGTCGAAAATAAAACCATATTACAATCTCAAATAAGAGCTTTTGAACAGGAATGTAAGAAAAGTGATCCAGATAGCTCTAGACTTAGATCTATTCTTAATACTGTTTGTCCAATCGCAAAAGATGTCGGATTAATGCTCATTAAATATGGCTTGGATAATGGTATTTTAAAATTCTAGACAATGAAAATTGGATTAATATCCGATACTCATGATAACCTTCAGAATGTACGGAAAGCCGTCAGAGAATTTAATGATAATCATGTTGATGTTGTAATCCATGCGGGCGATTTTGTAAGTCCAATCGCTGTTGAGTCTCTTGCAGGTGTCAAACTTGTTGGCGTATTGGGAAACAATGATACAGATATTCCAGGACTAACATCAACTTTTAACAAAATACATGGAGAACTGAAAGGAGAGATTTTTGAATCAGTATACGATGGAATGAAGTTCGCTGTTTATCATGGCACTAATCTTGCAAAAAAAGACCAGTTAATCAAATCTGGAAAGTATGATGTTTTTATTTATGGACATACGCATAGAAAAGATAATAGATATATTGGAACTACAAGAGTTATCAATCCAGGCACGGCTAAAGGATGGTTTTTTGGACTTTTCGCGACTATAGCTGTATTTGATACCTCTAGTAGAAACTTAGAGTTTATCAATTTATGATATCTTCATATAGAATCCTAAAATTACGGCTTCAGTGATTCGGACAGAATAATCTGAAGTCTGATAGCTCGTTATCCCATTCGGTAATTATAGATGTGCATTTAACTAAAGTTAAGGTGCCAAGTGTAGCCTATATTTCGCTATGCAATTTATGAGCCTCGAAAATTGAATAAGTGTGATTTATTTTATCTATAATTCCATTCATTTTATTTTCAATAATATTGCAAGTCTGAATTTTAGGATTCTTTATATTCTCTAAAACCCAATTTATCAATTCAATCCTTTTTTGAAGATCTCGTTTGTAGGTACTAACTTCTTTTTGCACTTCAAGCCATCTTTTAGATTCTTCAATTTCTTTTTGTAATGTTTGTTGTATGCTCATAGAATCAATTAGCAGTATGAGAATTTAATATATCAAGTGCTTTAGAGAGGGAGACTTGTGACAATAGATAATAGTCTCCCGCTAGCATCACTAGATAACAAATGACTGAGTATATTGACATGAAATGCGCTATATGTGGTTATGAATGGAAAATTACTGAAAAACGATACGCCCTTTACCCGTTTAAAATATGTGAAAATTGCGCATTGATAGGTCCGAACGAGCCCGCACATTTCGAGGTATCGAAGAGAAAGCCTGCACCATCCTTCCTAAAAGATAGAAAATCAATAATAGTATCAGAAAAAGAAATGCAGAGCTTATACACTGAATACTATAATGAGTTGGCGAATGTTTCCAAATACTTGAGAGAAAAATATGGCAAATAATCAAATACTACTTAATGTACCTACAAGTGCTAGCGTAATAAGCAAATCTTGCAAACGTGCGATTAGTAAAGTCACTTCGGGATTTCTAGACATTGGATTTTTTCGATACGTGTTGTTATCTTAAACTGAGGTGTCAAGGTAATGAATACACATTGGATAAAATGTAAAAACGACCACTGCAGCAGACGATTAAGAATAGAGGCCAATAGCCTACCTGAACCAATATTATTCAGTAGTCAAACGTGTCTTAATTCATATCTCTTTCAGAGCGAGAAATTGGATCCAAATTTCAATTATGCTTTATTGAAATGGAGATTTAATGAGCTACAGCAAATTTGTCCCTAAGTGAACCACGCAATTCTTGAAGATAACCTTTAGTAGTCTAACAATATGAATATCTAAAAAATTTGCATCTATTCGTTCGCCTCATCCTCAAATGACCATTTCCGCTTAGTTAGATAACACCTATGACTTTTGAGATTTGTCGGTTCCATAAGATATCTGCTTATGTATAATGCGGGTTCTATAAATGGAATTCTGAGATACCGAGTTCGGTTGGGAGCATGTGGAATTTCACACTAGTGCAATTAGAGAACTACTAGAGGTCCGGGTTCGGTGGGTCTAGTAACCCTAGCAGTTCGATAAATGGACTCACTCCTATTGTACATGATTGAGCTTTAAACTTTCCTAGTACAGACGTTTATTTGATAATTTGAGTACTTCAGTATTAGCAAGCGGATTTGAAAGATAGTTTACGGCTCAAATGCTTGAATACAATTATTTACCCCATCTACAACATAGATCCTAATTCTCTCTTGCCAAATTCTAGGTGCGGGTACCTCTCCAATTGCTATTCCAAGCACATCTTCAAATTGTCCATTTCCAGTTCCCTGAGAACCCCATGTTGTAATGAACGTTCCATCACTAGCGAACTGTTGGATGCGGTAGTTAGACTGGTCCGATACATATAGTATGTCATTGGGGCCTACAGCAATATCAAATGGGTTATAAAATTGTCCATTTCCAGTTCCCTGAGAACCCCATGTTGTAATGAACGTTCCATCACTAGCGAACTTCTGTACACGAGGATTACCTCCTGCTTCTAGTACGTACACTTTATCTTGTGAATCAATGGCAAGACCAAACGCAGCTTGAAACTGTTCATTTCCAGTTCCGTAAGAACCCCACGCCCTGATAAAATTGCCAAGTTGATCATACACCTGCACGCGATTGTTTGTAGTAATATACACATAACCTTGGGAATCGAAATCAATATCAGCTGGCGTGAACAACTCTCCATTTCCAGTTCCCTGAGAACCCCATGTCCTGATAAGTCGGCCATCTTGATCAAAGACTAATACCCGTCCGTTATTCCAATCAAGTACAAAGACGTCATTATAGATTGAAATACCACGAGGATGCACAAGAGGAGCACCATCAACAGTCCACCCTAAAAGAAACGTACCGTCAGGAGTAAATTTTTGAACGCGACGATTACCGCTATCAGTTACATAGACGCAACGTTCAGAATCCACTGCAATATCAGCTGGGCCTTGAAATTGTCCATTGCCGCTTCCTTGGGAACCCCACCTTGTCAGAAATGTTACCAATATTAAAACTTGAAATAAAGGACCTTTTATATAAGGATTTGACTTAACTTTGTAGAGAAAATCTTTACTATTCAATAGGATTAAAGAACTACTAGTGATGCGGGTTCGGTGGGACTGATAACGCTAGCACTCTAAATTTGCAACCGGAAAAGTAAATAAGAGTTGCGATAATTGAACACAATTCTAGATTCTAGATTCAAAAATATGACTTAACTGGCATTAAATCAAACGCCACACTCAGACGTAAAGTCGTGAATAACGAATCAGTAATACATATTAAATCATTCGAGAATTCTTATTCGTATTGCTTTGATTTTAGCAAGTAGCGGAATAATTTTGACCTTTCTTCTAGCTGCCGTATTTACTAGCGCTACTTCTGTAGGCTCGTATGCATCGACAAGTCAACTGACTAGTAGCCAACCCATCAATGGGGTTGTCATGAAAGGAGCTTTTGTCAATATGAAACAAGATGACAACGGTTCGCCTTTGTCCCCCCAGAATTACATTGAGGATAGCTTAAAAATGATTTCTAGAGCGGGTTTGGATCATGCTAGATTCCTGTTCTATTGGGAGGCTTATGAAAAGGATCCCCAGGCTTTCATGAAGGAAATACAATCAGTAGCAAGTGCAGCAGATAAGTACGGAGTGAAAATCATTTATGACAATCATCAATGGCACACTTCTTCATGGCTTGAAGACAAAGGAACAGGTTTTCCTTGGTCTCTGTTTCAAGGTAATTCAAAATATTCCAGAGGCGGTGGCGGTAATACTCCCGATAAAGCAGCACAAGTCTTTTGGGGGGACTGGTGGGACAGATCGGTGAAAGATAAGCAAGGAAAAGATGGCTGGACACTAATGGCAAAATTTCTTAAGAAAATAGTATTGGCAGTCGATAATCATTCAAGTACTTTAGGGTACGAGATCCTAAGCGAGCCTCACGTTGACAATAAAGATCAATGGTCTAAAATAGGCCAATTTAATAGCTTCATTACTGCAGAGTTAAGAAATACCACCAGTAAAACGATAATCTACAGCATGAATGTTCCAGTTGACTTGAATAGCCCCATTAAAATCTCACCAGAAAACTTGGCAAAAATGGCGCCTTCGTATAAGGAGAATATCGGTTTCAAAATAAGTGTCTATGGAGTTCCTGATAGAGATGCGTACCAGAAGGAGAGATTTGATATTTTTTTGAAAACAAGAGATCTAACTGGAGTACCGTTATACATTGGGGAGTGGAATAACGTTGTAAGGACAAAGGAGGGCGGAATATTCAAACTCAACCCAGGTTTGAGCGAGCTTACAAAAACTAATGCGGGACAGATACTCGGGGCTTTCAAGAAAGCAGGAGTATGGGGCACGGCTTTTTGGAAGTGGGATTATAAGGATGCAGATACGACCAGTTTTAACCTGGTTTCTGATAATAATGGCAAATTAGTGCCCACCAAGTACTTGGGTATCTTAAAAGACACGGTGGAAACGATTTATGGTTCTTCCGGTAGCGTTCCTACCTCTTCTAATACCAATACCGGCACCGTTGATACTTCGCCTTCTAATAATAACAATGACAATACTAATGATGCGGCCTCTTCTAATACCAATACCGGCACCGTTGATACTTCGCCTTCTAATAATAACAATGACAATACTAATGATGCGGCCTCTTCTAATACCAATACCAAAAAAGATCCTGAGCAGTATGATGACTTGCAAAAATTAGTAGATGGCATAAGAAATCATGTTGTAGATAACGATGACATATCATTGAATACTTTCAAAGATTCAAAGGCTTATCAAGGGGCAGATGCAAATACCCAAGATTGTATAGACCTTGCAGGAAAAATAGGAGATAAACTTGGTGACCAAGAAATCGTGCACTGTTCTGAAGATCCAAACTATTTTAAAAACAAACTATCTAATACTGACAACAATAACAGCGCTGATGATACCGGTAACTAGTATACTGTTTGCGGTATTAGATGTTTGTATAATTATTAGCTTCTAGAAGTCGTTCTCCCTCAGACTCCTGACTGAATAGTTCAGACAAGATATAAGGATTTTATGAAGTTCTATTTAATGAGAATCGGCTAGCTTTGGTGGTTATCCATCTTATTTCAGAAATTGGATCGAGTCAACCATTTTTTGTGTGTCTAAAAGATGAGCATCAAATGCTGAGTTCTCGTCTTTAAACGTAATAAGATGAGTCTTATTGCTACCGTCTGGAAGGGCTAAAAGATCCATGGATTTTACTGCCGCACCAGTTTTATTATCAGTATAGGTGTAAAGCAATGAAATAGGTATCTTGTTTTCATTATTTTTTTAATTGTAACATTTAGTATATTAACTTAGTAACAAACTTCAAATTATACTATTTTACAAAATTTACAATAAATAGAACATAAACATGTGAATTTTATATCGGGTTCGGTGGGAACCATTTGGAATTTCACACTTATCTAATTGAGATAATGATATGCATGTTTTATTCTATCCTTTCAGGGATATGATATAAAGTACTTCCACTGCTAATCCCACAAGAATTAGAATGAAAAAATGTGCAAATAAATAAACTTATAGTATCAGGTATTACAACATCAGCATATGTCTGGGAAGATGACACCTGAAGAAGTACTTAATTCGGTGACAGAAGGTATCAATGCCGGAGATCTAGATTCCTTAATGACATTATATGAACCTCTCGCATGTTTTGCTTCTCAACCAGGACAGCTTGCTAAAAGTCCAGGTGGTATACGCGAAAGCCTGCGCAGTTTCATTGATATGAATGGCATATTGGACCTCAAGGTAAAGAGAGTACTTAAGGCAAGCGATCTTGCTCTGGTAACTACCGAATGGTCATTCAGTGGAACTGGGTCTGATGGCAAACATGTTGATATAACCGCTAAATCTGCAGACGTTCTACGTCAACAGCCTGACGGCACTTGGCGATTTGTTATCGACAACCCCTGGGGAACAGACTAATCCTCTTGTCTCTGTTTCTATCCTAGTGTATATTCAAATCTGGTAACTATATGAGGTGAAAAGATTATTGGGACTATCACATAAAAGTTCATTTTTTAAGTAGCTTTCACTACATTTCTTTTGTATATAATACTTACAGTAAATAGAAACAAAACATGTATTTATTCACACGGGTTCGGTGGGATTCGGACATCGCATGTATACTGGTTCTGTTACATATTATTTAGCTTATGTTGTGATAAATATGAATCGCACAAGGTTAAACATCTAGGTGTATCTAAGTCGATAATTTAATTTCCAAGCTTCCGTCTGCAGCAGGAATAACCGTAGCACTAAAGTTAGCAAATACTGGTGTTATGGGAATGAAAAATTGTGCGGCGATTTCAACGGATATTGTATAATTTCCAGATTCGCTGAATCGGAAGGACGGTAACATAACCCCATTAATTGAGTGAAAAAGAGGCTCTCCATACTTCGTAGACATCTTGAATAGTTCAATTCCATCTCTTTCGATAATAAAATCGCAATCTACATGACGCATTCTAATTTGCTTGTCTCCATTATTATTAAACATGTTAACCATAAAAAAGCCAAGTTCTCCCTTTTTTACTTCTGGACCATATTGCAAATTAATAAAATACTTGCCATCAGAAGTGCTACTCGAGATACTCTTAATTGTTGCATTGCTTTCTGAAAACGGACTTTTAGTATTTATGAGTGAGAAAGAGTTCTGAAAAGTTGTAATACATATTAATAAATCTAGGGAGATTATCAATGAAATATAAATAATATTTCCCATGTCTTTATCTGCCATAAGCATTATTTTATCCTATAGTGAGTGCAAATCAAAAGACTAAAGTTAGTGCGAGACGAGTGCCAATTTATCATTGTTATTACAACTCAGCGGATGTTTGTTTGTCATCACACTCGTTCTGAGTTTGACTTACTCTTTTTTGGCATCTCCATCGATTCAGCTCTTGGCACAACCGTTATCGCCCCAAAATTATGTCGCATATGAAAAACACAGCAATTTCATAAAAGAGTTCAAAATTCCTATAAACGAAAGAGGATTAAAGGGAGTAACTACAGACAGTGACGAGGATGTTTGGTTTTACCATGCGACCTCTAATGGCAGCATGATAATGAAAATGTCAAAAGAGGGTAACAATTTTACCAAGTATAGAATTCCTGGTAACACTACTGCTGATACTGCCATAATAAACCTTGCAGGAGGTCAATTACTATTTGATAATACCAGTAATGTAATTTGGTTTACGGATGCTAGAACTAATTCCCTTGGAAAATTAGAGATAAAAAGCAGCAAGATAGAACTATTATCTATTCCAACGAACAATTCTGGAATAATGGGACTTGCTTTTTCACCAGACAAAAAGGCTCTATGGTTCACAGAGATAATAGGAAATAAGATAGGAAGTCTAGATATTGAATCCAAAAAGATTACTGAATATCCCACAGGAGATAACAGTGGACCCACACTCCTTACTTTCGATAGTAAAGGTATTTTGTGGATTACTCTTTCGTATGCCAACAGCATTTTAAAAGTTGAACCTTGGTTACTGTTTCCTGGAATAAAAAGTAGTGGGATGTATACAATTTCTTTAGAAAGACCAGATTTTTTCTCCCCGTTTGGCATAGCTACTGTGCAAGTAAAAGGAGTTGAGAAGATGTTTGTATCAGATCATGGTTCTAGTAGGCTTATCGTTGCAAATATAGCTTCTGATTTAAAGAATTATACTTCATATTGGACCTCACCCTCGCAGGCTCTTCCAATGGCTCTCCCAAGTCAAGTTGTGTCGGATAAAGCTGGAAATATTTTTTTCGTTGAACATGGTGGTAACAAAATAGTAAAGATATCCTCTGATAATGGAATCATGACTGAATTTGACATTCCTACGGGACCTCTTGCAACTTCATTATTCTTGACAGTGTCTAAAGATGAGAAGCGAATCTGGTTTACAGAATGGGCATCAAACAAAATAGCATATCTTGATAATACTTTGCAGGTGCCGCTCAATATGCTGGTTACAAAAAACGAATCAGCTTCTACCTATACTGATATCACACCTATAACTCTGAAGGCAAGTGAGTCTTTTTCTGCTAAAGTAGCATTAACTCTAGACAAGAACATGTCTTCTCTGTCTTCTCTAGTATTGGCAAATAATACTGAACTTTCTGTCGTTGGGATGACTGATTCTGGACTTCAAGGAGTCGGATACACATCAAAACCCCAGAGCGTGAATTTGATGGATATTCCAAAGAGAGATGTTGGGATAGACTTTAAAGTAGAGACAGAGAAGGCGATAGCTGGAAACTACACCCTTATGATACGCGCGTCATTATTAGAAAAAGATGGTCTTATCTTATCATTGCTATATCCACAACTGGTAAAGTTAGATGTTCCTACTAAGCCACCTGTGATGAATAAGATACAAAATTTTCAAGAGTTTTCAACAAAAAATGTTGAGTCTTCTAATTCGTCAGCATTATTTAGAGACCTCATTAGGATTGGTGCTATCGCGGTGGTAATTATCCTAGTAGGATACCTGATATATCATAATATTGTTCGCAGAATAAAATTCAAAAAAACTAAGAGATAACTAGGTTCCCTTTTCAGCCCGATTAAGTTTTGTAAATAATCATCTTCATAATCATCAGACAGATGTTACATTTTTCTGATTTTTGATGTTTAGAATGATCTGTTCCTTATCAGTCAAAATGTGATTCTTGTAATCCTTTATGTTATTCCCATTTACCGAAAGCTCGACTTCTCTGCCATCAAGATCTATTCCCCAGATTTGAAGGAATTGTCCTAATGTATAATTTCTAAATTCATTTGACTCTACATGAATAATACCGCTTGTATCATGAGTATGCAACGGAGCCATTCCCTGCATTATCATATTCATTTCTTTCGTCGTCATTTTCATTGGTCCCATCCCATATTGATCCAAAGTATGGTCGTTCCACAATGTTGTGTTTATTCCTATCCCGGCTGGTATCACTAGAGATTTTCCATCAAGTGTAACATTAATTTGAGGATGTATATGCATCACTATTTTTTTGTTTGTAACATTAGAGGAACTGAGAGAGGAGTCTAGTTGGTAGCTCAGTTTTTCATAATTAGATTCTGAAATAGGTATGAATGGGGGATCTGACTTATAAGGAGCAATATGTCCATACAAAAATATTGGTTTGTTAATCTCATTATCTTTACCATGTAAAGAAACTACAATTAGTAGTATACTTGCCCTAAAAATCAAGTTTAGTTTTCTTTGCATAACTCTCGGAGTAAACTGAATTCTTGGAGATATTTAACTATGTATCTTTACATTTGTCAAGGTTTAATTCCTAGGTCTGGAGCCGGTGGGATTCGGACAGTCCATGTAGTAGTGTCCTGTTACAAGTTATTTAGCTTTTTCTTTTAATTTGGGATTTCGATTCTTTTTACTTTGACCACTTTCTCATCCACCCCAATAGATTATTTATCGATTCTACTAATTCTCTTCGAGAAACTGGAAATATTAAATTTGATCAATCTGCAGAATCCAAAATCAGATTTGCCCAGATGGTTAGACGTGAGTCCTTTTGTTATCCGACGCAGTAAACCCTATATGTTTCCATTTGATGACGTGTAGGATTCACAATTTCTACTGTGTTGAACTGCCTTTAGGTTTGATTTGTCCTCTAATCTCCCCATCTGGATGATCGGTTGTTTTAATATTAACATATGTCTCATTAGTGCCCATTGCGGATTGCAGAGCAGATAGAGCCTTTCCTTTCATGGGACCTTCAAAGTCAGAAGCAGTAAAGCTTCCTTCAATTGCGACTCCTCCCGGAATTTTAGTCTTCTTGCCGGTTTTTAACAAATCAATTATTGGCTCGCCGTTTTCTCCCTTCTTTCCTGTATTTATCTGAGCCCCTGAAAGGTCTGTTATTCCAGTTATATTGATTTTAGTATTTATTGTGTTATCCTTTACTTTCAAAGTGGCTATCCCTTCTGCTGTAGAATTTACAGGTGGGACTTCATTATTTGAATCTAGCTTTGCCCTAAATTTGGTTTGTGAATTCTGTGCATGGGTAATACTCGAATATGTAGTTGAAACGAGTAGTAACGATAACAGTGCACTGGCTATTATGACCAAATGAAGTATTCTGCTGCGTTGCATGAAGGAATTTGAGAATTAATCGCTTATAAAGGTTAATTGACTGTTAGTCAAGTGTACCAATCGCCTATATAAAATCAAAATAAAGTACAAATAGATGAAATCTGAGGTAGATTTCATCGAATTAATGAACAAGGAACAACCACCATTAGCGAAATTTCTCCCATCGAAAATGAGAAGATGAAATTTTTTTGTCGCCTTTATTAAGTCAAAAACAATTTGTGAGGATGAATTAACAAAATTAATACCTTTTGATTCACTTGCCACCCATTTTATTCCAAAATCCTCTCTGATGCAGCTTCGACTGATTTCCGATCAGATACTACCCATGCTCTCGCAGACAATTTGGTAATATCAGTTAATGAAGTTTCAGTGGGTGCCCGCCTTGCTGAAAAGTGGCGTCAATAAATATCGAAATCTTTCCAAGGCGCAAACTGCTTAATAATTTGTTGTGTTCTTTAAGATAAATGAATTCTAAAACAGACTCGCCTCAATGGATAGATCTTATTGATAAGTCTGTACACACTTCTGACGATATAGATATAGGTGATATAGAGGCTGTAAATAAAAGTTTTATAGTTGTGAAGAGAGGTTTCATTAATATTCATTATTATTATATCCCCATAAGTAAGGTCGAAGGATGGGATGGTCATGTGTTGTGGCTAAACATCACAGAACAATTTGTCAAAGATAAATATGAAAGAGATAGAACTCCAGATCCCAATTATTACTATGTAAAGGATTATGCATATTATAGTGAGTTGTATTCTCCGTTGCCCCTTATTCCTTCTAGATATATTGCCCCATCTTATGCTAACATAGCTAAACTTGAAGAATCTGCACCGCGCATGTTTCGTTGTGATCTATGTGAACAAGTATTTAGTTCAGAAGAAGAACTCAATAAACATGTGAAAGATATATCTCACTGAATGTAGGCATGTTGGAATTTATAGTAAGTAAAATTATATTCTAGTGTCTCGGCAATTTCGTTACCTTAAACTTTTTTAATGATTTGCGGCCCATTCTATTTTCTCCCTAACAATAATTAGGATATTTGTGAACATACAAGGATTTTACAATGAAAAACTGGGGCATAGATGACTTCCAAGAGGAAGAAATCCAAGAGTCTGTCCTAAATGCAAAAGTCAATATTGGAATATGAGGAGAAAAAAATAATAGTGAGAAAAACACATTAAGTTAAGAACAAAAGGAGATTAGCCTAGTGACTGAAACAGGAGAACAAAAAATAGGTTGTCCTCAATGTAACAATTTAAACATAGTTTATCCTCCACTTGGCAAGTACAGAGATGTTCGCTATGAACCATGTGAAGACGATAAAGGTGAACCAGATCATAATTTGAAAGTAACAGTAGAATGCACTAACTGTTATGAACCTTTTGCATACTATTGGTGCACAGGACACACTGAGGTAGAGGGAGCTAGTAAACGCACAAAGTTTGACCGCGCCATCAAATGGCCCCAAACTTGATTTATTTTGACAACGGTTTTAATTCTGGATTAAATTCTTTAATTTTATTTAATTTATCTACCACGAGACAAAAAATAATGATATCCGGTGATGGTAGAAAGAGTTGAAGTATAGTATTCTGCTACAATCTATTTACTTTCCACAGTATAGTAACTATACTAATACTATTGCTAATCGGGTTAAAGGTTCTAACAAAAACATCATTTTTACCATTATAATGTCATTAGACAAAAAACTAAGGTCAGATGATGATTACTTCTGATTCACTAAAAATGTTGCAAGAAAAAAATAAATGAAGCTCATGTCGCTTCGTTTTGGCATACATAGTAATTAAGAATTTCATTTGAAGTATTAAATGAGATAAAAACTAAAGTAGTGTACGATGACAAGGGAGAGAAATGAATCATCAAAAGACCCAATGTCACACGAAAATATAACGCAACACGAACCAACAGCCGTAAAAAGAGATCCGAATGATCAGGAAATAGTTCAGGGAGGAAAGACCGGCGCTGATAGTCCTGAAGCAACGGAAAAACTTAGAAAAAGCGGAATGACAAAGGTCTGAACATCATCTACCATTCCTTCATTTTTTTACAATTCAAAATTGCAGTCCGTAATATATCGCGATAGATTCCACGCAGGTGAACATCTTGCTGAGGAGTTGAAGGAAGTAATAGAGACTCGAGCACAGGATAGCATTCAACAAGGTACTCTTATTGTGGCTGTTCCTCGAGGTGGAGTAATAATTGGAGACGTCATAGCTTCCAAATTTGGAACCAAATCAGATATCGTGGTTTCACGTAAGATAGGTTCTCCGGAAAATCCTGAATTCGCTATCGGTGCGGTAATGCCCGATGGTAACTATTTTCTAAACGATATGATAGATGAATTTAACATATCTCGGGAATATGTTCAGCAAGAAGCCAGAGCTCAGCTAAATGAAATTCATCGTAGACTAATTGGTTATAGAGGAACTGTTGATTACGATAAAGAATTTGCATCTAAAACGGTTGTTCTAGTGGATGACGGTATTGCTACTGGAGCGACATTGATGGCAGCTGCGCAGTGGATAAAGAGTTTCAATTGCAGAAAGCTGATTATAGCCGTACCGGTTGCTCCACCTGATATTTTAGATGATTTAAAATACTTTGCAGATGGAGTAATAGTACCTTTCACGCCTAAGCCATTTATTGCGATTGGAAGATTTTATGAAATCTTTGATCAGGTAACTGACGATCTAGTTAAACAAATTATGAAAAAATATGGATACCATATCTAGTGATCTTTATATCAGCGTTGGTTCAAAGCAATTTCATTATTCATTTTACAGCAACAAGCGACTATCTTATTACAATCTATAAACCTGACGGAAACGTCTCCGGAAGATCTGGATCTTCTCTCAATTCTTGCATGCGAAGTGGATATATGGCTTGTGTCTTATCGATATGTAAAAATGCATCGTAACGCTCAGCAAAATTACTGGGCACATAATTTCGGTACGCTTCGTACGCGGGATGATATACTACACCGATTGCTCTTTGACCTCTCATCCTGTCCCATGTTGCATCGCATTTCTTGTTATCCTCGTCATTTGAGACTTTGAATAAAAGAAGACAATCGTTACCTTCGTTTAGTTCATGTAAAAATTCATCAAGTTCCTTCAATGGCTTCAGGCACAGACATAATTTGCATTGGTTCTCCCCATTCTCTTGCGGCAATGACTGTTCCTGAATGGGTACCAAATCCAACTAAGGTCGTCTTTTTTTGTGTAGCATGCTCTCGAACCAGTTGTCCCAAGTTTAACATTTTGGCCTTCGCCATATCCGTTTGTCTCGCATCACCTATGTGCGTATTGTGAGCGCAAACAATTGACTTGGCACCTTTTTTATTGTAAAAATTCATAAGGCGTTTAAGGGTATCCATCATGTGAGCATCTCGTATATTTCACGTGGCTGTACCGCCGCGCATCATTTTTCTATAATAGAGTTCGGCATCCTTGATAACTAAGGCATTTTGTTCAGCATTAAAGTAGTCTTCTGATTGTTGCAATCCATTTTGCTTATATTGGCAAGCCTTACTCCACAGAGTAACTAGAAGCTTTATTACTTCGTCTTCGCCTGATTCAGGAATAAATGCCGTTGCTCTTGCATAGTCTTCCACACTTTTTCCATAAGGTTCAAAGCATCCGTACGCTTGTATTGCAAATTTGACAGCGCTTGGATCTATCTTCTAAAGATATTTTTAATACTGCTTCCATAGATTCCCACAAACTATAAACATCCTATCCATAGAACCCTACCCTTTTTTCTTCGGGAATAGTTGAGTTGTATTCTCTGAGCCACTCGACTAGATTGACTATCTCTTTATTTGCCCACATCCATGTTGGCCACCTATCAAAGGTATAGAGTACATTGTAAGCACTTTTTTAGATTCAGGCAATCCTTTGACGTAACGATTGACGTTATAGCAATCAGGCCAGTCCCCCTCAACAGCTATAAACGAGAATCCATCATTAGAAATTAGGTGTGTTGTAATCTCCGTTCTCCATCTATAGAAATCTGAGGTTCCATGTGAGGCTTCGCCTAAAAGAACATAATCCACATCATCCGACTTTATATCTTCAAATAGCGGTCTTAAGTCAGTTGATGTCCTCAACGTGTGTAGGTATTCTCTTTTCAATCTTTAATATTCAAGTACACTACATTGCATTTTAGAATTAGTGATCATTAATTTGGCTAAATTTGATTTAGGTGTCTCTTGAATGAATCAAGTTTTCTGTTCAAATTCTTCAATACCATCCATAATCATTGAATGTTCCGACGCTTTACAACAATTGCACTTGAGTTTGAAACATTCTGGTGCTCTCTTGTGACTGCATTTATCACAACTACAGATACTGTTATAAAATCCCCCTTCCTGTAATCTATTAGTTTTATTCATTACGCTAAATCTCCGACTAGTACTCTTTTATTTATTAAAATTTTAGTCAGTTCCTTTATATTTTAATTCCTCATCTTTATTCTCTGATAATTTGTGTTCCTTGAATGATTCCACAGTTTCGAATATTTGTCCACAGACGTCGCACTCCAAGCTTCCACTTTCTTTATCCAGTTTGATATCCTTCTTACTCTCGTTTGTACCCATGATAATAAATTATTACAACTGCTACTTATTAATAAAGAAAAAATGACCCTAAACTTGCGAAGCCATAGGCAGGCGTGTTGTTGAATACCTCTTGTGAGTTAAGTGTGGGCTAACTAGGTCTTGCGTATTCCTTTGCTCCAGTGAAGTCGATCATAACACATGGTTCGTCTCCTACAACCCAAGCATTATGTCCAGGCGGAATTATAGCGGCATCTCCTGGTCCACCTTCAACCTCAGACCCGTCATCCATTACTACCTTAATTCTTCCAGAGACTATATACGCTGTGTGAGGAGCTTCGCAGCTATTTGTTTTTACAATTGGTTTGACACATTTTTCCCAACTCCAACCTGGTTCAAACGTACTTCTTCCAATTGTAACACCACTATCGCCAAGAGTTACTGTCTCTATCTTACCCTTTTCAAAGGCTCTAACTTCATCAGGAGAATCCAAATTCTTTCCTACTAATTTTGCTGTTGATGATATATTCATTAAACTTAATTTTTTTGTTATAAGTGTTACGTTTGTGATGACGACAAAATTTACTTCCATCAAGGCAAGACCAATCAATTATAATTTATTCTATGAAATTTTATTCATTTTTCTAAAACTAGACCAAACGAACTTCAAAAACTAAGAACTCTGGAATTGAAGCGGTAGGTCGTTGATCCATCGAGTTATGTTTAGGTATATCTTAGGACTCTGGATCTTATCGCTCAATGAACTATAAAATGATTCACTTTCAAATCTATTAGACTCATTTCTCTACCAGTGATTAAATAATTAAATCTTAAATCTAAAGATTGCATACATTTACTATTAGTGGTATCAATAATATTTGGGTTCGGTGGGAACCATGTGGAATTTTACACTAGTCCAAAAAAGCTACTAGTAATGTGGATTCGTCTAAATAAATATCTCTTGGAAAGTTATTAATCCCATTGAAAATCCGAAATGTCCGGAAATATTCTATCTATTGGTATGAATTCTTCTCCTCTAATTTCACCGAGAGGAAACTCCTTTGTTTGAACTGACACATACACTCCCCTATCCATCATTAACTTGCGAAGATCTCCTCCCAAAAAGATAAACCGATTTGAAAAAGTAATATCCAGAATTATTGAATTCAGTGTAATTTTTGAACTCAAAACCCAATGATTTTATGCATGATTATCCGAACAAAATTAGTATATCAAGTTGATAATTTAATTAAGTTCCCGTCTGCAGTAGGACTAACCGCAGCACTAAAGTTACCAAATACTGGTGTTATGGGAATAAAAAATTGCGCTGCAATTTCAACAGATATTGTATAATTGCCGGATTCGCCAAATCTGAATGATGGTAACATAACTCCATTAATTGAGTGAAAAAGAGGCTCTCCATACTTCGTAGACATCTTGACTAGTTCAATTCCATCCTTTAGGATAATAAAATCGCAATCTACATGACGCATTCTAATTTGCTTGTCTCCAGTATTATCAAAAACGTTGGCCATAAAAAACGTAGGTTCTCCCTTTTTTACTTCCGGACCATATTGCAAATTAATAAAATACTTGCCATCAGAAGTGCTACTTGAGATACTTTTAATTTTTGCAGTGCTTTCTGAAAACGAACTTTTAGTATTTATTAGTGAGAAAGAGTTGTGGAAAGTTGTAATACATATTAATAAAACTAGGGAAATTAGCAATGAGGTATAAATAATATTTCCCATATCTGTATCTGCTATAAGCATTATTTTATCCTATAGCGAGTTCAAATCAAAAGACTAAAGTTAGTGCGAAACGAGTGCCAATTTTATCATTGTTATTACAACTCAGTTGAAGTTTCTTTGTCGTCACACTTGTTCTGAGTTTGACTTACTCTTTCTTGGCATCTCCATTGATTCAGCTTTTGGTACAACAGTCATCGCCGCAAAATTATGTCACTTATGAAAAACGCAGCAACTAAATTGCTAATCAAAATTCGTATTAATAGTTTTTTCCAAATAACGTCCACATAACAATGTTATTTCTACCACTCATTATTTCATTAATTTTCTTAATTACATATTACTGGAGTTCTACTACTGAGTAAACGTATAAATTCCTAAATAAGATATCTATATTCAAATGAGAACGTTACTTTAGGGGTCTTCAGTATTTGATCACAATATGAGAATGAAGATGTATGTGTGACAATTAGGATAAAAAGAAATGATGAGTTGAATGGGAAAAGATTATATAAACTGTTAATTGACTTTTTGATACATAATAAGATTGCCGGCTCGATGTATGGACAGGTGTCGACGGATTTGGAAAATGAAGACAATTAAGCTAGAAGGTATCACTATCAATATACCGCTCATATTAGAAATTATCGATGAACAATGGAAGCTAGAACCATTATTGGCTGATTTAAAAATGATGTGAGATAAAGGTTTGGTTTGGTAACTATTCATGTAGACATTATCTGACAAAAATAAATCGATAATAATAATATATTTTCTTCAGAAGCTTTTCAGAAAAATTAAAGTCGTTTTTTAAAAGATTCATCAAGAATTTTGGTAATTGATTAAAATTAATTAAGTATTGACAGTCAAGTTTTGGATATAATCGTTTATATGACTTAACTCCTATTGCCACATCTGCTTTCCTAAATGCAGGATTATCATTGTCAGAATCTCCCAGATACAGGATATTTTTATTAAATTTATTAACTAATGAGAATCTTAAAATTATTTTTTACCAGACGTACGACATTTTGCTTGCTTGGAGTTAATCTACGAATGGTGTTGAATGGCTGGCGAAAGAGAACCTGAAATAAGAAGAAAGACAAAAATTAAAATTAATGAAAACATCGCGACTATCATTCTTTTTCTCTTAATCGGATCTGTAATTTCTATTCTATCTGCAAGTGGCACCGCTGCGAGTAGCAGTATGATTATACCAGAGGTAACGGCTATAGCCTTTATTCCAAAAATATTCTCTAGTGGATACAACCAAAGCAGGTACCAGGGAGGCTTAGAAACTTCTATTCCTTCGATTCCGCGCATATAAAGCGGTGCTGGAAGGAATATAGAAATTATTATTGCTATTAATGCAACTACCGATCCATAAGCTAGCATTCTTTTTATGTGTGTTACAAATCGCACATTTTCCTCATTTGAAGATACTAAATTTCGGTCTCTAAGAATCTTTGGACTAGATATTCCATTAAGTCTTATCAATATTAAATGCAATCCTAAAAGAGGAACGAGTATTATTGGAAGTAAAGTAACATGAAATCCATACATTCTGGTAAGCAATGACACGCTAGGTGCAAAATCCTGTGTTAAGAAAAAGCCCAGAGGACCTGCAATTTGAGCAATTCCAATTTGATGTGCAAGACCTTCTACTCCCTCCTGATCCCATTTCAATACGGTACCTGTATATGAAAAAGAGAACAATAGTATCAAAAGTCCTAAACCTGCAAGCCACTGGATTTCTCTGGGTTTTTTGTACGCACCAGCTATGAAGACTCTTGCCATATGTAATAATGCGATTACCAGTAGAATCTGCGCACCCCAATAATGAAGGTTCCTTACAAACAAAAGAATACTATTTTCTGAAAGTTTAGATACAGATTCGTAAGCACCAGGGAACTCTGAATGTGGAATATAGAACTGTTGCAGTATTACTCCAGTTATCAATTGTAAGCTACCTAGTACTATAATCATACCTCCAAAGGTATATGTGACTTCGTTTGCATGTTTTGGAATTGGATGATTGAAAATTTTACTCCATGCTAGTCTAGTTTCCATAAAATCGTCTCTTTGTCTTATTTTTCGAGCCTTGTCCATTATATTAGGCTTTTTAATGATTCTAGAAAATCTATTCAAATCCAATCAGGAGCTGGCCTCCGATTTTTTATCCCCAGCAGTTTGCCAAGTGCTCTTTCTACTCAATCTTAGTTCAATGATAACAAATAATACTGGACCTATAATGAATATAACAGACCAAAAATATACGTCGTTTGGATGGAGGTTCAGAGGTTGTAGAAGTAAGTAATCTAGGTGAGTCAGTTTCTCTTTATTATCAAAGGCATCCGGAAAAGACTCTCGCTTTGCACCATCCCAAACCGCAAACTTGACAAAATCCTTTTGTAAAATGCCCGGTTTACCAATAGTTTGAGCAATAGGATCCTTTTTGATATTATTTCTGGGATCGGGTAATACTTTACCTATTACTACATGCCATTGATTATCATTTTTGTCCCATTCTGCACTTGTTATTAAGCCCGAATCAAAGTATTGTGTTTCTTTTGACTTGTTTACTGGTTGCGTGCTCCAATACCAAATATTGTAATTAGAGCGATTGATGATAGAGCCTGTTTGTTCTGTTGCATTCACAAGCTGAAAAATTATTGCTGCTCCGTCCTGATCAATATTTATAGTACTATTTCTTGAGCTACCAATTCCTGGGGATTTTAGCATGGCCTTATTATTATTAGCGCCGGTATCATCATGCCATGATAACATAAAGAAAAGGTAAGTACCATTATTTAATGTTCTAACAGATATGTTATGTCCCCATAATGAGGTAACATCAGTTTCGGATGATAGTTTTTTCCATTGATCAGATTGTGAATCAGCTTTAAATTTAATATTATCATCTGTATTCCTAGACAAAATTATATTATGCTCAGAGTTTTGAGCTTTACCTTCAATATGAGCGTACCCTACAGATATTATAGTAGGAATAATAAATAATAGTAACGCCCAAATTAATATACTAATAATAATTTTTATCCGCAAATACGTGGCCTATAGTATATGAATGAACAAAGAATTTAAGAGTTTGACTTTTTCATTAGCAACGGGTCAATTGGAACTCATAAAAAAGTAGAAACTAAATCTTAATATTAGAACAAAGTCATAAGTGATTTTGACGTCGAAAACATGTAGTTTTTGAACATAATTTACAATATGGGATTATAGGTTCAATTATCGAAATGGCTGTTAGCATGATTGCTCTATGTCAAAGAGTAAGAATTTCAAACTTATTCATTAGCGTCTCGTGTAAAGTGAAATATGGTCTTTAATTTTCTAAAAATAAATCAGTGACTACAAGAAAAAAAATTTGGCATGTACAGTCTAGCTTATGTTAATTAAAAAAAATTTTTAATGGATTAAATTTTTTGTTGGTTTTCAACCTAGAGCTTGTTCAGCAAAGTTCATATGCATAATTGCCCCCTTTGAATCGCCATCATTGAATGCTTTCATTCCTTCTTCAAAATGCTTCATTGCTTCAGCTGGAGCGTTGGCCATGGCTAGTTTCGCAGCATCTAAATGAGTTCTAGCCGCATCATTATCACCGCTTTTTAGTGCTTTAATCCCTTCTTCAAGGTGCATCTTTGCACTGCCAGAAGTATCTGAGGTTGTCATATTTGCACTGCTCGTTCCGTTGGTCATGTTTGTTCCCGCTGTTAGATTCGTCATATTTTGTGCCAATATTGAAGTTGGCCCTCCTATTACTAGTAAGGAAGCTATTGAAGCAATGACTAGTAGCATCGCATACATTCTGTTTACCATTTCTTATCCAATTTTAAATAGGCCATTAAAATATTTAAGCATCTATGTATATCTGCTGTTGGCACTGGGATATCATAATCCCGTATAAAATTTAACTTGGAGCTAAATCCCTAGCTTGCAATATATCTAGTTATATTCACGACGGAATGGGGCAGCGGCAGGGAGAGGAATTTGGAGTATATTTGTTCGTATTGAAAGGCCCGTGACAATAGATTGGTCGAGATTTCATCCTCTGTCTTGTTTCCAGATATGAGATAGTTTTTAAAGTGTCTGTAGCTGTCTGTTTCAGATGCTAATGAATTTACTAATGCATCGTGAATATACTTGTAATCCTTAGGATAAGTTAAATTTTCAGCAATATTGATAAGGTACTGAAATTTAGGAATAAATGAATTCGTAATAGATACTAAGGTATAATTATCATATTGATTCATTCTCCATTTTCCAATTTCATCCTGATATGATTTGGTCAAATTTTGGGACTGATGGACTAAATTATCAACGGACTCCCGAAACTCTTCGAGCGAGGTTTGAGCAAAAGGAGTTACTTTTGGAAATTTACTGATTCCCTCAGCAATATAATTCGAGTAACAGGCAACTGGTAGAATTAACAATAATATAATTAATTCTCCACTTAACTGAGTTCTAAACTCTTTACACATAATCAATAGAATATCATATAAGCTGCTAAATTTGTTCCTGCAAGTGGTATTATCCTAAATACTTCAGGATAACTAAATAAAACAAGTGGAATCGTGAATATGATCCCGATTAGAAAGACATGTCTCACTTTTTTTGCTTATGTCCTGGGCTGATTCGCTTGTTGTTTCACTCAGTACCTCATATTCTAAATCAGCGACCTTCTTTCTTATGAAATTTTAAATTGAACAGCGAATAGAAGTAATAATAAGAGCTGAAAATCCTTTTTAGGATTAGAAAATAATGGACAAATTATATCTTTAATTAGTAACAAACTTTGCATATTATTATTTTATAATACTTACAAGAAATATATTGAAAAAGTGTAAATTTTATTCGGGTTCGGTGGAATTGATAATGCTACCACTTCAATTTTGGAACCCACTGTTTTTTATTTTATTGTATTCTTGACTCTGTTATCGGAGTTTTTAGAAGCTCTCCGATTTCGTTATGCATTTTTAACAGATTGAATCCTTTTTCAGTTGTTTTGTAGGTTTGTACACCTTCTAAATATTCGAGTAAATTATTTTCAATAAGTACGGATAGATATTCTTTCAATTGAGCGTAGCTGAGGAAGGCTTTGTACATGATTTTTGTTTTCGTTGCACCACCATTTGCAGCTTCTAGAATCATTGACACTATTTCAGTTCTGCTTCTGTATTTCATATATTAGAACTGATAAATTTACTATATTAAGATGTTGACACAATAATCTAGAACAAAACGAAATCGCATAACTATGTTTAGGGTTTAATCACAGACTATCATTGAGATAGATACAGACTTTTTAATCCATATTTCTTAATACCAACTTACCATCTATAAATTGGTTTTTTGCATCTATTTACTAATATTGGTAACAATAATTCGGGTTCGGTGGAACTGATAACACTAGCATTCTAATTTTGGAACCCTACACCAAAGCTCGGTAGTCATTTATTCAACTCTATTTCATATTGTTAATGGCACAAATCCAAGATAAACGGAATAGAAGAACGGTATAAACGAAAATTCTTTTGGTGAATACACAGAATTTTCCTAGAATAGTTTTTAAGTTTGAATGATCCATCTTATTTCATGTGGGGTCTTACCATTTATTTAATGCAGATAGCCGATTATCTTCGTGGAAGAAAATTCAAAATAAAATGTAGATCATGTGGACGAGAATTCAAAGATGAAAAGGAATTAGATACCCATATAAGAACAGATGATAAATAATTGAAAATGAATTCAGATTACGAATGACTATCAAGTGTTCAGATTGCAATTGCACGCCAAAGGAATGTAAGGTAAGTATATCTTCTACACAATGTCCTAATTGCAGTTTGGAGGAATGCTGCTGTTGGAAAACCATAAACGAAAATTGAATATTAAGTTAATTTCTGAAAGTTTTGATGCATAAATTGAAGGCAATATGGATATTCATTTACAGCGATTATAGGTAGATAGATTATTTCAAACCGTTTGGATTATTCATTATACAACTCTTTGTTATTTTGCTACTTATCGAATAGTATGCCCATATAAGAAGCGCTATTGAAAGTAACCGTAAAGGAGTCTGGTAATTGGACACGAAGGAAGAAGCAGTTACTCCCGCTGCA
>WNFX01004669.1_pt1 | contig 24987 bp, 28 predicted proteins | sample 5400111 | NCBI WGS metagenome assembly WNFX01 (sample SAMN13153363, study PRJNA577476) | soil metagenome | isolation source: 40 cm soil or saprolite under grassland replicate 1 | place: USA:California | collected 2016-06-15
GGGCTTCTTTGCGACACAGCGAGATCCAGCCGGCCGCCCATGCCACCGCGACTTCCTCGGGCATGGTGCCCGCGCTCGCATCGTGCAGCATGATCTCGCCGATGCGCCTCGCTCCCAGCTCGGAGAGGATCGCGTCGAAACGCTTGCCGCCGTTGCAGAAGGTTTCGGCGTAGGTCCGGTCACCGAGAGCGATCACGCCGTATTGCACGTTGGAGAGGTCGGGACGCGCCGTCTGAAGCGACTCGTACAGGTTCTTCGCGTTGTCGGGCACGTCCCCCTGCCCGTAAGTGGAGGAGCAGATCAGGTACAGGCCGCCGACCGAGAACACGCCTGCATCGAGGCCGTCCATGGCCACGGTCCGCACGCGTATTTCGCCATCGTCGAGGGTGAGCTCGAGCTCCTGCGCGACCAGCTGGGCGGTGCCCGTCATCGTCCCTACGAGGATGGTCAGTGCTAGCGCCATCGGCCTTTTTCTCGTTCCCGCTTGCGTTTCAATATCGAGTGCATCATACTGCATGGAACGCGTATAGCAAGCATTATATTGCATCGGTGAGAGCAGCTAGCATTCACCTTAAAAAATATTCTCAACCGTCTGTCCATGCTAAGGAAAGCGATGCGCATGGCGAGCGTGACTACCTCGCTGCCCTGGGTGACCGCGTACGGGAAGCGCGCGCCAAGCGAGGGATGTCACGCAAGCTGCTTGCCAATGATTCGGGGGTTTCGGAGCGCTACCTCGCCCAGCTCGAAGGTGGGCAGGGCAACGTTTCGATCCTGCTGCTGCGACAGATCGCGACAGCTCTCAATCTCCCGCTCACCGAGCTGCTTGCCGAGGACTCGGGCGACGTCGTGGAGCTGACTCTCACGACGCAATTCCTGAAGCGTCTGCCGCGGCAGACGCTCGCCGCCGTGCGTTCGCAGCTCGTCCGCGATTACGGCAGCGCGCGCGACGAGCGCATGAAGCGGATCGCGCTCATCGGGCTGCGCGGGGCAGGGAAATCCACGCTCGGTGCGAAGCTCGCCAGAGCGTTGGGTGCGCCCTTTGTGGAGCTCGACCGCGAGATCGAGCGCGAGGCGGGCACCGGTCTCTCGGAGATCTTTCTCCTTTACGGGCAGGCCGGCTACCGGCGCTACGAGCGGCGCTGCCTCGAGAGGGTGCTCGAGAAAAACGAGCGCGCCGTGATCGCCACGGGCGGCAGCATCGTTTCGGAGCCGGGAACCTATGAGCTCCTCCTCTCGGCCTGCTTCACGGTGTGGCTCAAGGCCGAGCCCGAAGAGCACATGGCACGCGTGATCGCGCAGGGGGACACCCGCCCGATGGCCGGGAACGACCAGGCGATGGAGGATCTGCGGCGTATACTCGACGGGCGGGCCGTGCTCTATGGACAGGCCGACGTCACGCTGGACACGGCCGGCAAGACACCGGAGCAGAGTTTCTCGGCGCTGCGCAAGGCAGTCACCCCCTAGCACCAGGAGCCAATCCCATGAGTGCCGTGCCTGAAACCAAGCCCTCCCCTCCTCTTGTCACCTACGACACGCATCCGGACCGTTACCTGCACTGGCGGCTTTCCTTTGACGGGCCCGTGGCGACGCTCGCGATGGACGTGAACGAGGACAAGGGTCTCAAGCCGGGATACAAGCTCAAGCTCAACTCCTACGATCTCGGCGTGGACATCGAGCTTGCGGATGCGCTGAACCGCATCCGCTTCGAACATCCCGACGTGAAGTGCGTGGTGATCACGAGCGCGCGCGAGCGCATGTTCTGCTCCGCTGCAGTCAACGGCACGGTCGCAGGCGGCGGCTACGAGCTCGCGCTCGCCTGCGACGAGATTCTGATGATCGACGATCGCTCTTCCACGGTGAGTCTGCCCGAACTGCCGCTGCTCGGCGTCCTGCCGGGAACGGGCGGCCTCACGCGCGTCACCGACAAGAGAAAAGTCCGGCGCGATCTCGCCGACGTGTTCTGCACGACGAGCGAAGGCGTGCGCGCCGACCGCGCCAAGCAATGGAAGCTGGTGGACCACATCGCGAAGCCGCAGGCGTTCAAGGACGCAGTGAGGGAAAGGGTCGCAGCGCTCAGCGCGCTCAGCACCCGCGGGGGCGGCAAAGGCGTGACCCTCAGCCCGCTCAGGCGCGCGATCGACGCCGGCGGCTACCACTACGACAACGTGGACGCGGTGATCGATCGGAAAGCACGCACCGCGACGATCACGGTGTTCGCGCCCCGCCAGGACGTTCCCTCCAGCGTCGAGGCGATCCACGCGGCAGGCGATAAGTGGTGGCCGCTCGCGATGGCGCGCGAGCTGGACGACGTCATCCTGATGCTGCGCACCAACGATCTCGAGATCGGTACCTGGATATTCAACACGCGCGGGGACATGGACAAGGTCCTCGCGGCCGACGCCGCCGTCAACGCCAACGAGAACGACTGGTTCGTGCGCCAGGTGATCGGTTTCCTGCGCCGAACGCTTGCGAGGCTGGACGTCTCTTCGCGCACCCTGTTCGCAATCATCGACAAGGGTTCCTGCTTCGCGGGCACGCTGTTCGAGCTTGTGCTCGCCGCCGACCGCAGCTATATGCTCCAGTTGGCAGACGATGAAGCCGGTGCGCCGGCGGTCGGGCTGTCTGAGCTTAATTTCGGGGCCTATCCGATGGTCAGCCAGGAAGCGCGCATCAGCGCGCATTTCTGCGGCGAACCGAAACCGATCGAGGCAGCGCGCGAGCGCATCGGCGGGAAGCTCGACGCCGAGCGCGCCTCCGAATTGGGCCTGGTCACCTTCACGCCCGACGATCTCGACTGGGACGAGGAGGTGCGCATCGCGATCGAGGAGCGCGCGAGCCTCTCCCCCGACGCGCTCACCGGCATGGAAGCGAATCTCCGCTTCTCGGGCAAGGAAAGCATGGAGACGCGCATCTTCGGCAGGCTTTCCGCTTGGCAGAACTGGATTTTCACTCGCCCCAACGCGGTGGGCGAGCACGGCGCGCTGAAGGTGTACGGCAGCGGCGCGAAAGCCAGATTCAATTGGGAGCGCGCATGAGCAACGTCGATTATTCCGAGAAGATCCCCAACAACGTCGATCTCGCGAACGACAGGACCCTGCAGCGCGCGCTCGAACACTGGCAGCCGCGCTTTCTCGAGTGGTGGCGTGAGATGGGACCCAACGACTTCGCCTCGGTCGATGTCTATCTGCGCACCGCGGTCGGCGTGGACGCGCAGGGCTGGGCGCACTACGGTACGGTGAAGATGCCCGACTACCGCTGGGGCATTTTCCTGGCCGATCCCGTCGCGAATCGCACCATCGGCTTCGGGGACTCCTTCGGCCAGCCGGTGTGGCAGCAGGTACCCGGCGAATTTCGCTCGCAGTTCCGCCGCCTCATCGTCACCCAGGGCGACACCGAGCCCGCTTCGGTCGAACAGCAGCACCGGCTCGGCCACACCTGCCCTTCCCTCTACGACCTGCGCAATCTCTTCCAGATCAACGTAGAGGAAGGACGCCATCTCTGGGCGATGGTGTACATATTGCACGCGTACTTCGGCCGTGACGGCCGTGAGGAAGCCGAGGAGCTCCTCGCGCGCCACTCCGGCGACATGGACAAGCCGCGCATCCTCGGCACCTTCAACGAGCGGATCGAGGACTGGCTGTCGTTCTTTTGCTTCTGCTACTTCACCGACCGCGACGGCAAGTTTCAGCTGAAGAGTCTCGCCGAGTCCTCGTTCGACCCGCTCGCCCGCACCTGCCGCTTCATGCTGACCGAGGAAGCGCACCACATGTTCGTGGGTGAGACCGGCCTCGGCCGGATCGTGCGGCGCACGCTCGAAGTGATGAAGGAGATCGGCAGCGACGACCCCGAAGCGATCCGCCGCCAGGGCGCGGTGGATCTGCCGCTGTTGCAGCGCTATCTCAATTTCTGGTTCAGCTCCTCGCTCGATCTCTTCGGGTCGGAAGTGTCGTCGAACGCCGCGAGCACCTTTGCGAACGGAATCAAGGGACGGCCGGACGAAACCACCCAATACCAGGACCACGTGTGCGCCGATTCGACCTTCGAGATCGAAGTGCCGGACGGCAAAGGCGGAGTCACGAAGGACACCTCACCGATGCGCAATGCCATGAACGAAGTGCTGCGCGACGCCTACATCAGGGACTGCGAAATCGGATTGAAGCGCTGGAACATGCAAATCAAGCGCGGCGGTTACGAGCTCGAGCTGAAGTTGCCGAGCAGCCGCTTCCGCCGCGCCATCGGTGCCTGGGCGAACGTTCCCACCGACCTCGATGGACGGCCCATTGATCGCGAGGAGCTCGACCGACGCATGCCCGGGTGGCTGCCGAGCGCATCGGACAAAGCCTTCGTCAAGAGTCTGATGCAGCGCGTGGTCGAGCCCGGAAAGATGGCCGCATGGATCGCCCCGCCCGATCGGGGCATCAACAACCTGCCGGTGGATTACGAGTACGTGCGGCTGAACTGACTATTTCGCGGCCGCTGCGCCTGCGACCCTGATATTCGATGGGCGCGAGCGCGAAGTCCTGAATCGCATCAATGCAGGCTATCGGCAGCGGCGCGGCCGGTCGCCGTTTCCGTCCACACGCCATGCAGACCGGCACAGATCTCACGGATCACCGGGTCGGCATCCGGGTGCACGCACAGGCATTGCAGGTGCTGCGAGATGCACGCGGCGAGCCGGGGACAGCCGGTGCGGGCGTAGTGCGTCATGAGATGCAGCACCGCGGCGACCAGCGTTTCCGGACGGGTCGGCTGGAAATCGGTCGCATTCATCGGGATCCGCCGCGCAGCAGAAAGGACGGCTGGAGTTTGAATCGATGTCTCATGTGTCTCTCCGTGGCCTTGCGGCTAAACCGCGTCTCTGGCTACCGCCGGAGAGGCAGGACTGGCTGGCTGATCCGAAGCGGCATCGTGAAAGGCGAGCGCCCCGCTCCTCGGTGCGAGTCCCACGTCGAATGCATTCTCAGGAATTCGCGGGTGTGGCCGGTCTGTGCTTCCCGCCAAACATCGACCAAGCGATCCACAACCCGGGCAATAACACCAGGGCATAGGACAGCATCGCGCCGTACTCGCCCTCGGGTCCGTACGGTTCTGTAGCGATGTGCCAGTACCGATTGTTGATCGGCAGCACGTTCGCTTCAGTGGCCTCGTGGAATGAATACACGAGCAGCTGCAGCGCAAACAAGACGAGGAAGATCGAGGTCACCTGGAAGAAAAGCCCGAGATTCACTCGATGTCCGTAGCGGGACCATCCCCAGGCGAGAGCCGCTGCAAGCGCGATGCCGATGAGCGCGCCCCAAAACATACGCACGGATTGCTCCTGGCGCGCGAGCGTCGCGGTGATGAATGCCATCTCCATGCCCTCTCGGGTGATCATCAGGAGCACCAGCAGAAACACTCCGACCCAGGCGCCTGTGCCCGGGGACTGGCTCACGGTTTCGATGCGCCCGCCGATCTCGCCGCGCAATTTTTTTGCATGCTTCAGCATGTACACCACCATCGAGATCACGAGTGCGGCCGCCACGGCGGCGAGCACCGCCTCCCAGATCGGCAGCACCGCGAACTCGGCGAGGAACACGCCGAGCACGACCGAGAGCGTCACTGCGATGCCCGTGCCCCACCAGGCTGCGGGTACCAGTCCGTCGCGCCCGGTCTTGCGCAAATAGGCGACGGCGATGGCGACGATAAGAAATGCCTCGATCCCCTCTCGCAGCGTGACCACCAGCATTTGGAGCATTTGGAATTTGCCTCGCTCGTAAACAGAGATCGGGATCTACGCGGTGAGAATCAGTTTGCCGCTCTGGGTGCGACGCAAGCGGTACTCGCGGCCGTCGTGCTCGATGATCAGCTCGCCGCGCTCACCGAGCAGCTGCTTGCTCATGACCCGTTCGCACTGAGAAGAGATCTCATGCTCTTGATTTAACGGCGATTTTTTCTGCCCCCTCGGTTGCATAGACAAATGATAACCATTCTCATTACTGCTGTCAAATAGCGGCTCCGGTTCACGCACGTACAATCGGTAACCGCCGATGAACACAATCCGATTCGTCCTCGCGCTCGCCTCGCTGCTTTGGGCGCCGGCGTGGTCACAGACGGCTGAACCGCAGCGCAGTTCGCTTCCGTCGCGCGAGCTCGCGCCTGCGCAGTTGCTGGCAGAGTTGCTCAAGGGCGGCTACATCCTCTACTTCCGTCATGCGGCGACCGACTTCAGCCAGAACGACGAGAAAATGAAGAGCTACGAGGATTGCGACAATCAGCGCAACCTCATCGACCGGGGCCGGTCCGATGCGCGGGCTGCCGCTGCGGCAATCCGGCATCTGGGCATTCCCGTGGAGCGCGTTCTCGCCAGTCCGTTCTGCCGCACCGTGGAAACCGCGCAGCTCCTCTTCGGGCGCGCCGAGAAAATGCAGGAAGTGCGCGGCGGGCCGAGCGCTCCGGCGAACGCTGAGCGCTACGCGGCGCTGCGAAGCATTTTGGCCACGCCGGTACGCGCCGGAAGCAACCTCGCGGTCGTCAGCCACGGTAATCCGTTCTACAGCGTCGCCGGCCCGCCCTACCTCGCCGAAGGTGAAGCGGCAGTGATCCGGCCCCTGGGCGCCGACTTTCAGGTCGTCGCGAGAATTCGGGTGGATCGCTGGGACGCGCTCGGGGGAGCCGCGCGGGACTGAAAAGCTAGAACGCGCCGGACTGCGCGTAATTCTCGAAGCGGGTGTATTCCCCGAGGAAGGTCAGCTTGACCGTGCCGATGGGGCCGTTGCGCTGCTTGAGAATGATGATTTCGGCCACACCTTTTTCTGGCGTGTCCGGCGTGTAGACTTCTTCGCGGTAGATCGCGAGGATCAAGTCGGCGTCCTGCTCGATCGCACCGGACTCGCGCAGGTCCGACATGATCGGGCGCTTCGGGCCGGTGCGCTGCTCGACCGCGCGCGAGAGCTGCGAGAGTGCCACCACGGGAACCTTGAGCTCCTTGGCGAGTGACTTGAGCGAGCGCGAGATCTCGGAGATCTCGGTGGCGCGGTTCTCGCCTTCGCTCGTCGCCTGCATGAGCTGGAGGTAATCGACGACGATCAGACCGAGCGCCCCGTATTGCCGGTGCAGTCGCCGCGCGCGGGCGCGCAGCTCGAGCGCGTTCAGCGCCCCCGATTCGTCGACGAGGATAGGGGCGTCGTGCAGCTTCCCGACGGCGTTGGTGAGGCGGTTCCAGTCGTCATCCGAGAGTCTCCCCGTCCGCAGCTTGTGCTGATCCAGGCGCCCGATCGATCCCAGCATGCGCATGGCGAGCTGGCTGCCCGACATTTCCATGCTGAATACCGCGACAGGAAGCTTGTTCTCCACCGCGACGTGCTCCGCCATGTTAAGCGCGAGTGCGGTCTTTCCCATAGAGGGGCGTCCGGCGATGATGATCAAGTCCCCCGGCTGCAATCCGGAGGTCTCGCGATCGAGGTCGCGGTAGCCCGTCGGAATGCCGGTGATGTCGGAAGGGTTGTCCTTGTGATACAGGAGGTCGATGCGTTCCATGACCTGCGTGAGCAGGGGCTGGATTTCCATGAATCCCTGGCGCGTCCTCGCCCCGGCCTCGGCGATCTGGAAGACCTTGGACTCGGCCTCGTCGAGCAGCTGCCCGACTTCCTTGCCCATGCGGTTCAGGGCGCTGTCGGCGATCTCGGTAGACACCTCGATGAGTCTCCGCAGGACAGCGCACTCTCGCACGATCTCGGCGTAGCGCCTCACGTTGTGCGCCGAAGGCGTGTTGCCGGCAAGAGCCGCGAGGTAGGTGATGCCGCCGGTCTTGTCCTTGTCCTCGCTTACCTTGATCGCTTCGTCCACCGTGACCACGTCGGCGGGCTTGCCGCGCTCGATAAGTCGGGAGACGTGGCGGAAGATGCGGCGGTGATCGTCCCGGTAGAAATCGCCGTCGGTTACGACGTCGCCGACCTTGTCGAAGGCACCGTTGTCGATCAGGAGTCCCCCGAGCACGGATTGCTCCGCGTCGATCGAATGCGGCGGAACCTTTAGGTTCAGCAGCTGGGAATCGGAGCTGGTTTGCGGTACGGGCTGGGCCATGAAAGCGCTTGAAACCTGTGGCGGAGACTTTACCCCGTCCGGCACGGAAACGCACAAGCAAAAAGAGCCGCCAGACGCGGCCCTTCCGTATCAACGGCTTGCGCTCGCGTTACTGTTGCGGGGTTTCTCCCAGCACGGATATCTTGATGTGGACTACGACGTCGGTGTGCAGCGCGACGGCGATGGAATGGTCCCCTACCGTTTTCAGCGGACCCTGCGGCAGGCGGATCATCGAGCGCTCGACCTCGAACCCTTGCCCCTTGAGCGCCTCGACGATGTCGAAATTCGTGACCGAGCCGAACAAGTGTCCGTCGACGCCTGCCTTCTGGGTGATCTGGACCATGAGACCCTCGAGCTTTGCACCCTTTTCCTGTGCCGCCGCGAGAGTTTCCGATTGCGCCTTCTCGAGCTCAGCGCGCTTTTTCTCGAACTCGGCGAGGCTTTCGGGCGTCGCCCTCTTCGCCTTGCCTTGCGGCAGAAGATAGTTGCGGGCGTATCCGTCCTTCACCTTGACCACGTCGCCCAGGCCGCCGAGGTTGACGACCTTTTCCAGAAGAATGACTTGCATGACCGTTCTTTCAGTGCAGGTCGGTGTACGGCATCAGCGCGAGGTAGCGCGCGCGCTTGACCGCCGCCGAGAGCTGGCGCTGGTAGTGGGTGCGCGTTCCGGTGATCCGCGCCGGGATGATCTTGCCGTTTTCGCCGATGAAATCCTTGAGCAGATCGACGTCCTTGTAGTCGATCCACTCGATCTTCTCGGCGGTGAAGCGGCAGAACTTGCGGCGCTTGAAGAGCTGCTTCGAGCCCTTCTGTTCGCGCTTGCCGTCGCGGCCCTTGCCTTTTCCCTTGCCTTTTCCGAAGCCGCCTCGACCTCTGGGTGGGGGCATGTCTACTCTCCTTCTGCGAATTCGATCTGTGTCGCGTGCAGCAAAGGCGCCCGGCTGGAGCGGCTCCTTGCGGCAAGAAACCCGTTTACTTTCACGCTGCTTCCCAGCTTCGCGCCAGCAAGAAGCCTAGCCTCGCGCTCGAATGCCACCGCAGCGATCTCAAAACTCACCTTGCGCTCGCCGCCCGCTTCCGTTTGCACGGAATCGTGCTGGAGCCTGAATTTCAGCATCGGGACGCCCGCGGGCGTATGCCGCAGCGCATCCAGCTCGATCAGGCGGCCTGCGACCGTGACCCGGTTTGCTTGCGCCAACGCTCAAGCGCTCGCCGGCTCCGCGGGCTTGGCCGCCTCGGTGCGCGGCGCTTCGCCGCGCGGCGCCTCGCCCGGGCCGAGGACCGACTTCGCCTTTTCCTCCTTCATCATCGGCGAAGGCGTCGTCCAGGCGCGTTCCATTCTTATGATCAGGTGCCGCAGCACGGCGTCGTTGAACTTGAACGAGTGCTCCAGCTCGCCGAGCGTTTCGGCATCGCACTCGATATTCATGAGCACGTAGTGCGCCTTGTGCACCTTGGAGAGCGGAAAGGCGAGCTGGCGCCGGCCCCAGTCCTCGAGTCGGTGGATCTTGCCGTTTTTCGAGGTCACCGTGGCGCGGTAGCGCTCGATCATCGCCGGCACCTGCTCGCTCTGGTCCGGATGGACGATGAAACACAGTTCGTAATGTCGCATGCAAGTTCCCTATGGATAAAGCCGCCCGCTAGTTCCGCCGTTGCGACGCGGCGGAAACGGATGCGGCAGGGTTGGCAGTCTAAAACAAACGACCGCCGAAGCGGTCGTCGAAGTGATTGAATTGTAACCGAATCGGGGGCCGCTGAGCAAGAACCGTCCTCGGCACCCGCCCTGGCGTTGATGCGACAGACGATATCGCATCGCGACATGCGAACGAAGCTATGATATCCGGCTGTTTTGCTGACCATTTTGGGAAGGACAGGCATGCGCTTGAGCCTATTCATCTGTGCAGTCTGCGGGTTGATCGCGGTGCTCTGTCCGCCCGCGTTCGGCCAGGGCATTCCGGCCGACGACCCGGTCAGGGTGCTGGTCGGACGGCTCGATCTGGAGAGGTACAAGGCCACGATCAAGGGCTTGACCGAATTCGGCGATCGGCGGCAGGGGACCGATCGCAATCGCGCTGCGATCGACTGGATCGAACGCCAGCTGAAGAGCTTCGGCTGCAACACCGGGCGCATCAAGTACGAGTACAACGCGCCACAGCCGCAATGGCGACCGCAAAGCCGCGTGCCCATTCCCGTGGCCGGTGGGGAAATCCGCGCCGGCGCCGGAGGCGCGCGAATCCGCGGCATTGCGATGCCGACCGGCGTGAACGACGCTCCTGAAGCGCAGCCCGATGCGAAGCTGCGCGAGCTCAACTCGCAGCCCAGCGCCCCCGGCCCGCGCGAGGAGGTGTATTGCACGAAGATCGGCTCGACGCGACCCGACGAGATGTACATTATCAGCGCCCACATGGACGGAATAGGCTGGGGGGAGGCCGTCGATGACAACGGCTCGGGGACGGCTCTGGTCATGGAGCTGGCGCGCGTGTTGAACAGTCCCGATGTGCGGACAGAGCGATCGATCCGATTCGCTCTCTGGAACAACGAGGAAACGGGTCTCCACGGCGCCCGCGCCTACATTGCGCAGCGAGCAGCACGCCAGGGAATAGAGGATCCCCCGGGATCAGGGCGGTATCCCGAGCCAAAGTGGCTCGGCATGATCCAGCACGACATGGTGCTGTTCGACCACGGCATGCCCCGGGCCGACGGCACGCTCAGTCCGGAGCAGCGGCCCGAAGCGGACGTCAACGTGGAATTCCAGTCCACCGCGAAGTTTGCGGATCAGGCCATGAGGCTGGCTTTCTTTTTCCGGGATGCCAACGAGAAATACGCTACGGATTATCCCGCCGCAGTCGGCCACCACATGACCAATACCGACTCCACGCCTTTCATGGATCTCGTTCCGGCGATCAGCGTTCGTGAAAACGAGCGAGGCATGCAGATTGGCGCCGGATGGAATCCCCATTGGCACCAGCCGACGGATCGCTACTCCACGTACTCCGACAAGGATTTTCGGCTGGGGCTGAACGCGGCGCAGACGACGCTGGCGGCGACTGCCCAGTTGACGGGCGCGACGCTGAAGAAGTGACGATCGGGTCGGGACCCATGAATTCACACGCCAGATTCATCGCCACAGTCTGCCTTCTCCTCGCGGCCTGCGACTACGTCGTCGGCTTCGACTATCGCGTGGCGTCCAAAGATCCGAAGGTGAGCTCCGCGCAAATGCTCAGCGTCGTCACCGAGGCGCTCGATCGCGCCGAGGCGAAGGCCTGGGCGCAGATCGACGAGAAAACGGGCGAGGTCACGTTTACCCTCGGAGTCTTCGGCAGCGGAAAGCCGCCGAGCGTCCGCAGCGCGGAGACCCGCCTGCTCGGCGCGCTGCGTTACGAATTCGGGGAGCGGATCGAGGTCTTCTGCAACGGCGAGCCGCTGCGCTGACGCCTACGCGCACGATCTTCCACTGCCCCTTTCATGATCCGGTCAGCCGACAAGCATCGCAGGGTTCTTTCTCATCTGCGTAGGAATGAATGGAACAAGGCCCACGCGATCGTCATGGGCATGCGCGACAAGCTCGCCTTTCGCATCCATGGGCTTCTGCACCGCATCGAAGGCGACCTGGCCAACGCGCGCTACTGGTACGACAGGGCCGCCGTGCCGTTCAGAAAATCGAAGAGCGCCGCGTCGGAAATCGAGGAAATCGCTGCGGCACTGGAACGCCGCGCCTCCGTCACGCGGCGGCGCGCCTCCTCCGCGACTCGAACAGACATACGCCGCTCGCGACGGAGACGTTCAGGCTCTCGACGCTCCCGCGCATAGGGATGCGTACCAGCAGGTCGCAGCGCTCGCGCGTGAGCCGGCGCATGCCCTCGCCTTCTGCGCCCAGCACCCACGCGGTGGCCGCAGGCAGGTCCGCCTCGTAGAGCGTCTTTTCGGCGCGCTCGTCCGCGCCGACGATCCAGACGTCGCGCTCCTTCAGTTCATCGAGCGTGCGGGCGAGGTTCGTCACCATGTAGTACGGCACGGATTCGGCCGCGCCGCTCGCCACTCTGGACACGGTCGTGCTGATGCCGGCGGCACGGTCCTTGGGGGCGATCACCGCGTGGGCACCTGCTGCGTCCGCGACCCGCAAACAGGCCCCGAGGTTGTGCGGATCAGTCACACCGTCGAGCACCAGCAGAAGCGGCGCTTCCTTCACCGAATCGAGCAAGTCCTCCAGGCTTTCCCGCGCCGGCTTTTCGAACGCCATCGCCACCACGCCCTGGTGGCGGCCGCCGCCGTAGAAACCGTCCAGGCGTTTGGTCGGAACGCGAATGAGCGATACGCCCGACTTCTCCGCGGTGAGCACGAGGTCTTTCGCCCTCGCGTCCTTGCGATCCTCATCGAGATAGATCTCCATGACCGAGGCCGGATCGGCACGCAGCCGCGCGAGCACCGCGTGGAACCCGAAAATGGCGCGGGTCGGCTTCACCTTCTACGCTCTTGCGCGCCGGCGAAGCGAGCGGGCGCGGCCCGGCCCGCTCGAGGATTCTCCCGCGAGCACGAAATCGATCCGACTCGTCTCGAGGTCCACCCGCACGATCCTGACCTTGACCCGGTCGGCCAGGCGGAACTGCTTTCGGGTGCGGTCGCCGAGCAGACGGTGCTTGGTGGCGTCGAAGTGAAAATAGTCCTGACCGAGCTCGGAGATGTGCACCAGCCCTTCCACGTAGACGTCGTCCAACGCAACGAAAATTCCGAAGCTCGTCACTGCGGACACCGAGCCCTCGAACTCCTCGCCGACCCGATCGCGCATGTAGTAGCACTTGAGCCACGCGGAGACCTCGCGCGTGGCGTCGTCCGCACGGCGCTCGGTCTGCGAGCAGTGGCTCCCCAGCTCCGACCAGTTGCCCGGGTTGTGGCGCCCGCCCGAGAGAACTGCCTTGATGGCGCGGTGGACCAGCAGGTCCGGATACCTGCGAATCGGTGAAGTAAAATGGGTGTAATGCTCGTAGGCGAGCCCGAAGTGGCCGACGTTGTCGGGGCTGTACTGCGCCTGCTGCAGGGAGCGCAGGAGAACAGTCTGGAGGAGCTGCACGTCCGGACGCTTGCGCGCGGTCTCGAGCAGCTTCGCATAGTGTTTGGCCGTGGGCTTGTCACCGCCCGAGAGCTGCAATCCGAACTCCTTGAGGAACTCGCGCAGATTCGCGAGCTTCTCCGGAGTCGGCCCTTCATGGATACGGTAGAGCGCGGGCTGCCTGTGTTTAGAGAGAAAATCGGACGCACTGACGTTCGCCGCGAGCATGCACTCTTCGATGATGCGGTGCGCGTCGTTGCGCTCGACGCGGTCGATGCGCGCGACGCGCCCTTCCGCGTCGAAGACGAACTGGGTTTCGACCGTCTCGAAGTCGATCGCGCCGCGCTCCTCCCGCGCCTTGAGCAACGCCCTGAAAACCTCGTTCAAAAGCTGCAGACGAGGCAGGAGACCTTTCAGTTTCAGCGCCGCCTCGCCCCGCGAATCGGCGAGCGCGGCGGCAACCGCAGTGTAAGTCAATCGCGCGCGCGAACGCATTACCGCCGGATAGAAGCGGTAGCGGCCGATCTCGCCCTTCGCACCGATCACCATGTCGCAGACCATGCACAGGCGATCGACCTCGGCATTGAGCGAGCACAGGCCATTCGAGAGCTGCTCCGGAAGCATCGGAATGACGCGGCGGGGAAAGTAAACAGAATTGCCGCGCTCGCGCGCCTCCAGGTCGAGGGCGTCGCCGTCGCGCACGTAGTGGCTCACGTCCGCGATCGCGACGACGAGCCGAAACCCTTCGCTCGTCTTTTCGCAGTACACGGCGTCGTCGAAATCCCGCGCCGTTTCGCCGTCGATGGTCACGAGCTCGAGCGATCGCAAATCCTCGCGGCCGCCAAGGTCCCCCGGGCGCGGCACCGGCGGAAACTTCGCCGCGAGCGCCTCGGCTTGCGCCGAGAACTTGAACGGCAATTCGTGTTTCCTGAGCGCGATCTCGATCTCGATTCCGGGATCGGCGGCCTCTCCCAGCACTTCGACGACGCGGCCGATCGGCTGGGTGTGGCCATCGGGCTGCACGGTCAATTCGGCGACGACGACTTGGCTCGCGCGCGCATCGCCCGCGTCCTCGGCCGCAATGAGGATGGTCTGGCTGATCCGCCGCTCGGCGGGCTGAACGAAGAGGAAGCCGCGCTCCCCGTGCAGGCGTCCCACCACTCGGGCGTTGACGCGTTCGATGACCTCGACGATCGTTCCTTCCTTGCGCCCGCGCCTGTCTACGCCTGATTCGCGCACCATCACGCGGTCGCCGTGGAGGACTTTTCGCATCTCGTGCGGGCTGAGGTACAGATCCGCGCCCTCCTCGGCGATCACGAAGCCGTAGCCGTCGGGATGGCCCTCGACGCGTCCGGTGACGAGATCGAGCTTGGCGGCGACCAGGATTGCGCCCTTGCGATTGCGCAGGATCTGGCCCTCGCGTTCCATCGCGCCCAGACGCTTGACGAACGCATCGCGCTCCTTGGGCTTGATCGCGAGGCGCTGCGCGAGCTCTTCGTCGGTGAGCGGCACGCCGGCTTCCGCAAGCGTTCGCAGAGTGAACTCGCGGCTCGGGATCGGATGTTCGTAGCGCGACGCTTCGCGTTCGCGATGAGGGTCGTTTGCGCGTGCGATGTCGCGCTTTTTCATTGACAAATCGGTGCTTTCCTATAGAATCCGCGCTCGGGCTGAAGACCGGAACTGGCGCGGCCCTTTCGCCGAGGTGGCGGAATTGGTAGACGCACTAGGTTCAGGTCCTAGCGGTGGCAACACTGTGGGGGTTCGAGTCCCTTCCTCGGCACCAAAACCAGGATTCTAACTTGTCCACACGCTAGCCCGGTCCCGGGCAGTGAGTCCTCGACCTTGAAGTGCAAGCCGAATCCGCGCATTCGGCGAACCGACCTGCGGAATCCCATCCGATCTTGCGTTCTTCTGCTCTGCTTGGGTGCAAGTCTCGGGCACGCCGAGCAGCTACCGCTGTGGGAGGCCGGCGCAGGAATCGGGGTTGCGACCCTTCCTCACTATCGCGGCTCGGATCAATCCCGAACCTGGGTGCTCCCGGTGCCTTACTTGGTCTACCGGGGAGAGTCTCTCAAAGTCGACGACGACCGCAGGATCCGCGGCCTGTTCGGCGACAGGCTGGAGCTCGAGTTCAGCCTGAGCGGCTCCCCGCCCGCCAAGGACAACGACGCGCGGCGCGGCATGCCCGATCTCGACGCCACGCTGGAAATCGGGCCTTCGCTCAACATCACCCTGTTTCGATCCGAGCACGGATCGGAAAGACTGGAATTGCGATTGCCTTTGCGCACCGTCATTGCCTCCGATTTCTCCCATTTCAGGCAATCCGGCTGGATTTTTCAGCCGAACCTGAGCCTGGATTTTCGCAACGTCCTGGGAAACCGCGGATGGAACCTCGGCGTGCAGGGCAGCCTCATCTACACGGATCGGCGCTACAACCAGCACTTCTATGCAGTCGATCCGGCTTTCGTCACGGCGGAGCGGCCCGCGTTCGATCCCGGCGGCGGTTTCGCAGGAACGACGTTTCTCGCAGCGCTCTCCAAGCGCTTCTCAAATTTCTGGGTCGGCGGCTTTGCGAAATGGGACAGCGTCGGCGGCGCGGTGTTTGCCGACAGCCCCCTGGTCAGGACGCGAAGCAATCTCAGCGCGGGCTTGGGCATCGCCTGGATTCTCGGGGCCTCGAGCACCAAGGTAGAAGCCGAGAATTAGCTGCAGGCGGATTCAGATCATCGCACCGTTGATCGAAATGATCTGACCGGAAATGTAAGCGGCCCGTTCGGATGCGAGAAATCCGATCAGGTCGGCCACCTCCTCCGGCGTCCCGGCGCGTTTCATCGGGACGAACTTCTCGATGGCGTCTCGGGAAAAAACGCCCTCCGTCATGGCGGATTCGATGATCCCGGGTGCAACCGCATTGACCGTAATCCCGCGGCTCGCCAGTTCCAAGGCGAGCGCCTTGGTCGCGCCGTGCAGCCCCGCCTTGGCAGCGGCGTAATTGGTCTGGCCGCGGTTGCCTGCAAGCGCAGCCACGGAGGAAACGTTGACGATCCTTCCCCAGCGCGTCCCTATCATAGGCATGAGCAAGGGCTGCGTGACGTTGAAGAACCCGTTGAGGGAGACCTCGATCACCCGTGACCATTGCTCCGGCCGCATTCCCGGCATCACCGCATCATCGTGGATGCCGGCGTTGTTGACCACGATCTGGATCGGGCCGTCGTCGAGCAGTTTTCGCAGTGCCGTCCCGGTCCCGACGCGGTCGGCGACATCGAAGGCCACCGCGACGGCGGAGCCGTCTTTCGCAACGATCTCGGCGGCGAGCCTTTCAGCCTGCGCGAAGCGGCTTCTCGCGTGCACGTAAACGTGGCAGCCGTCGGACGCCAGGCGCCTGCACACGGCAGCACCGATTCCGCCGCTGCCTCCGGTGACAAGCGCCCGTTTCACGGACCCGCTCTGCCCGCTTCCAGGACCACTGCGGCCCTGCCGCGCAGGACCTCGACATCGCCCACCCGCACCTTGAAGCCATAGATCACGTGACTTTCCTCGCCCATCAGCCGCTCGGCGTCGACGATGAGCTCGCCCTCGAGATCATCGAGCCGGGCCCTGCTGCAACGTACTTCCCTCAGGCTCGCCAGGTATCCCAGTCGCGGCCGGTTCGCGACCTTGCCAGCCAGTACGCCGTGTATCGCCATGGCCTGGGCCGCGTATTCGATGCCGCACAAGGCCGAAAGCTGTCCGTCCATGCGCAGAGGATTTTGCCGGTCGCGGTGGGACCGGCTCAAACAACGGATGCGGCCCGCATCCCAGGTGAGCACGCCGTCGAGCAGGTGCATCGCTCCCGTATGCGGGATCATTTCGGCGATAGCCTCGCGGGAGATCAACACGGGTTCACGGCGACGCGTAGGCGCGTTTCGGTCAGGAAATCGAGCACGACCCCGCTGCGGGTCTTTCGCGCGAGTGCTTGGAGCAGAGGAAGCGCTCTCGCGGCGGGTATCCCGAGTCGCAGTTTCTCCAGGGCGGAATCGGACATGCGGGCGGATTTCTCCTCTCCCGGCAGGAACTCCATTTCGAACGTTGCGCAGGTCCGCCCGGTCGCTTCGGGCGTCAGGACGAGCGCGGCGCCAAAGCTCGCAAGGAGCGGGCGCGCCGAATGCAGCGGCTCCGGATAAGGCTGATCGTAGGCGATCACGGCGACCGGCTTGTGCCATGACACGACCTGCGTCATGGCCTCGATCAGGCCCGCGCCAAAGCTCGCGTCGTAGGCACACAAGCTCGTCGACGCCTCCCGCGACCGCGTCGCGATGCTCCAGTAACCCGCAGCGGCGTTGTGCACGGAGTTGTGAAACCGCGTCGGCGATACCTCCCGTTCCTCGGAGGCAAGGGTCTCGCACATCTGATGCAGCGTTTCGCCTTCGCCGGAGGAGGACGCGAATACCGTCGCAGTGCTCGCGGCATCGCGGCCGGCATTCTGAAACGCCTCCTGCCCCACGGCGAGCGCAAGCTTGACCGGGACGGGAGTACGGCGGCGCTCGGCCGGAGGCAGCAGCTCGCTCGCGGCTATGACAGTGGAAGCCGGGCGGAAAGGCGCCTCGCCCGCGAGAACGCGGCGAGCGGCCTCCCAGCCCTGCAGGCCGGGACCGAGGAGGCCGACGCCTTCGACGAAGACCCTCATCACTGGGCGACTCCCAGGACCAGACTGCAGTTGCTCCCGCCGAAACCGAACGAATTGGTCAGAGCGCGGGTGACTTTCGCCTGCCTGTTTTCGAGCAGGTAGTTGCACTTCAGCGCGGGGTCGACGCTACGCGTATTCGCGCTGCCGGGCATCAGGCCGTGCTCGATCGCGAGAATGGAGATGATGGCTTCGGTGATTCCCGCCGCCCCGAGCAAATGCCCCGTCGCACCCTTGGTCGAGCTGCAAGGGGTCTGCCGCCCGAACACCTCGAACACCGCCTTGTCTTCGCTCGCGTCGTTGCTCCTGGTGGCCGTGCCGTGGAGGTTGACGTAGTCGATATCGGAAGGCTCGAGTCCCGCCGAGTCCAGAGCCTGCTGCATGGCCATTCTCGCCCCGAGTCCCTCGGGATGGGGCGTGGACATGTGGTAGGCGTCCGAACTTTCGCCCACTCCGAGAAGCTGGATCGCTCCGGATTCGGCTCGGTCCGCTCGCTCGAGGAGCGCGAAACCTCCTCCTTCACCGATCGAGATGCCGTCCCGATCCACGTCATAGGGCCGGCAGGGTCCGGGCGAGGTCAATCCCAGCGAATGAAATCCGTAGAGCGTCATGAGGCACAGGCTGTCGGCGCCGCCCACCACTGCGGCGTCGCAGATTCCCGCGGCGATCATGCGCGCGGCGTTGCCGAGGACTTTCGCCGAGGAAGAACACGCGGAGGACACCACGAATCCCGGGCCGGCCAGTCCCAGATAGCGGCGCACGAACTCGCCGAGCGAGTAGGCGTTTTGCGTCTTCGCGTAGCGGTAATCGGCGGGCAAGGCGCCGGTCTTCGGGTCCCGGCGGCGGTACGCGAGCTCGGTCGTGTGCAGTCCCGAAGTGCTCGTGCCGAGATACAAGCCGATTCGCCCGGCGCCATATCTGTCGCGCGCCGCAGCGATTTCTTTGGCGAATCCGTCCTGCTCCAGGCACAGCTGTGCGAGACGGTTGTTACGGCAGTCATAGTCCTGGAGATCGGGCCTCACGCGGAAATCGTCCAGCTCCGGAACCGGTCCGACGTAGGTGTCGATGCGGGCCGTCTCGAACCCGCAGGGCGCGAGTCCGGAGCGCTTCTCGCGCAGGGCTCGCAGCATCGACTCCGATCCCCGGCCGAGGCTGTTCACGACGGAGAATCGGCTGATGACAAGAGGCTGCATCTCCCGCCTCGGTGGAGTTCTATTCGACGAGCTCGTCCGCGCAGGCCGACGCGAGGGAGACCGCTTTGAGGCCTTGCGCCGATATTTGCTCCAGCAATGCGGGTAACACGGCAAGCACTACAGGCGCCCTGTCGTGCAAAAGCAATACGTCACCGGCACTCAACCCTCGGGTCAGCTGCCGCAAAATGCGATCCGGATCACCGCTCACCGCGTCGAAGCCGCGTCGCGTCCAGGACACGTAGCGCAATCCGCGGGGGGCGAGCACCGGATCGAGCAAGGGGCTGCGAAATCCGGCGGGTGCGCGAAAGAAAACCGGCGGGCGGCCGGTGAGAGCGGCAACGGTTGCCTGCGCGGCATCGACTTCGCGCCTCAATCTGGAAATTCCGAAAAACGCAAACGCCTGGTGATGATGGTAGCTGTGGTTCTCGACGCTGTGGCCGCGACGCGCGATCTCCTTCACCAGCTCGGGATACGCGGCGGCCTTTTCCCCGATGCAGAAAAAACTGGCCTTGGCCCGGAAGCGCTCGAGCAGTTCCAGCACCCGCGGCGTCACTTCCGGATCGGGACCGTCGTCGAACGTGAGCGCGATCTCGCGGCGACGCACGGCGGGAGTCGGTAGGCGAACCAAGTTCGGCCCCAACAGCTTTCCGCGCGGCCACAGCACCGCGAGAAAGAGCGCGAGATGATTCGCCCCCAGCACGCCCAGCGCCCATGGCCATGCCGGCGGGTGCGCGGCGAGCCAGACGGCAGCTGCAGCGTGCAGAAACACCGAGACATGGATCGCGGGCGCCGGACGCCAGCGCCGGCCATTTTCGCTGTTGATTGCGGTGGTCGTATTCAGGATCGTCTCTCCACGCTGCTTGGCTCGCAAACGACCTCCCCCGCAAGCACGGGCGTTACCCCTACCCTGCAGCTGAAGCTTATTCTTTTTTCGTCTCGCCTGGAAAAATCGATGGACACGCGCTCGCCCGGACGCACCGGCCGAGTGAACTTGGCCGATCGGATCTGATAGGGGAACAGGTTTTTACCCAGATTCGTTTCGATCGCGCGCAGCACCTCGCTCAACAGGAGCGCCCCGGGGATGATGGGATTTCCCGGGAAGTGCCCTCGTGCGGCGGCGTGATCCGAAGGGAAGGTCCGCTCGAGCGTCGCCAACGCTACCCCGCCTTGACGAGCCGGGCGACGAGATCGTCGAGCGCCATTCGCGGCAGCTTGCCGGTTCCGTTGCGCGGCAGGGATTCGACAAAACAGAGAGGCCGCGGAAGGAACGCCGCGTCGATACGCTGGCGCAGGGCGGCCATGATGGTCTCGCTCACGAGCCCGGGGGCGACGACGAAAGCCGTCAGCCGTGTCACCGTCCCATCGTCCTCCTCGGGCATGACGAACGTCCCGTCTCGCACGCCTTCGATCGAATTCAGCTGAAAGTTGAGATGCGCGAGCGAAGTCCGCTTCCCCGCGATATTGACGAGATCCGCGGTGCGCCCATGCAGCAGGAATGCGTTCCGATTGCGCAATTCGATCACGTCGGCGAGCAATACCTCGTTCTCTACGTGCCCGCCTTTCACCCAAGTCCCCTTTTCATTCTGGAAAAAAGCGACCCCGGGCAGCGGGCGCCACTCGTGAGTTTGCGCAGGCCGCCGGGACGCGACCTGCCCGGCCTCGGTGCAACCATAAATCTCGTAAAGCGGCACGGCGAACCGCGCCTCCGCCTCGGCTGCAAGCTGGGGAGAAAGCGGCGCGGTCGCGCAGAGCAGGAAGTCCAAGCCGGGCAGCTCGCTCGCTTCGGCGAGAAGCACCCGCAAATGAACGGGTGTCGTGACCAGGCCGCGCGGTCGAGGCAGGGCCTGGAGTTCGGCGCAGATGTCCGAGGGGAAGAACGGCCGGCCCGCGTGCATCGCCAGGCCGCCTTGCATCACCATCAAGACCGTAAACTCGAGACCGTACATGTGCTGCTGAGGAACGGTGCCAAGCACGCTCATGTTCCGATAGGCGGCGACGCCTAGGCGATCGAGGTCCGCCAATCCGCTTTTCGCGAGCGCACCCCAGGACTTTGGATGCGGCGTGGGCTGCCCTGTCGAGCCCGACGTGAAGCCGATGGTGGCGATTTGTTCCGCAGGAATGCACGGAACCGATGCTGTCGCCGTGCTTTCCCCTGGCGGTTGCCGGTAAAGAAGCATCTCGAGCGGATGAACCGCCCCATCGCTCAAGCAATACAAGCCATCGTATTCGAGGCTCAGCCGTTTGAGCAGATCGGGGGTGGCGTTCGGCGGCAACAGATTGACCTGACGGCGCAAAAGGGCCGCGCAAAGGCCCACGGCAAATTGGTAGCGGTCGGCGCACAGGTTCACGACGTAGCGCCGGTCCGGGAGCAAATCGGCCAGCCGCCGGACTTCTCCGAGAAACTCTTCGACGCGGATGGGGCGTCTGTCCCGAAAGGCGAAAACCGCGCCGGCGTCGAAATTGCGAATCAGCGGGATGTCAGCCATGACGCAACTAACGTCACCCCACCTTGGCCGCGAGCCGGGTAACGAGTTCGTCGACCGCCCCTCGCGGCAGCTTGCCGGTCTCGTTGCGCGGCAACGATTCCACGAGACAAAGCGGACGGGGAAGGAAGGCGGGATCGATACGCTGGCGAAGGGCGGCCATGATCGTTTCCCCCGCAAGTCCCGGAGCGACGACGAACGCCATCAATCGCGTCACCGTCCCGTCGTCCTCCTCGGGCATGACGAAGGCGCCGTCCCTCACGCCCTCGATGGAATTGAGGTGAAAATTGAGATGGGCAAGCGAAGTGCGCTTCCCGGCGACGTTGACGAGATCGGCGGTCCGCCCGTGCAGCAGGAAAGTGTTTCGATCGTGCAGCTCGATCACATCGGCGAGCAAGACTTCCCTCTCCACGTGGCCCTTTACCCAGGTCCCCGTCGCGTCGGCATACAAACTCACGCCGGGCAAGGTGTGCCACTCCTGGCCCTGAGCCGGGCGCCGGGCCGCGACCTGTCCGGCCTCGGTGCAGCCGTAGATCTCGTGAAGGGGCGCGGCGAAGCGCGCCTCGGCTTCGATCGCCAGCTGGGGAGAAAGCGGCGCAGTGGCGCAAAGCAGGAAGTCCGCCGCGGGCAGCTCGCCCGCTTCGGCGAGCAGCACCCGCAAGTGAACCGGCGTCGTGACCAGCCCGCGCGGACGGGGCAAGGCCTGGAGCTCGGCGCAAATGTCGGAGGGGAAGAATGGCCGCCCCGCGTGCATCGCCAGGCCGCCTTGCATCACCATCAAGACTGTCGACTCGAGGCCGTAACTGTGCTGCTGAGGCACGGTGCCGAGCATGCTCATGTTCCGATAGACGGCGACGCCTAGAGCCTCGAACTCGGCCAACCCGCTTCTCGCGAGCGCACCCCAGGATCTTGGATGCGGCGTGGGCTGCCCGGTCGAACCGGAGGTGAAGCCGATGACGGCGATTTGTTCCTCGGGAATCCGAGGTACCGAGGCGCTCGGCGTGTTCCCGGTTTGCGGATAAAGAAATGTCTCGATCTGCAGTGCCGGCTGCACCGCCCCATCGCTCAGACAATACACGCTTGGATAGTCGAGGCTCAGTCGTTTCAGCATATCAGGGGTGGCGTTCGGCGGCAGCAGGTTGACCTGACGGCGCAACAGTGCCGCGGCAAGACCGACGGCAAACTCGTAGCGGTCCGAGCACAGGTTCACGACGTATTGCCGATCCGGCAGCAGGCCGGCCAGTCGCCGGACTTCGCCGAGAAACTCTTCGACGCGGATGGGGCGCCTGTCCCGAAAGGCGAAAACCGCGCCCGCGTCGAAATTGCGAATCAGCGGAATATCAGCCATGACGCGACCGCCCGACCCGGAAACCGCAGCCTATTTGACCCGATGCTGCTGAATGTGCTGGCTCAGGCTGCGCAGGGAAGTGAAGATCTTGCGGTTCTGCTCGTCGTCGGAGCGCAGCTTGACGCCGTAGGCCTTCGAAACCGCCAGGGCGACTTCCAGAATATCGATCGAATCCAGCCCCATGCCCTCCCCGTACAACGGGGCGGTGGGATCGATTTCCGCGGCTCGCGTCTCCAGATTGAGCGAGGAGACGATCAATTGGGCGAGCTTGAGCTCTTCGGCGGTGAGCGCGCTGCTCGACAGAGTCTCCTTCATCGCGGGCTCGTTCATATTCCCTGTTTCCTCGCATCAAGCGATCGCTATTATAGCTCGTAGATTCGGGCGGTCGGGCGGGCGGCCGCCAGCTCAAGTCGAGCTCGAAAATCCGCCGTCGATCACGACCACCTCGCCGGTAACGAAGCGGTTCGCCTGGACGAGCGACATCATGGTTTGGGCCACGTCCTCCGCGGTGACACAGCGCCCCAGCGGGGTAAGCTTGGCGCGGCGCCCCATGAGCTCTTCGTATTTGTCCTTCAGCATCCGCTGCATCCAGTCGCCTTCCATCCAGCCCGGCGCGACGGCGTTCACGCGGACGTCCGGACCCAGGTTGTAGGCGAGCGTCTTGGTCAGATTGACTACCGCAGCCTTGCTCGCCGCATAAGGCAGCGGTTGCGGCCCCGGGCGAAGGCCGACGATGCTCGCCGTATTGACGATGCAGCCTTTGGAGATGCGCAGGAGCGGCACAGCGGCGCGCGTCACCTGGAACAGGCCGCGCACGTTCACCGCGAAAACGCGGTCCCAGTCCTCGAGCGAAATGCTCTCCAGGTCCTTGGGCTTCCACGCCGCGGTCGTTCCCGCGTTGTTGATGAGCACGTCGAGGCGGCCGAATTGGTCCCCGACCGTTTTCAGCATCGCGCGCACGCCAACCTCGTCGGCGACATCGCAGCGACAAAGCAGCATGCGCACCCCGCTGCGGCCGGCTTCCTCCGCGACCGCCTTGGCTTCTTTCTCGCTGCGGCTGTAGTTGATCGCGACGTCGTAGCCGGCGCGTGCGAGGGCGAGCGCCGCCGCGCGACCGATGCCGCTCGCCGCTCCGGTCACCAGCGCTGCGCGTTTTGGTGTGGGCATGTGTTGGGTTCCCTACAATCCGAGAATGCGCTCGGCGTTCGCGTGGAAGATCTTTTCCATCACCGCGTCCGGGTAGCCGAGCTCGCGCCACTCCTCGAGGATGCGCGCGTAAGGCAGACTGGGGTAGTCGCTGCCGAACATGATCTTGTCCTGAAGCCGCGCGCGCATGTCCACCTTGAGCTGGGCCGGAAAATATTTCGGGGCCCAGCCCGACATCTCCCAGTAGACGTTTCCCTTGTGCAGCGCGACCGCGGTGGTCTCGTCGACCCAAGGCCATCCCGGGTGGGCCATGACGATCCTGAGGTTCGGAAAATCGGCAGCCAGGTCGTCGATCGCCGCAGGGTGCGCGTGCCGGATCCTCGCGCCCATCCCGCCCGGAAGCCCAGCGCCCATGCCTGTGGTTCCGACGTCGATCATCACCGCGGCTTTCAGTTCGTCGATCACCTCGAACAGCGGATAGTGACGGTGATCGTTGACCGCGAAGTGCTGCATGATCGGATGGAAGTGAAACCCGATCAAGCCGAGCTCGCGCACCGCCTTTCTTGCCTGGGCGATCGCCACTTCGCCTCTCGCCGGTTCGAGCGCACCCCAGGCCTGGATGATCCGCTTCGGATGGCGCTTCCACATGGCGTGCACGTATTCGTTGGTGACGGGTGGCGTCTTGATCGTCGTTTCCAGATCGAGCGCCACCAGCAGCGCCTCGACGCCGGCGTCGGTGAAATCTTTCAACACCTCCTCCTCGGTCTTCGCCGTCCAGCCGCGGCTCCAGTATTTCGCCAGCGCCTCGACGTAGGGACCCTGGCATTGGATCCATTCCCGGGTTCCCGGATAGCAGTGAAGATCGATGATCCGCATAACCGCTAGGGGCGTACACGCTCCTCGCCCAGTTTCTTCGTCACCATTTCGACCAGCGCCTTCTTCGATACCTTGCCGAAAGTCGACACGGGGAATTCGGGCAGGATCTCAAGACGCTCGGGCAGCTTGAATTTGGCGATCTCCTTTTCCGACAGGAAACGCGTCAGCTC
>WNFX01001384.1_pt1 | contig 24982 bp, 22 predicted proteins | sample 5400111 | NCBI WGS metagenome assembly WNFX01 (sample SAMN13153363, study PRJNA577476) | soil metagenome | isolation source: 40 cm soil or saprolite under grassland replicate 1 | place: USA:California | collected 2016-06-15
TCGTATCGGGAATGAAGGTAAACTTTTGCCCATCGGTCGTAACACCCGCTTGTTTGAGCGCCTCAGCTACGGCATAGAGCTGATCGTGGGAAGTGGTAATAAGATACTGATCTTCCTCGGTTGTCAACTCCTCCGCTCCGGCGTTCAAGGCCAGCTCAAAAATGCGCTCCTCATCGATCGAATCGCGCCGAACAATGATCTGTCCCTTCTTGTGAAACATGTATGAGACACTGCCGCTGGAGCCCAGATTGCCGCTGTTCTTACTGAAGATACTGCGGATCTCGGCCGCCGTCCGGTTCTTATTGTCAGTCGCTGCTTCGACGATCACCGCCACTCCGCCGGGTCCGTAACCTTCGTAGACGATCTCGTCGAAATGGGCCGCTTCATTGCCTTCACCGGTCCCTCGTTTAATCGCGCGCTCGATGTTGTCGTTGGGCATACTTTGGGCGCGCGCAGCCTGCACCGCGCTCCGCAACCGAGGATTGCCATTCGGATCTCCACCGCCGGTCTTCGCGGCAATACTGATTTCCTTCGACAATTTGCTAAAAATCTTGCCGCGTTTCGCGTCAATCGCGCCTTTGAAACGCTTGACCTTCGACCACTTGCTATGTCCGGACATAAATGCGCGGAGTTAATAAACCTAGAGCTGAAAAATCTTGCCTGACTAAAAGCTGCATTCGGAACAGCAGACCTCGCGAGAGAATGGCTGGCGAGGAGAAAAAACTAACGGGCGATACTCAATCTCAACCCAGACTATTTGTCAATCGCTTCCCCCGGGCTGAGGATCCTCAGCGAATGCCGGTGTCGATATTCATGTCCACCCGAACTGTTCGACCAGACGCAATCGTAAAGAGCTGCGGCCTCGCGCGGAGATGTTTCTGCGCGCGGTCTTGCACATCCAGGGCATAATCGCCTGGCGGCAACTTAGTGCGATAATTTCCTTTCGCGTCCACAGTCAGCCGGGCAACTTCTCTTTTGCCATCCCGACTCAGGACGACGAGCGGATATTCAGCGTAATCCTGCGGGTTGGTCGTCGACTTCGCATTTTCAGCTTCTGCAAGCTCGACCTCCGTCAGTGACAGGATCGACAAATGTCCTTCTAAAAAACCGGCATCATTCGACGCAAAGCTAGCGATCGGACTCGCAACGAGTGAGACTGCAGCGAGATATCTCAATAATGTCAACATGCGCGAAATGAAAATGGGGCGGAGCCGATTTAACAGCCCCGCCCATTTCGAAAGAGCAAGCGTTTACGGTATTTTCAGCGACCAGACGCTACGTCCGTGGGTCGCGGCGTACAGGACCTGCGAACCAGTGGGGAGGGTCAGTCCTGCGACCTCGACCGCGGGCAGACCGGTGCCGGCAACTGTCCAAGTTGTGGTACCGCTTGGCAGTCGCAGCACGCCGAAGTCCGTGCCGGCATACAAATCCCCCCTTGTCGAGCGCACCAGGGCGGTCACGGGAAGGTCGCCCATCGGGCCGGTGCCACCGTCGAGGTTTGTCCAGGTTGCGTCCCCGGCACCACCATTAGCTTTCGGATTGTAGGTCACTTCGAACACGTGACCTGGCTGTGATGGCGTGTTGAAATTATAGCCGGAGTAGGAGATCCACGCGTGGTTCGTGTTCGACGGATCGATGTAGATGGAGGTGACGAACCGTCCAGGATCTGTCGTGGCGCTAGGCAACGAATCCAGCCGCTTGAAGGTCACACTACCAGCGGCCCCGTCCGTGTTTTTCGAGATGAAGACGCGCCCGGTACTGGTTGCGACCCACAGAGTTCCAGCAGGGCCCACCTGACGCGCGACCGCCGCTACGAGGCCGCCCGCCCGTGTCGTGCCCCGATAGTCTGCATTAGACACCGTCAAATCGGTCGCGCCACTGGGGCCAATCTGCACAAAGTCACCGCAGTTGGGGTCGTCGCCCGCCGTCGTGAACTCAGGGCAATTGGCTTCGAGGAACGCTTGATTACCGCCCCAATCTTGTGTGCGCCAGACACTCTGCTCGCCGACGAAGATCGTCCCGGCCACCGTTGGATCTGCAATGATCGGCTTATAGAACTGTGAGGACTCTGCGAACAGCGGGCCAGAGGTGACAACCCATTTTGATGGATCGCCGTTCTGGAAGTTCGAGTCGGTGTAGTTCGCGAAGAACGTATTGAATCGGTGAGAGGAATTTCCGGCATCGAACCCCGATTGACCGCCATCACCGTAGATCTCCTCGTTCCATGTGGTGGAACCGGTGAACGACCAGGTGCCATTATCTTGTGTTCCTCCTTGCAGACTGTGGAGTGGATCAAATGGGTTATAGGAGACGCTCTGAAATTGTAGCGTCGAGAGCCCGGCGTTCACAGCGGTCGACAAGGTAGTCGGCACTTGCGCCAGCATGTTGTGGCAGGCGACTTTGCTCGGCGCGCTAAGCGGCCGCGAGTCGCACTGCGACGAGATATCGGTGAAGGTCCCGTCGGAGCGCACTAGGCCGCCGTCGGAGCCCTCGAAGAAAAGACCCGGATTAGTTGGAGAGACAACCAACGCGTGCTGATCTGGATGGATCCCATTTGCCGCGGTCGTATTACCTGTTGCGCAGCAACCGCCCGCGGGCAGTGGGTTCGTCGTCGAATCCCAGGTCATGTCGTAGAAGTGCTCGCCGGCATTCGTCGAGTAGAGAACTGCCTGGCCGTTGGAGCGTAATCCGTAGAAGCTGTACTGGAACGAGCCGCCAAGGTAAACGACATCGGGATGACCCGCCGGCGTGATGACGAAGTTGTCGTACCAGCATTGGCCCGTGCAGTAGTTGTACGTCGCATAGTATTCATTGTTGCGATCCGGATTCGACAAGAGTTTGAAGGTAGGCGTGCCGTCCTCCGCTTCATCGCTGCGGAAAAACTGACTCGGATTAACGCCGGTTGAGCCGTCGCCGACATACATACGCGTGTGACTGTTCGTAAACGTGACCGCGAACTCGGAGCGGTCGGTGTTTTCAGCCGGAGAGGTCGGCGTGAAGATTTGTGTCCATGTCGAACCGCCGTCAGCTGAGCGCCAGATACCCTGCTGAAACGCCGCCGCGTAGAGCGTGTTGTTACTACCGTAATTCGGGTCGAGTTCGACATGATTAACGCCTCGAATTGTGGCGTTGCCATCCCAAATAAATGTGAAGGTCGCTCCACCGTCGGTCGATTTGAACAGGCCGAATGGCGGACGCGGGGTCGGTGGGCTTGTTGTAGCCCCACCGCTTACGACGGAGGTGACGCCGCGGACGCCGCGCGTGGACGAAACGTACAGCACATTCGCATTGGTTGGGTCAACGACAATCGAGCTGATCGATCGTGCGGCGAACGCGTCACCAGTGTAGGTGCCATTGCCAGGGCTCGTGATGGCAGTCACCGTGTCGTTGAGCTTCGTCCAATTGTCGCCCCCGTCGGTGGATTTGTAGATCCCAACACCTGCTTCCGAATCGGCCGATGCGTTCGGCTCGCCTGTCCCGGCGTACAATGTGGTATGCGCCGCATCATAGGTTAGAGTGCCGATTGCATTCGTTCCAAAACTGCTGGAAACAAACGTCCAGGTCGGACTTCCCGCGAGCGCGTTGTTCGTCCGCCAGATGCCGCCACCTGCAGCTGCAACCCAAAGCCGGCAAGTAGTGCCATTGCAGGTCGGGTCAATCGCGAGCGCAGTGATTCGACCAGAATAGGTAGTTGGAGCCCCGCTGAACGTCAGTATATCAGGGACGTTCCCTGTGCTCGGCCCAATTAGATTCCAGGTGCCCGATATTGCTACTGGAAGCGCTGCGCGTCTGAACGTTCTTGAACGCCTTTTGCGCATTCAAGGTCGCGGAAATCGGGATGTCCGTTGCCGGATAAGCGCGATTTGCATAATCCTCTTCAGCCGCAAGCCGCGGCACGCCATCTCGCTCGACTCCAGGCAACGCGAGTTTGCTGCTGAGCAACTCGTCGGGATCTTGTCTGAATTTGCTGAATCTGCTGAACGCGTCTTCGTCCAAGACTGACTTTTTCGCGAGTGATAAACTTGTTGGTGCTGTCGCGACGAACGCCAATGCGCCGGCCGCGGTAAAAAGGGCGCCCGCGATGGCGAAACGCGAGTATGAGAAAACAGGAGTGAAACGATTAAACCAACCATTAGTTTTCATATATTTTTGGACCTTGGCGATAACGAGTTGAACTTTGGGTGCATTAGGAAGTCGGAGACCTCCCAAAAATCAAAACGAAAATGCCAAGCGTCTTGGTCGCTTCTTTCCTCCTTTTTTTTCCTCGGATTTCGCACTGGATCGGAGCCTGACTCCGAAAGCCCCGCGAGTTGAGGTTACTCGCGCCTTCGCCTCTCGCCTGGAATCGAGCTACGCGGCCGCTGCGGCAGCGCGTTTCCGGCCGGTTGCGTCCAAAATACGCTTGCGGAGACGGAGCGATTTTGGCGTCGCTTCCACGTACTCATCGATGTCGATGTACTCGATCGCGCGCTCGAGACTCATCCGGAGCGAAGCTTCGAGCTGAATGCCTTTGCCTTCGCCCTGACTGCGCATGTTCGTAAGATGCTTCGCCTTGCATGGATTCACCGGCAAATCTTCCGGACGCGCGTTTTCACCCACGATCATCCCGGCGTAAACGTCCTCCTGCGGGCCGATAAAAAGCCGCCCACGTTCCTGAATATTATTGAGTGCGTAAGCAGTGCTCACGCCTGCTTCCATCGATACCATTACCCCGCGATCACGTCCTTCGATCTCGCCCTTGAATGGCGCGTATTTGGAAAACAGATGGCTCATCAATCCCTCGCCGCGTGTCAAATTCAACAGGTCCGTTTCCAATCCGATTAAGCCACGTGTTGGGATGATTGCCTCGATCGAAACGCGCGTCGCGTGATGAGTCACATTCACTACTTCGCCTTTGCGGTTGGCGATTGATTGTAAAATGTCGCCGAGATTTTCATTCGGTAGATCGACATACAGGTTTTCCAGCGGCTCGAGCAGGTTGCCGTTCTGGTCCCGCTGAAAAATCACTTCCGGCCGTGAGACCATCACTTCGTAGCCTTCGCGTCGCATTTGCTCGACCAGAATTGCGATCTGCATTTCCCCGCGGGCATTGATTTCAAAGGCGCCCGCGGTTTCCGTATCGGCCACTTGCAACGACACGTTGCCGCGCGTCTCTCTGATCAGGCGCTCCCGAAGATGTCGAGCGGTGACAAATTTTCCCTCGCGACCGGCAAAAGGCGAATCGTTCACGAGAATACGCATCCGGATCGTCGGTGGATCGATATCCACAAACTGGAGCGGAGCGCGTTCCTCGCGGTCGGTCAGGGTTTCACCAATGTAAACTTCTTCAAATCCGGCGAGACCGATAATCTCGCCGGCGCTCGCGTGTTGTATCTCGACCTGCTCCAGTCCTGAATAAGTGAACAGCGAGGTGACAGTCGCGCGTTCACGGGTCCCGTCGCGATGAATGCAGACAATTGAATCCCCGGCGCGAACGCGGCCGCTCACAATCCGACCAAGCGCAACCCGGCCGAGATAATCGCTGTATTCCAGATTCGAAACCAGCATTTGAAAGAATGGTTCTGTGGAAATCTTTGGCGGCGGGACATGCCGGACGATTGCTTCGAACAGCGGCGTCATATCGTCGCTGCCATCGTGTAGCTCGCGCATGGCGAAGCCGTTCTTTGCACTGGCATAGACGATTGGGAAATCGAGTTGCTGGTCGGTTGCCTTGAGCTCGACGAAAAGATCGAAAACCATGTCGAGCACCTTGTGCGGACGCGCATTTTCTCTGTCGATCTTGTTGATCACGACAATGGGCTGGGCGCGGTTCTCCAGCGCTTTGCGCAAGACGAAGCGCGTTTGCGCCTGTGGTCCGTCATGCGCATCGACCACGAGCAACACGCCGTCCACCATTTTCATGATGCGTTCGACTTCACCGCCGAAATCCGCGTGGCCCGGTGTGTCAACGATGTTGATCAGATAACCGTTCCACTGAAAGGCCGCATTCTTTGCGCGAATCGTGATGCCTTTTTCGCGCTCCAAATCCATCGAATCCATCACCCGTTCCTCGATCTTTTGATTGGAGCGGAACGTGCCCGATTGTCGCAGCAGCTGATCGACCAGTGTCGTCTTGCCGTGATCGACGTGCGCAATGATGGCGATGTTGCGGATTTTATCCATTAGCGAAGAGAGTCTCTCCCGAGCAAGGAGAGCGACGAACGTTACGAGATGCGGCCGCTCAGTCAAACCTCAGCGGCTTTACAGAAAAAGTCGGTAGCCAGATCCAAGCCCCGCCGCGCAATCCGATTGCGGTCAGCTCCGGGAAGATTTGGCGGTCGAGGTTGTGAGCCAGAGCGCGTTCTTAACGATGCCACCGCCCGCCTCTATGGCGCGGTTGATAGTAGCCGTGATGCCACACTTTGCGGTGATGGTGCCATTCCCAGTATCCCGGATACCAAACATAATAAGCTCCGCCGTCCCAGTACCCAGGCCCGTGAACATAGTAAGGCCGATCGCTGATCCCGATAGAGATGTCTACAGCGTTAACGGACGGCACTGACATTCCGCTTACACAAAACAAAACCGCAAAGAGTAGCGCTAATTTCTTTTTCATAAGGTTTCCTAATTAACTTCGGATTAGGACGAATGCTGGCTGTCTTTTATTTAATGCGACGGCACGATATGACGCGCTGTATTACCGTTTTCGCGGCGTCGGCGTTGGTGTTGGCCTGCCTATCGGTCTCTGGAGTGGTTTATAATAATATGGAGGCGGCGTAGGTTTATAGTATTGCAGTGGCGTCGCAAAATGACGCGGTGGCGGCGGCGTAGCCCGATGCTGCGGCTTCGTTGGGGTGGGTTGCGGAGCCGTTCCTTCTTGCGGCTGGAGTCCTGTCGATGGTTTGCGATGTTTTCCAATCGGCGTCGAGGCCGCGCCCGGCGTCGCTCCGGTCGTGGGCAGATTGTCAGCTTTGCCCGGATGTTTTCCTGTTGGAGAGATTGCTGGCGCCGCAGTCGCGGCGTTGGTTGGTAAATTCAGTGGCTCACCTGGATGCCTGGTCGCCAGTCCCGGTTTTCCTCCTGGTGTCGCTGTCGCGCCCGTTCCCGGCAAATTAGACGGCTTGCCCGGATGTTTGCCAGGCGGAGCAGCAGTTCCGGAAGGCGAGCCCGATGTCGTTAGCAATTTCTTGCCGGGGGTCATCGTTCCCCCCAACCCGTGTCCTTTGCTTATTTTTTGCGCGACGTCCGGCGGCAATGTTGCTTTGAGGGTTTTCGGCGTCTTGCCCTTCGTTTCGTTCGCGATCTTTTCCTTCAGTTCTTTCTGGATCTTTGGATCTTTCACATTGCTCCAGCCGTGATCGATTTTGTCCGATGCGACCGTCTCGCCGATCTTCGGCGTGTGTTGCGGGTGCTTGTCGCCCTTCACCTGCGGCGACAGAAGCGCCAGTTGATTGCCCTCTACACGAGAAAATTTCCCGCCCTTCATCTTTGCCGGGTCGTCAAACCGATTGACTGAAATCTTCGAGATTTCCTTGCCGCCAAATTTTCGGATTCTTTCGTTGCACCAGTTGTAATCAGGCCCGCCGCTATAAGTAACGCTGCGGTTGTAGACGATGTTTGTGATGTTGATCGTCTCATTGACGATGGTGACGTTCCGGGTGCGCTCATAAATGCAGCCGCAGCCAAAGAAAGAATCGACGCCAAAATCGCGAATGTTGATAAAGATGTAGTAATCCGGCCCTATATCGCAGGTCCGGTCGACCCATGTGCTGATGCCGACGCCGATTTCACAAGAGGCTTCCGGCGGCAAAGGCGCCCAGCCTATGCACGAACACGATTCATTCTGTCCCTGGCGCCAGGAGACCCACGACGATGCCCAAACTCTGCCCGGAACCCAGGCCCAGCCACAACCATTTCTGACCTTGCACCACCGTCCGTAATGATAACAGCACCAGGCCCATGGTTCCTCCGAGATAAAGGTCCAGCCGCAATCGTCACAATGCCGCCAGGACCCATTCGTGTACGGAGACCAGCCGTTCGGGACACTGGTCGGCTGCCAGCACGTCCCCCATTTTTCCAATTTAATCCAGCGGCCGTTCGTATTGAGCGATTCGCTGTTGTAAAAATCGTCGCTCGCGACGCCCACTTCATCGGACTCAGCATTGACTAAGCCCGCGCTTAATCCTTCACCGCCTTCCGCTGCGCCCTCTTCTGCTGCCACAGCTCCCGTCACCGGTTGATTGCTGAGCGCGTACAAACAGAATGGCGCGCTGCCATATTTTTGCGTGATCGTTACGCCGGGCGTCGAGTTGCCGTCCCAGGTAAAACGGTAATCAATGTAGTAAACCTGATTTGCTTCCTTGAAACCGCCGGCCGACGTACGCGCATCGTCCTCATTAAAGAAACCGGTTTCAACTGGCGGTTGCCCATCACCGACAAAGGCCAGGTTCACTTGTCGATTTTGGCCGCCGGAATTGCTGATATAAATGCGCAGGTCGTAGGTCGTTCCCGGCGTGAGACTGGCCGGCTCGAGGACGATTTCCTGCTGTGAGTTGTCACTCGCGCCGGCGTTAAACGTCATGTCCGCCTGCACTTCGGACATTGTGCCATCGGCTTGAATATTGAGCGGTGAACCGCCCGCGTTGTTGAGCGTGCCCGACAAGGCATTCAACGAACAGTTGTCAGCCATGATGCTCTGTCCCGATCCCGTTAAGGCATGCAGTGAGATTCCATTGACCACCCGATCTGTGCCGCGCGTGTTCCCGCCGTCGACGGCACTGGTGTACTGATTACTGGCACTAATTCCCGAGTTGGCGTCGCTTTGAGTGGCGGGAATAGCGGCATAAAAAATTGTACCCGCCTCCGCCTGAAATATTCCGATCGTCAAAAGCAACAGCGCTGGCAGTCGAAAGAAGACCATTTTCATAAAAGGGGAGATGATTGCCGTTTTGTCGTTCGTGCTGGAGCCAGCGAGTTTAGAAAGAAACGCCCAAAAGCGTCAATCCGTTTTACCGCTGTTGCCCGGCAACGCTCCGGCGAATTTCCAGCTGCGTCCCTACGCCATGACCGTAGCGGACGAAGGCTCGATCCACTTGCCATGCTCGCGAATCAAATCCTGTAAACGCTCGACTGCCTCCGCCTCGGGAATATTGAATTTCACCGGGGTCTTACCCACGTAGAGGTTCACTTTTCCAGGCGCTCCACCGACGTAACCGAAATCCGCATCGGCCATTTCTCCGGGTCCGTTGACAATGCAACCCATGATCGCAATCTTCACCCCTTTAAGGTGCGACGTTGCCGCTTTGATCTTTGCCGTGGTCGTCTGCAGATTAAATAACGTCCGGCCACAAGACGGGCATGCGACGTAGTCGGTCTTGAAAATCCGCGAGCCGGCCGCTTGCAGGATGTTGTAACTCAATCGCAATGCCTGGCCCGGAGCTTCTTCGCCTTGCACCAAAATCGCGTCGCCGATTCCATCGCAAAGCAAAGAGCCGTTATTCGTCGATGCCACGAGCAATGTCTCTAGAAATTCCTTTCCGCAATCCGCATTTTGTGATCCACAATCTTTAAGAAGGATCGGATGCCGCGGTTCTAACTTCGCCGCCAGCAAACGAAACGACGCGATAACCGGAAGATCGACATCCTCCTTAACCGTCACGAATTGCGGAATGCGCTGCGCGTTGACGCGCGCAATCGCCGTCTCATCCCGCGGATCGATTTCGACAATCTCCGCATTTTCATAAACAATTTCCGGCTTGTAGTCGCCCATCTTGTCGATCTTGTGCGCGATCTTGTCGAAGTTTGATTGCCGGATTACGACACGGATCAATTCTTCTCCGCCTAATCGCACGCCATCGCGCTCGATCGTTTCCGTAGCCCGTCGCTGGTACGAAAACGGATCGAATGAGAGATGAGTATCCTCAATCTTTCCCGCTTCCGGTTTCCGGTTTCCGGTATCGATGAGTGCTTTCGCCACCGGAATTTCGTGAACGCTGTCCTCGGTCAGCGACACGCGGATCGTGTCGCCGATTCCATCGGCGAGCAATGACCCGATCCCGATTGCGCTTTTGATTCGCGCATCTTCGCCTTCGCCCGCCTCGGTCACGCCGAGATGGACCGGATAATTCCAATCCTGCCCTTCTTCATCCAGCCGCGCCACGAGCAGCCGATACGCGGCGATCATCACCTTTGGATTGCTCGATTTCATCGAGAAGACAAACGCTTGATAATCGAGATCGCGCGCGATGCGGGCGAACTCGAGCGCGCTCTCCACCATCCCGAGCGGCGTGTCGCCATAACGGTTCATAATACGGTCCGAAAGCGAGCCGTGGTTCGTCCCGATCCGCATCGCGATCCCCCGCTTCTTGCAAAGATCGACAAGTGGAGTGAAGCGCTCGCGAATTCGATTTAGTTCGGCCGCGTATTGCTCGTCGCTGTATTCGCGGATCAAAAACTTCTTCGAGTCGGCATAATTACCGGGATTGATCCGAACTTTGTCCACCCACTTTGCCGCCTCCATCGCCGCGTCCGGTTTGAAATGGATGTCGGCCACGATCGGCACATCGCAGCCGCGCTCTCGCAACCCTTTCACGATCTGTTCGAGGTTGCGCGAGTCCTTCACCGTCGGGGCGGTGATGCGCACAATCTCGCAACCGGCCGCTGCCAGTTCCATCGTCTGCTGGATCGACATCTCCGTGTCCATCGTGTCGCACGTGATCATCGATTGAACGCGGATCGGATTCGCCCCGCCGATTCCGACGTTGCCCACCATCACTTCGCGCGTGGCGCGGCGATGATACACCAGCGGATTTTCGCAATACTGCATTCCCTAGACCGGATTAGGCTCGACCAGGACGGCGGTGCCGTAACACAAAACTTCCGTTACGCCCTGCATGATCTCGGTCGCATCGTAACGCAACCCGATAATTGCGTTCGCGCCCACGGCGCGGGCATGTTCCAGGCAAAGCTCCAGCGCGTGCTCGCGCGTTTTTTCGCAAAGGTCCGTCAGGATAGTGATGTTTCCGCCGACGAGCGTTTGCAATCCCGCGCCGATCGTTCCGAAAATCGAACGCGATCGCACAATGATTCCGCGGACAACACCGAAGGTTCTCACCACGCGATAGCCGTTTAGTTCAAATGCCGCCGTCGTCATTGCCGCATTCACAACCGCAAGGTAACGAACCCGAAACCGTCGCGCAATGACGCGCCGCTAGCGCTGCTCCGATTTCGCCGGCGTCGCTTTTGGCAAAAACCTGGGCGTGTCGCGTTTACTCCCGAAGAGGTCCTGCACGTCGAAAAACGCGATGTAGACCATGAAGCCGATGATCAGGACGGCGCATGCCGTCTGCACGACTTCCAAAACACGCATGTTCACCGGCCGCCGCCGGACCGCTTCGACCAACGCCAGTAAAATGTGGCCGCCATCGAGCACTGGAATGGGCAGCAAATTAAGCAACGCCAGATTTACGTTGAGGACGACACTGAACCACAACGCCATCCGCCAGCCTTCCCTGTTCTCAAACATCACATAATAGATGCGTAGCATCATGACCGGCCCGCTCATGTGCTGCAGTCGCACATCGGACTTCGGCGACGCGACTGCGCCGATGGTATTAAAAATCGACAACATGCCGGCGCGGATTTGCTCGACCGGCCGGGGATGTTTCACAGTCATCTTGCCGTATTCATCGAGCACGATCCCGAAATCCTCCTGCCATTGAATGCCGATCCGGGCAGTTTTTTCGCCCTCCGGCGCTTCTGGCGTGACCGTCAGGTCGCGTTGGGCTTTGCCGCGCAAGATCGACATCGTGATTGTTCGCCCGGCATGACGTTTGATGTAATCGGAAACCGCCAGTGCACTCTTTGCCTTCTGGCCGTCAACCGCCGTCACTACGTCGCCTTTTTGCAAACCAGCTCGCGCCGCCGGGCTATTTTCGACGACAACGCCGACCGCCGGATTACCCGGCTCAAAAGGAACGCCAACCTTTTGGCCACGACGCTCGATCGTCAGCGCCAGCGGCTCGTTCGGATGAATGCGGACATAATCCGCAATCCCCAGGATGTGATAAAGCCGCTGTTCGTTGATGGCCGTAATTGAGTCGTTAGGCCGCAACCCCGCTTTCGCGGCCGGACTGCCCGGCTCGACTTTCGCAATGACCGGCGTTTCCGCCGGCAAAATCTCGATTTGGCGAAACGCTTTCCGCGTCCACGGTCTTGTTTCCGGAATAACCGGACGCGCTTCCACTGTTTTCTTTTCCGCGCGACCGTCCGAAACGCGCTCAATCGTAATCGGAATTGTTTCGCCTTCGCTCCGAACGACGCGCCACGAAATGCTGTCGTCCCCCATGCCGCCAAAGCGGGTCACCGCTTTCCCGTCCACCGCCAATATCTTATCGCCCGCTTTCAAACCGGCCAGCTCCGCCGGCGAGTCTGGCATGACGTACCCGATCGTCGTCGTCGTCTCTGATTCGCTTACCGGGCGGCCAACCGCCCAGATGATCACCGCAAAGACGACCGCAAGGCCAAAGCTGAAAAGCGGGCCCGCGAATGCGACAATAATTTTGTCGAGTGCGGAGATTTTCGGCAGTTTGTTTCGGTCGAGATCGGCTTTGCCCTCGATGATGTCCATCGGCGCGAGCTGTGGCAAGGCCACGAAGCCGCCGAAGGGGAGCGAACCCAGAGAATACTGGACCCCGTTAATCGTTTTCTTCCAAAGCGGTTTGCCAAACCAGACCCCGAACTTTTCAATGTACAAACCGCGCCAGCGCGCCGCCAAGAAATGTCCGAGCTCATGCACCACGATGAGGAGGTTAAAAAGCACCACTACCTCGATGAGAATGAGGATGACACGCGCAGCCTGAAGGATCATGACAAATGGTGACTCGTACTCTGTGATTCGTGATTGGTTTCGCGCGCGATCGCCGTCCGATTTAGCGTTTTAACGTGCTTCCCTGCTTGCTCGCGCGCCCATCGATCGGCGGCCAATATCGCATCGAGATCGGGATGCGCAACGCTGGCGTGGCGTTCCATCACCATTTCGACGATTTGCCAGATTTGCGGAAACCGCAGTTGTCGATCCAGGAATGCCGCAACCGCGATCTCATTCGCCGCGTTCATCACGGCCGGCAAAGTGCCGCCCGTTTCGCCAGCGCGGCGGGCAAGATTAAGCGCTGGAAAAGCGTCGTAGCGCGGCGGGGAAAATTCCAGCTTCGACAACTTGCCAAAATCGAGCGGCGGCAGGGTGTTTGCCACGCGGTCCGGCCAGGTGACCGCATATTGAATCGGGAAACACATGTCCGAGTAGCTCAATTGCGCCAGGGTCGAGCCATCGGCGAATTCGACCATCGAGTGGACAATGCTTTGCGGATGAATCACCACTTCGACGCGCTTCATTTCCACGCCGAACAACCAGTGCGCCTCGATCATCTCCAATCCCTTATTAAATAACGTGGCCGAATCGATCGTGATCTTCGGCCCCATGTTCCAGGTCGGATGTTTGAGCGCCTGCTCCGGCGTAAGTTCGACAAATTCATCGGCCGGGGTTTCTCGAAACGGTCCGCCGGACGCCGTCAAAATTATTCGGCGAACTTCGGACGCACGACCATCCAGACATTGAAAGATCGCGTTGTGTTCGCTGTCGACCGGCAAGATTTTCACGCCTCGTTTGCGCGCCGCCGCGGTGACAGCTTCACCGGCCATCACCAGGATTTCCTTGCTCGCCACGGCCAGATCTTTGCCCGCGTCAATCGCGGCCAGTGCGGGACGCAAGCCAGCCGTGCCAACGATCGCGACCAACACCATGTCGGTATTCGCCAGAGAGGCGATCTGGCGCAAGCCGTCTTCGCCAGAAAAAACCCGCGGCTTGTATTCGAGGGCTTCTCGCAAGGTGTCGATCTTCGTTTCATCGACCAGGCAAACCGACTGTGGGCGGGCCGCGTTCGCCGCTGCGGCCAGTTTTTCCGCGTTCCGATGCGCCGCCAGGCCGACAATTTCCATCCGTTCCGGGATGTCGCGCGCGACTTTGAGTGCGCTCTCCCCGATCGACCCGGTCGCGCCAAGAATAACAACCCGTTTACGCTTCATCTCTTCGACAGAATGAACAGAAATCTACAGAATGATTTCGGCGTTAGCAGAGGTTGCCTCGGTTTTTGGCAAGCGAAACTTTTTCTTAAATTCCAGCCGTTCTGCGCCGAAGTTCAGGAGCAAACCTTCGTTTAGTCCAGTCGCTGTTAGGTAATTTACTAACTGAACCTCGTCCGGCTTTGCCAGAGCTTGAATAGCTTTGACTTCAACGATCACCGAATCGTTAACCAATAGATCTGCCGCAAACGCACCGACAACCTGACCATCATATCTCACATATGCCTCCCGTGCCTCTTCGATTCTGTTTATTCTGTTAATTCTGTCAGAAATTTGGGTTTTCACGGCACACGAACGACAAGTCGCAGGTAAAAAAACAAAAGGGGCGCGGTAAAGAGCAGGCTGTCGATCAAATCGAGCGCGCCACCAATTCCCGGCAGAAAATTTCCCGAGTCTTTCACGCCGGAGCTGCGCTTGACAATCGATTCCGCCAAATCGCCTACCACGGCCGCAAAGCCAAGCAACAATCCAAGTACGGTCGCGTGCGTCCAATTGAGCGCTCCCAAATGCCCAGGCATCAATTTGAACAACATTAAACTGGCAAGGAGCGCAAAAGCCAACGCACCAAAAAAGCCTTCCCACGTTTTCTTGGCGCTGATATGCGGGATCATCAGGTGCCGTCCCACCGCACTACCAACCAGATACGCGCCCATATCGCTGAACTTCGTGACTGCGATCAGATAAAGGCAATAGAACTGCCCCGTCACCGCGCCACTGCTCGAACGCGGCATCAGGTAAACAATTTTCGTCATGAAATTGAACAACCACAGGACGTAGAGCAGACCGAACAACGTGTAGGCCATCGTCTGCAGCGGTTCGTCTTCGCGCAGACGCGCAAACATTTGCCGCGCAAAAACCGTCATCAGAAAAAAGACCAGGACCGCGATTTCAAAATCATAGGAGCGCGCCGGTCCCATTTTCGCGAAGTAATAGAAACTTCCGCCTAACATGACCGCGCCGCAGATCATGGCGGTGACTTTGAAATTCGGCAGGCCGCGATGATCGAGCATGGAATAAAATTCCCAAAGCGCGATCAGACCGAAGACGCAGATCAACGCGTAGAACGCAAATTCGTAACCGGAAAAAGCGATGACCAGCGCGACCGACCAGAGGACGATCGTGCTGATAAAGCGAAAAACGAAAGTGGATCGCGTGACCGTCGGTTTGGCCTCGGCTTGCTCAATCGTTGCAGGCATGCACCGGCATCATCTCGAAGGATGGCGTGGCGCGCAAGATCGACAGTTACGATTGGCGAAATCTTTTCCAGTTTTCCTGCCCTCCTGATTCGCCTACTTTCTTTTCGTGCAGAAAACGATGCAGGCTATCGTGAAAAGCAAAGGCGAGCCCGGTCTTTGGCTGGAACAAGTTCCTGTTCCGCCGGTCAGCGGCGATGACGTGCTCATCCGCGTGGTCAAAACCTCGGTCTGTGGGACCGACGTCCATATATATAACTGGGACGCCTGGGCGCAGAAAACCATTCCCGTGCCGATGACGATCGGCCATGAATTTGTCGGGATTGTCGATCTTGCCGGGAATCACGTGAAAGGGTTTGCCAAAGGCGATCTTGTCGTCGGCGAAGGCCACATCACTTGCGGGCATTGTCGCAATTGTCTCGCCGGTCGTCGTCATCTTTGTCCGAACACGGAAGGCGTCGGCGTCAATCGTCCGGGCGCCTGGGCCCAGTTTGTCGCGATTCCGCAATCGAACTGCTGGCACGCCGATTCATCCATTCCGCTCGAAGTCCTGTCCTGCTTCGATCCGCTCGGTAATGCCGTGCATACCGCGCTCTCGTTCGATCTCGTCGGCGAAGATGTTCTCATCACCGGCGCGGGCCCGATCGGTTGTATGGCCATCCCGATCTGCAAACAAGCCGGCGCCCGTCACGTCGTCATCACCGATATCAATCCGTACCGGCTCGATCTCGCGCGCAAAATGGAGGCCACTCTCGCGCTCGATGTGCGCACCGAAAAACTCACCGACGCAATGAAGAAGCTCGAGATGAAAGAAGGCTTCGACGTCGCGCTCGAAATGTCCGGCAGCCCAAAAGCTTTTACTGACATTTTGCCAAACATGTTTCACGGCGGCAAAATCGCGTTGCTCGGAATCATGCCAGGCAGCGCCGCCATCGATTGGAACCTGGTTGTTTTCAACCAGCTCACCATCAAAGGAATTTACGGCCGCGAGATGTACGAAACCTGGTACAAAATGACCGCGCTCATCCAGTCCGGTCTCGACATCTTACCCGTCATCACCCATCGCTTCCCATACACCCAATTCAAGGAGGCCATCGAGCTCATGAAATCCGGCAACTCCGGCAAGATCGTTCTCGATTGGAGCCAATTGCCATCCTGAGCGTAGTCGAGGACCTCTCATTGTCCTCACTGCCCGCGAGCATGGTTGGGCGGTTTTCCAATCAAGCAGTGTTTCCAATTTTGACCTGAACGATCAGCGGCATAAGTTCGCAACCAGTGCTGCTCGTGCCGCGAGGTCATGCCGAACTCCTGCTTGTTTCTCCTGGCGCCCGATTGAATTTCTTCTCGTCGACGCGATGAAGTCGCCCGAGACGGCGAGCGCGATCTTGCGCGGCTTCTTTCCCTATTTGCTCCCCGGGCGAAGCTACGTTGCGCACTAGGATTTCGCGCATTGTTATACGCCTTGGATACATTTGATAACTTTTCGACTGCGAGATTATTTTTCAGTCGTAGCAGACGTGCCCGGCTCGGGAACTACAGTTTTCCGATGTGAAAAAGAGCTCTTGCGAAAAAACCTTGAGATGAATCTGTCATTAGCGGCGTGTTCGGCAGCTGAAATCGAAGCTGCTTTTGATTACTCTCTCGCCCTAGTGACCGACGAGAAAAAGCCAAACATTCTCGCGGCCAAGGCAATGGCATATCGCGAGCGAGGGGACATCGCACGAGCTCGCGAGATAGTTACCCAGCCGCAGTATGGCCCGGAATCGCTGGGCGGTGAGCTCGAGCGAGTTAAAGGCTTTCTGTTCCCAGAGGCGGGTACGTAGTCCGATCGAAGCTGGTCTACTGCAACGAAGCCGCGTCCTGCTCGCGACCTTCGAGTTCCAGGACCATTCGTTTGATGTGTTTGTAGTCCTGGTGCGATTGGAGGAACTGCAAACTTTGCTGCGGATCGCCCCACTGGAGAATTTGAATGGGTTCCTGGCGTGCGCCCCACGTGTTCATATCGCGCGAGTTCGCCATGTAAAGATCGATCGTGTTGCGACCTGACAGCGCCCAACCGTAATCATCAACCCGATAGATTTGTCCGGTTGAAAGCAAACGAAACGTTGTGCCCACCGGCCAGCGCGACCAGTCAGCCGCAGCGCTACCGATTCTTGGACGTTTCGTCACTGCGATGGCGCGTTTCACGCGGCGTGTTGTTTTGGTGACACGCGTTGTTCTCGTCACGCGCACGACTGACCGGGTTTCGTCCGCGGAAAAAGGCTGAAGCGCGACGCCCGTGTTCGAGACGCGACGCAAATCGACATCTTCGCTATCGGAGACGGCCAGCGCCCGCGTCACATTTTCCGCTCGATGAATCGCCGGACCGGCGGCGTGCAGTTCGCCGCCAAGCGCATTGTGATTAGTAAATTCGCGATGATCGGATTCTGTGTGCGTGTAGGCGGTCATCCGCACATTTTGGAAATCTGTTTTTGCCAGCGGCGGTTCGTACTGCGGCAGGGCGCGCGTGCTCGTCGTTCCGCAAGCGCTAAGAAAAAGAGCGCCGGCCGCGAGCAGCGAAAGAAGAAGTATCTGAGGGGTCCGCAAGGGAGATCGGGAAAGTTATTAACAGTTATTCACAATCGGTCAAGTGTCATTTCGAGCGAAGTCGAGAAATCTCTTATTCTAAAGATCGACATCTTCTTTACCAAATCCCGCGCCACGCCCAAGGTTTGACCATGCTCGCTGAATTTAAACAGCAAGTTTCGCGCACACTGGATGAAATAAAATCGCAAGGCCTTTACAAGACCGAGCGCGTCATTACTTCGCCGCAGGACGCCAGGATCGAGATCATCGGCGGCCAGCGCGTGCTCAACATGTGCGCGAACAATTATCTCGGCCTGGCCGATCATCCCGCACTCATCGCTGCCGCCAAGGAAGCGCTCGACACTCACGGCTTCGGCATGGCCAGCGTGCGTTTCATTTGCGGCACGCTGGACATTCACAAGGAGCTCGAAGCCGCCCTGACAAAATTCCTCGGGACTGAGGAAACCATTCTTTATCCATCATGTTTCGACGCCAACGGCGGTCTGTTCGAAACGCTGCTCACCGATGAGGACGCAGTTATCAGCGACGAATTGAATCACGCCAGCATTATCGACGGCATCCGGCTCTGCAAAGCGCAGCGTTTTCGTTACAAGCACAACGACATCGCCGATCTTGAAGCGAAATTGAAAGAAGCCGGCAGTACGCGCTTCCGCTTAATCGCGACCGACGGCTGTTTCTCAATGGACGGAACGATCGCGAACCTGAAGGGGATTGTCGATCTTGCCGAAAAATACAATGCGCTCACTATGATCGACGACGCGCACGCCGCCGGATTTCTTGGCAAGACCGGCCGCGGGACCCACGAACATTGCGGCGTGATGGGCAGGATCGACATTATCACCGGTACGCTCGGCAAGGCGCTTGGCGGCGCCAGCGGCGGTTACACCAGTGGTCGAAAAGAGATTGTCGATCTTTTGCGGCAACGATCGCGGCCGTATTTATTTTCAAACACGATCGCGCCGCCGGTCGTGGCTGCTTCATTAAGGGCGCTCGAACTTCTGAGTGCATCTACCGAATTGCGCGACAAGCTCGAAGCAAACACAAAATACTTTCGCGCCGCCTTGACCGAGCGCGGCCTCACGATCAAGCCCGGCACACATCCGATTGTCCCGATTATGATCGGCGACGCCGCCAAATCGCAAAAGTTCGCCGCGCGCATGCTCGAAAAAGGTGTTTACGTCATCGGCTTTTTTTATCCGGTCGTCCCGCACGGCACCGCGCGCGTTCGCACCCAGGTCTCCGCCGCCCATTCTCGTGAAGATTTAGAATTCGCCGTCAACGCCTTCGCCGAAACGAATGAGGAGCTGAAATAGCCAACCATGCTTTACATGGTCGTCGAGCGTTTCAAGAGCCCGCCGGAGATTTATCGACGTTTCCGCGAAAAAGGCCGGCTGATGCCGGACGGCTTGGAATATGTCTCCAGCTGGATCGATGTCGATCTTACGGTCTGCTACCAGTTAATGCGAACGGAAGACGCGTCGTTGTTTCCGTTGTGGACTGACAACTGGAAAGATTTGATGGATTTCGAAATTATTCCCGTCCGCACCTCGGCAGAAGTGCGGGAGATCATGAACAAACAATCGTAGGGGCGATCGGAAGCCAACGGCTTCTCCTGTAAATCTGCTAGATCCACGGATCAACCTTTGTGCAGGGCGATGCTGGAACCAACCCAGGCTTTATCTTTGTTGAAATCGACGCCCATCATTTTGCCCTGGCTCATGCGAACGAGGTTATTCACGAGAGTGGGCTGCCGATCTTCCTCCGGCCAGATGAACATCATTCGGATTTCGGCTTTTGATTTCGAGGCGTCGGGTGTCGGAACAAACTCGGCGTAGCTCACTTTCTTTTGCAGAATCCACTCTCTCGGATTTTCCAGCGCAGAAAGTTTTACCCGGGTCGGTTCCATGTCGACGCCGAGGCCAGCGAACGAATAAAGCGGCTTTAAAACATAATTGTCGATCTTTTCGCCGCCCGGGAATTCATCCGCAAAAAACGCGAGCGATGTGTGCTCGGTTTTCAAAAAGGGCAGTGAATGTTTGCTGATCCGGAAATACCAATTCGGATGACCGACCCAGTTCAAGTCGAGATCGTCCTGAAAGCGAAAGGCAAGAGCGAGATCGGGCCGGCGAATCAGTTCATCGAATATGACGCGATTATAAATCCGATCGATCCGCACCTCGCGTCCATCACGATCATAAACCAGATGCCGGCCACGCTTTTTGACCTTGGTCAGGCAAACCGGGCGGATGCCGAGCAATTTCTCGGTGGCGGCAAAATCGATGCGGGTTTTTTGCTTTTCCGGTTCGATTTCAAGCAGGATTACATTTTCAGGATTGGCATCGGCGACAATGGTCCGGCGGAGCAGCTCCAGGTAAGCGTCGTCTTTGATTCCGCCGAATGACGAAGTCCAGTTACGCGGAATGGCCGGATAAACCTTGCGCAGGCAATGCAAGACCAGCAGTTGAAACCCGAACAGGCTGGGAAATGCCTGCAGCTCGATCAATCGCGGCACAAGCCGGTCGCCTTCGGCGCAGATCGCAAGATCGACAATGAGGAATTCGGGATGCGCTGATTCGTTAGGCACTTCCAAGCCGTTTGGAATCGCTGAGGCGGCGTGCTTCGCGAACTGTGGCGTTTGCGTTTGCGCCGCGATTTTATTGGCGGCATAGACGGCTTCATCGGTGAACTCGCGTGTCAGGAAAATCGGCGTCTCGGAAATGCGAAAATCTGCCGGCCAACGCGTGCTCTCATTCACACAACGCAGCATCGCTGCGTAACTCCCAGGCGTGAAATCGGCATTGAACCGCGAACGAATCGCCGGTTCCATTAGTCACACCAAAAACTTGCCACTTTGCATCACCTGTTCGCCGTCGAACCAGATGTCGAAGTCGCGCCCGACGCAATCGATGTGCGTCTTGGAAAACCAGTTGGCTCCGGTGTGTTCGGCGTAGGGATGACCGAAGGCGATGTGGACGCCGGGGATTTTTTCGTCCTGCAAAATGTGACCGATGACGTGCGTGCAGGCTGTATTTGTGCCGATGGCGAATTCGCCGACTCGATTGCTGTTCTCATCCGCGCTGGTGTAAAGCCGGAAATCATCGCGCAGATCTTTATTTTCGGAGTGAAGATCGACAATGCGGTTGTTTTCGACCTCGATCGTGAGCGGACTGTCCTTCAAATCGCCGTAACGTTCGCAGAGGTAATCGCCCACTACGCCGTCCACCACGAACGTGCCGTTGGTGTTCATCGGCGCGGTAAAAATCTCGCCGCCGGGGAGATTGCCCCATTTATCTTTCGTGATAATTCCACTCGTTTTCAGCCATTTCAGTTTCGGCGAAAATTCCGCTTCGAAATTAGTACCTTGCGGAGTTTTGCACTTAATGCGCGGCACCTTCCGTGCGCGCTCGACCAGTCGCTGGCTCAAAGCATCGATCTCCTGAAAATCGGCGCGCATTCCCTCGAGCATGATTTCGCGGTTGATGTTGACCATGTGACCGTGGCGGATGCGGTGATGGTTAACTACAGAGGTCATTTCTCTCCGAGAGCCAAGCTCGCCTGGCTGAGTTTGCGCGGCGAAGATCGACACTTGTGACGTGGCGAGGTCTTCGAGAATCGGCTGCGGCATGAACTTGAGTGGGCGCCGCGCATGATGCTCGAGCACAAACAAGCTGTAGTCCGAGCCGATGCGTTCCACTTCCGATTGCAACGCGGCGGCGATTTCGCGAGTCGCGGTGTCGGTGATGATCGTGACGCGCTCATTGGGCTGGAGGCGCAGACAAACGTTGATGGCGTTGCGCGCCCCGGGGATCAGCTCTGGATCAATCGGATGGAGATAAGCGCGGTCTGGCATACAAAATGGATGTCAGAATTACGCGGAAATCACGTCCCGGCAATATCTGACCTCACGCAACTTTTGCCCCGGCCGAGATTCAGGCCTTCGTAGGTCTCGGCGACGATGTGATCAACCACTGCTTTAATGTCGTGGGTTCGCTCCCAAACCGCTAATTGTCGATCTGCGCCGGTGCCTTCGCGTAAGATTTTCTCAATGTGGATGAGCTCTGCGTGATTGCCCAGCTCGTCAATCTCGGGCGCAATGAACTCAAGCATTTCATGGAGCAACGCGCGCTCGTCCATTTCGCATTTGCGGCCAAAATCGATCAGCTTGCCATCGATGCCGTAGCGCGATGCGCGCCAGCGGTTCTCATCGATCAAGCGACGTGGATACATACGGAAAGTGACATTTTGCCGGTGCAGCTTTTCTAATTTCATCACAATCGCCTGCATGATGGCGGCAAGCGCGATGGTATCGTCGACACGTGATTGCGCATCGCAAATGCGAAATTCGATCGTGTCGAAAAACGGATGGAGCCGGATGTCCCACCAAATCTTTTTCGCGTTATCGATGCAGTTGGTCGAGACCAGCAGTTTCAAATAATCCTCGTATTCGCTCAGACTTTCGAACGCATCGGGAATCCCAGTGCGCGGAAAACGTTCGAAGATCATCTGCCGATACGCTTTCAATCCCGTGTTCTGCCCGAGCCAAAATGGCGAATTGACCGAAAGCGCATAAATGTGCGGCAGGAAGTAGCGAGCCTGATTCATCACGTCGATTGCTTCTTCGCGGTCCGGAATTCCCACGTGCACGTGCAATCCGAAAATGAGATTGGCCCGCGCGATCTGTTGCATGTCTTTCACGATCGTAGCGTAGCGTTCATCAACCGTGATCGACTGATCCATCCAATGTGAGAACGGATGCGTTCCGGCCGACGCGATTTTCAAACCATCGCGGGCCGCGAGCGTGGCCAGCTCGCTGCGAAGACCGACAACTTGCTGCCGCGCGCAAGCCGTATCGGCGCAAATCTCGGTACCCAACTCGACAACCGATTGATGCATCTCCGGTTTGAGATGCTCTTTCAGGATCATCTTGCCGTCGGCCAGAATCTCTTGAATATGCGACCGCAGCTCGCGTGTCTCGGGGTCGATGATCTGGAATTCTTCCTCGATCCCAAGAGTGAAGGCGTGCTCTTTCGCGCTCATCGGTACTCCAAAATTGCGCCTATGCGAACTTGGAAGCTGATTGGCGATAGCTGCTGGGCGATCGGCCAACGATCTTCTTGAAAACACGATTGAAATGCGTGAGCGATTGAAAGCCGACATCGTAGGCGACTTCGCTGACGCGGCGGTTGCGATCGAGCAGCAACGTCTTCGCTTTCTCGATCCGAACTCGCGCGAGATAATCGGTGAACGTTAATCCCGTCGCGCGCTTGAACAGTTTACAAAAATAAAACGTGCTCGTGTTTACCGCTTTGGCGACTGTCGCCAGGCAAATCGCGCCGTCTTGGTTTTGCGCGATGAATTGTCTGGCGCGCTCTACTGCGACAGGCTCGGCGGCGGAATTTTCGACCACGATCTGGTTACTCAAGATCGACAAGTGCCGACCAAAAATTTCGAGCAGGCGTAACAGCGCGCGATACTGCTTTTTTGTAAGCACTTTGGTGTGAAAATAGGCTTCGCGCGCCTTGCCAAGATCAACATGTACGCCCCAATCGACCAATTGCTTCGCTGCCTGGTCGAACCGAAATTTGGTCGGCTGTTTCAAAAAGACCTGGCCCGTTTGCAGAAAGCCGATCAGTTGATCGCCTATCCGAATTGGGACCGCGCTGTCCGACAGGCCAGCAAAGCAAGTGACGGTGCGCGAACGATCGCCGATTTTTTGGGTGAGTTTTTGTTGCACTTCGAGACAAGCGGCACACACTCGGTTTGAGCGCGCCATTAACTCACAAAAAGGATTTTCATTCCGCGCGCCGTGCATTGCCAATTGCCAGCTTTCCACAGGTCGCAGCGCCAGCGGCATTCCAGTCGCAGTAGAAAATGCGCGCACATAGTCGCGATAAATCACCGACCGCGTAAGTTTTTCGACGAGCCGCTTGTTACCAAGCTTCACCAACCGCAAGGATATTCATTTGCGGCTGGGTGTCGAAAATTATCGCCATTCGGCATCTCTTAAGCATCGCTCGATGAGCAAAGCATACAGTGCCATCATCGATACGACACCCAATACAATCAGATATTCCATTTTTGTTTACCTCTTTTTATTTGCGCTCCGCGAAAATAGCCGACTCCTGTTCGCTGCCAGGCCATGACTTCAGACAACCGCAGCCCGGATGACCCCATCGATCGCATTGGCAATCGGCTCTTCGGCTGTCTTTCCGGCAAATCTTCTCGATTGCATTTTTTAAACTCTCGGCTGTGACCGGTTTTCCAAAGCAAAACTGTGCTCCATGCGCGAGCGCAATTGGACGGACATAAGCTTCTTCCAGGCTCGAGACGACGATGACCGGATGCGCCGCATCCCACCCGTCAAGTGCTTCCAATACTGCCATCCCATGCACGCCCGGATCCACATCGAGCACGGTGACAGCTACGTCTTCGAGTCCACCTTCGAACAGCTGGAACGCGTCGTTCGAGGTCCGGGCAAAACGAAGATCGAGATGTGTTTGCGCTGCCGCTTCAATCACTGCGCTGACCGTGTCCGCGTCAGCATCGACAAGTAGTACGACATTTCTTTCCATAACTGCTCCTTTTCCCTTTCAGATTAGCGTTCGCGAGCTGACCTGCTGCCCCTCGCTTGGCTTTTGCTTTGCAGGAATTGCTTAAGCGAAAGCGTCTAGTTTTTCTGTCTGGCCAAGATTAGGCGAGCAATTAGCAAGGGACGGAGAGCACCGCCATCTCAGTCGCGGTTTGGTGAGGCATGAAGATGATGTCACCGCGCGCAAATCGGCTCATGCAGGTCGCGGCGCGAGACCGGAATCTGGCCGAGCCGGTGGAAATCTGGAAAGCGCGGAAATTCATTCACGCGCATTCGGACGAAAAAGTTTCGCTAACCAAAGTCGCGAAGTTCGTCAACATCAGCCGCAATCATTTGAGCGACAAATTCAAAGAAGTGACCGGTGTAAACTTTGTCGATTACATCGCTCGGACGCGGACTGAGAAAGCGCGCGAGCTTTTGGCCAATTCAAATCTGCGGATTAGCGAGATCGCGTTCGCAGTCGGCTTTCAATCGTTGTCACAATTCAATCGCGTTT
>WNFX01002408.1_pt1 | contig 24958 bp, 20 predicted proteins | sample 5400111 | NCBI WGS metagenome assembly WNFX01 (sample SAMN13153363, study PRJNA577476) | soil metagenome | isolation source: 40 cm soil or saprolite under grassland replicate 1 | place: USA:California | collected 2016-06-15
GTCCAGGCAGTCGGCATCGGTCGCGAACCAGGACTGGAACTCTCCAGTGGATCTCGGGTAGTGCACGCCCGCACGGAGCCTGGGCCTGGGCTCGTCCACTCCCACAGGTTAGTCCGGTCAGATGAATACCCCTGAGCAGCATAATGAGCCTCCGTTACGGTCCGACGGCATCGGCTCGCTCCCGCGGCTGTTCCGGCCCGTGGTGCTGCGCAGCGCCGCAGCCCGGCGTTCACGGGACGACGAAGGGAAGAGCATTGAGCCTGCCTGACCGTGCCCGGCGGTGGTCCGCCCGCGGCGCCGCAGCCGCCATGGCCGTGCTGGCCGCGAGCGCTGCGACGCAGGCGGCCGCCACCGCGGCGCAGGCGGGCGGGGCGCCGGAGGCCGTCGCCGTCGGCCACCCCCGCGTCACCAACCCCTACGCGCCGTCCTACCGCCACCTCTACCGCGGCGGGGCCGTCCCCACCCGGGGAGCCGCCGCCCGCATGGCCGGCTGGGCCCGGCAGCACCCGGGCGCCATCACCGCTTCCCCGGCTGCCGCAGGCGGCGTCCAGGCGGCCTCGGCCAACAACGTCCGCTACGGCGGCGGCAACGACGGGATCGGCGTCACCACCGGCGACGAGCGGGTGTACCTGGTCTTCTTCGGTTCGCAGTGGGGCACCCAGGGCACCAACAGCAAGGGGGACGTCACCCTGTCCGGCGACCCCTCGGGCGAGGCGCCCTACCTGCAGGAGATGTTCAAGGGCCTGGGCACCGGCGGCGAGCAGTGGTCGGGCGTGATGACGCAGTACTGCCAGGGCGTGAGCGCGGGCGCCCAGACCTGCCCGGCGACCGCCCCGCACGTCGCCTACCCGCACGGCGGGGCACTGGCCGGGGTGTGGGTGGACGAGAGCGCCGCCTCACCGGCCCAGGCGACCGGTCACCAGCTGGCGCAAGAGGCGGTGGATGCCGCTGCGCACTTCGGCAACACCACGGTCGCCAGCAACCGGGACGCCTCCTACGTTATCCTCTCCCCGCCCGGCACCCACCCCGATGGGTTCGACACCCAGAGCGGGCAGGATTTCTGCGCCTGGCACGACTGGAACGGCGACTCCACCCTGAGCGGTGGCGGTGCCGTCCCCTCCCCCGGCGGTGACGTCGCGTTCACCAACATGCCCTACGTCACCGACGCCGGCGTCAACTGCGGGGCGAGCTTCGTCAACTCGGGCAGCAACCGGAACCTCCAGGGTGTCTCGATCGTCGCGGGCCACGAGTACGCCGAGACGATCACCGACCAGAACCCGGCCGGCGGCTGGGTCGACCTCGGCGGCGAGGAGACCGCGGACAAGTGCGCCTGGCTGCAGACGGGCACCGGCCAGGTAGCCCTGCTGACCCTGCCCACCGGGACGTTCGCGATGCAGGGCAGCTGGGCCAACAACGCCAACAGCGGCACGGGCGGGTGCCGCTTCACCCAGACGATCAAGCGCACCGAGCTGCTGCGGAACCCCGGCTTCGAGACCGGGAAGCTCATCCCGTGGGTGGCGTCGGCGGGGGTGCTGAAGAAGAAGTCCAGCAGCTTCCCCGTGCATGCGGGCAACTGGCTGGTCCGGCTCGGCGGGCGGACCGCCCCGCACACCGACACCCTGGCCCAGACGGTGACGGTGGCGCCAACCGACGGCACCTATGGGGCCGCCACGTTCTCGTTCTGGCTGCAGATCAAGACCAACGACCCGGCCAGCAAGGCCTCCGACACGCTCACGGTGCAGGTGCTCGACGGCAGCGGCACGGTGGTGAAGCGGACGCTGCACGTGTACTCCAACCAGAACGCGGTCGGCCACTACGTGCAGCACTCGTTCTCGCTGAACTCCTTCCTCGGCCAGACGATCGTGCTCAAGCTCACCGGGGCCCAGACCCTGGCCGGCCACAGCACGAGCTTCCTTATCGACGACACCGCGCTGAACGCCTCCTGACCGGCCGGCCGGCGGGTGCGGCGGGACCGATTTCCGGTCATCTTCGCTGTCCATAATTCATCTTTCGGTCCCCTTGGTGTCCGTTTAATCCTATCAATCCCCTACATTTCGGCTAACGTTAGTTCTGGCCCATTGACCGCCGAAAAGGGTCTCGTTATCTTGCCCGCAGGCACCGCGGCCCGGCGGTGCGATCCTGGAGGGAGCGCAGGATGAGACTCAGCCACGCCTTCCGGCGGTGGGCTGCCCGCGGCGGCACCGCCACCGTCGCGGCCATCGCCTTAGCCGGCGGCATGCAGGCCGCCGGCGGCGGGGCACAGGCCTCGGCGGCCGGCCCGCCCGCCACGGCGAACCCGTATTCGCCGGCCTACCACCACCCCTACCGCCAGGGCGTGATCCCGACCCGCCCGCAGCTGGCCAAGATGCGCACCTGGGCCCGGAACCACCCCGCCGCGGCGCCGGCGGCGGCACCCAACGACCTCAACTACGGCGGCGGCATCGACGGCATCGGCGTCACCACCGGCCAGGAGAAGGTCTACCTCGTCTTCTACGGCTCACAGTGGGGCACCCAGTCCACCAACTCGGGCGGCGACGTCACCCTGTCCGGCGACCCCTCGGGTGAGGCGCCCTACCTGCAGGAGCTGTTCAAGGGCCTGGGCACCGGCGGCGAGCTGTGGTCCGGCGTCATGACCCAGTACTGCGACGGCGTGGCGGTCGGCGCGCAGTCCTGCCCGGCCAGCAACACCCAGCACGTCGCCTACCCCTCCGGGGGCGCCCTGGCCGGTGTCTGGGTCGATGAGAGCGCCGCGTCCCCGGCCCAGGCGACCCCCTTCCAGCTCGGCACCGAGGCGGTCAGCGCGGCCGCCCACTTCGGCAACACCACCGCCGCCGCCAACCGGGACGCCCAGTACGACATCATCTCCCCCACCGGCACCCACCCCGACGGGTTCAACACCCCGGGCGGGGCGTTCTGCGCCTGGCACGACTGGAACGGTGACCCCTTCGTCGGGGTGACCTCGCCCTACGGTGACATCGCCTTCACCAACATGCCCTACGTCACCGATCTGGGCGCCTCCTGCGGGGAGAACTTCGTCAACGCCGGCAGCGCGGGCCTGCAGGACGGCATCTCCATCGTGAACGGCCACGAGTACGCCGAGACCATCACCGACCAGAACCCGGCCGGCGGCTGGACCGACTCCACCGGCGCCGAAAACGGCGACAAGTGCGCCTGGATCACCCCGGGCACCAGCGGCGGGTCATTCGACCTCACGCTGGCCACCGGCACCTTCGCCATGCAGACCACCTGGGCCAACGACGGCGCCGGCGGCGCCGGCGCGTGCGAGGCCAGCCACCCCATCGTCGCCAACGGTGCCGTCACAGGGGGAACACCCTGACCGTCACTGCCGCGAGGGGCTGGCCATCGGCTTCTCCACCGGTCCGGTCACCGGCGCCCCGACCAGAACCCGGCACCTCCACCGTGACGGTGACGGCGACCGACACCACGGGCGCCGCCGGATCGGCCAGCTTTACCTGGGCCGTTCACCGCTGACCGCGGCATGACAAGTGGCGGACCGGCCATTTCGGGCCACCACCCCAACGCCCCGTCATCGCGCCCTTCTTACGGTGACCCTCCTTTAATTGTCTTTCAGGCTCCGGTTCCAGCGGGCGTCTTGTCGCGCCAATTGCGCATCTTTATATTGCACCCCGGGCATCCCGCGGGTACCCCACGCGGCGCGGCCGCGGAAGCAGGGAAGGGGCAGGATGAGACTCCGTTTATCCCGGCGGCGGGACGCGCGCCCCCCCCGGCGCCGCTGGCCGCGGGCGCAGGCTGGCCCGTTCCGTGCCTGGGACTGCCCGGCCGGCCGGCGCAGCCGGAGTACTCCGCCGGGAGTACTCCGGCTGACTACCCGGCCCGGTCAACTGCCTCCCTGCGTACGACGCCCCGGCCGCCGTTTCCCGCGAGCATCGAGAGCGACAACCACTCCCCGGCTCGTGGAGACTCCGATGTCGTACTCACCCGTCACCCGCACCGCAGGCGCCCCCCGCCGGGGCACCGGGCCGGGCCGCCCCGGGCTGATCGGCGGGCTCGGCCGCGCCTGCTACCGCCACCGCTGGCTGACCCTGCTCGCCTGGCTGGCCGGGGTGGCCTGCCTGATCACCCTGTTCATCTCCTACGGCGCACCCGCGCAGGACAACTTCACCGGAAGCGACCCGGGGCAGGCGCTGCTCAACCAGCACTTCCCCCGGCAGTCCGGGGACACGCTGACGCTGGCGATCGAATCGGTGGCCCCGGTCACCTCCCCCGCCGTCCGCGCCCGGGTCACCGGCGCGCTGGCCCCGTTCGCGCGGGCGGCGCACGTCACCGCGGTCACCGGCCCGTACGAGGCACCCGGCCAGATCTCCCGGGACGGCCACATCGCGTTCGCCACCATTCAGTTCGGCGTCCCGTCCACCAAGATCAGCAATGGTGAGACGCTCGCGCTCATGCACGACGCCCGCGTCGCATCCGGGCACGGCGTGACCTTCAACCTCGGCGGCGACGTGGTCGACCTGGCGGAGACGCCCTACGGCGGCCCCACCGACGGCATCGGCGTGATGGCGGCGGCGGTCGTGCTGCTCATCGCGTTCGGCTCATTCCTGGCGATGGGCCTGCCGATCGCCACCGCCCTGCTCGGCATCGGCGGCGGGCTGTCGGTGATCGCCCTGCTCGGCCACGTCGTGCCCGCCCCGTCGTTCTCCCCCATCATCGCCGCCATGATCGGCCTGGGGGTGGGCGTGGACTACGCCCTGTTCATCGTGACCCGCTTCCGCGAAGCCTTGCGGAGCGGCGCGGCCCCCGAGGACGCGGCGGTGACCGCGATGCGGACCGCGGGCCGGACCGTGCTGATCGCCGGCACCACCGTGGTGATCGGCATGCTCGGCCTGCTGGTGCTGCGGCAGCCGCTGCTCGACGGGGTCGCGGTCGCGGCCGCCGCCGCCGTGGCCATGGTCCTGCTCGGCTCGCTGACCCTGCTGCCCGCGCTCCTCGGCTTCACCGGCAGCCGGCTCGCCCGGCCCGGGATCCTGCGGCTGCCGGGGCGACGGCACCGGCCACGTGACCATCGTCCTGCTCATGCCGCGGAGCGGTGGGCAGGTGTGATCCAGCGCCACCCGGTGACCGCGGCCGCGGCGTCGGCCGGAATCATCCTGGCGCTGGCCGCGCCCGCCCTGGCCATGAAGCTGAACATGCCCGACGAGTCCAGCCAGGCCCGCGGCAGCATGGGATACGCGAGCTACGCGACGATGGCCAAGGGGTTCGGGCCCGGCTTCGACGCGCCGCTGATCGTCGCGGCCAGGCTCCCCTCACCGGCCGCGAGCACGGCCGGGCTGGCCGCCGCGATCCGGCACACCCCGGGCGTGGCCGCCGTCGCTCCGCCCGTGGTGAGCAGGGACGGGGCCGCGGCGATGATGGTCGCCTACCCCACCACCGGTCAGCAGGACACGGCCACCAACGCGCTGGTGAACCGGATCCAGGCCGACGTGCTGCCGCGCGCCACCGCCGGCACCGGCATCCGCGCCTACCTCACCGGGCCCAACGCCGGCGGAGTGGCGTTCGCCAGCCTCGTCTGGCAGCGCCTGCCCTGGCTGATCGGGGTGGTGGTCGCGCTGTCCACGCTGCTGCTGACGGTGATGTTCCGGTCGGTCGTCGTCGCCATCAAGGCGGCGGTGATGAACCTGCTGTCCATCGCCGCCGCCTACGGCGTGCTCGTCGCCATCGTGCAGTTCGGCTGGCTGGGGCACGCGTTCGGGTTCCCGGAGCCGATGCCCATCACCACCTGGGTGCCGATATTCCTGTTCGTCATCCTGTTCGGCCTGTCCATGGACTACGAGGTGTTCCTGCTCTCGCGGATCCGCGAGAACTACGACGCCACCGGCGACAACGCCACCTCGGTCGCCCGCGGGCTGGCCCAGACCGCCCGGGTGATCACCGCCGCGGCGGCGATCATGGTGGTGGTGTTCCTGTCCTTCGTGCTGGGCGCGAACGTGGCGGTCAAGCAGATCGGCCTCGGCTTGGCCGTGGCGGTGCTCATCGACGCCACCCTGGTGCGGATGGTGCTGGTCCCGGCCGTGATGGAACTGCTCGGCAAGGCCAACTGGTGGCTGCCCGCCCCGCTCGCCCGCGTCCTGCCCAAGACCTCCCTCAGCGAGGACGAGCCCCCGGCCGGGGACCGGGTCCTGGCCCGAACCGCCGGGCCGGCCGGGCACGCCGGATAGGGCCAGGCCGCCGGCCGCGGCCTGCTGCGGGAGGGCGCCCGGCGCCGCCGTGCTGGTGGCGCCGGGCATCTCGCTGTACCGCCCCCCCGGTCCGTGCACCCCGCCTGACACGATGGGCCGGGTGACCGCCGGGCGGCCGGCGGGCATACTTGCCTGATTGGTGGTTAGGAGGGGCGATGGCGCGGATGGGCGGCATGGCACCTCGCACCGGCCGGGGGCCAGGTTCGGCCCGCAGGCGATCCGCTTCACCGATTACCTGCCGCACGACGGCTCGCGTCCCCATCTCGCGCTGGGGGTGGACCCGCTGGCCGAACTGCGGGTGGCCGACGCGGGGGACGTGGAGATGCCGTCGGGCGAGACCGACCGCTCCCTCCGCACGCTGGAGGAGGCCGTCCTGTCGGCCTGCCAGGGCGGCGCGCTGCCGGTCATCCTCGGCGGCGACCACACGGTCACCTTTCCCGACGCTACCGGGGTGGCCCGGCACGTGGGCTGGGGGCGGGTGTCGCTCATCCACTTCGACGCCCACGCCGACACCGGCGACACCCAGTTCGGCTCGCTGTACGGGCACGGCACGCCGATGCGGCGGCTCATCGAGTCCGGCGCCGTCCGGGGCGACCGGTTCCTGCAGATCGGGCTGCGCGGCTACTGGCCGGAGCCGGAGACGCTGGACTGGATGGCCGGCCAGCGGATGCGCAGCTACGAGATGGCCGAAGTGGTGGCGCGGGGCCTGGACAGCTGCCTGACCGAGGCGTTCGCCATCGCCACCGACGACTGCGACGCGGTGTTCCTGTCCGTGGACGTGGACGTGGTCGACCCCGGCATGGCGCCGGGCACCGGCACCCCCGAGCCGGGCGGGCTGACCGGCCGGCAGCTGCTCGACGCGGTACGGCGGATCGCGATGGAGCTGCCGCTGGCGGGTGTGGACGTGGTGGAGGTCGCGCCGCCCTACGACCACGCGGAGATCACCGCCTTCCTGGCGGGCCGGGTGGTGCTCGAGGCCCTGTCCGGGATCGCCTGGCGGCGCCGGCGCCTGGCCGGCCAGCCGGTGCGCCAGCCGGGTGACCCGCTGCTGCAGGGCCGGCCCTCGCCTCACCCCGCCTGAGCCCGCCCGCGGCCTGCGGCAGGTGGCGGCACTACCGGCGCCGCCAGCGGCTGGCCGAGGCGCGACACCGGCGGCGGGTCCGCCAGGCCCAGCACGAGGCCGCCCACGACCGTCATCGCCTGGGCGGTAGCGCACCGGCAGGCACGCGGGCTGCCGGGCGGGTGCTGACCTGCCCGGTCTGCCATTTCACCGGCCATCGCGACCTCACCGCGGCGGCCAGCATCGCCGCCCGCGCGGGCGGCGGCACCACGCCGGTCCTTCCGGCCGGCGTCACGCACCGCCGCGCCGGGGCGCACCTGCCCGGTGTCGCCCCCTCGCGACGTGACCCACGCCGCCGCGCCCATCACCACGGCACCCGCGGGTCCCCTGGCCGGCACCGGCCCGCCCGCGCCAGCCCCACCCGGCCGGCCCGGGGAGTCGCTCGCCACCCAGCGAGGAGCCTGCAACTCACCCATGTGATTGCAGGCAGGTGCACTCAAATAGGTACCGGGGTGGGTGATGGGCCGATGAATCAAGGGGATCTATTATTGCTGCATTCTGGACGTGACCCGGCTGCGTGTCCTGGTCGCGGTGGCTCAGCATGGATCGGTGACAGCCGCGGCCCGGTCGCTGAACTACGCCCAGCCGTCGGTGAGCCACCACCTGGCGCGGCTGGAGGCCGAGACCGGGGCCAGGCTCACCCAGCGTTCGGGACGGGGCATCCGGCTGACCGACGCCGGCCGCCTGCTCGCCGGTCGGGCGGAGGAGATCCTGGGCCGGCTGGACGCCGCCGAGCGGGAACTGGCCGCGCACGTCGAGCAGCGGCAGGAACGCATCCGGCTGGCGGTATTCGCCTCCGCGCTGGCGACCATCGTCCCCGCCGCGCTGTCCCGGCTGACCGCCGGGCACCCCGGGATCGACCTGCTGCTGGCCGAGGCCGAGCCGCCGGAGGCGATGCGGATGCTCCGGGCCGGGCAGGTGGACGTCGCGCTGGTCTCCCGGCACACGCAGAACGGGACCCCGGTCGGCCCGCCCGCCGCCGCCGAAGGCGCCCGGACCCGGCTGATCCTCGACGAGCAGGTTCACCTGGTGACCAGGCCGCGGCACCGCGGCACCCAGGCCGCCGGCCAGCCCGGCGGTGGCCAGCCCGGCGCCGGCCAGCCCGGCGGTGGCCAGCCGGGCGGTGGCCAGCCCGGCGGTGGCCAGCTCGCGGCCGGTGAGGCCGGGTCGCCCGACCTGGCCGCCCACGCGCACAGCCCCTGGATAGCCGGCTGTGAGCACTGCCGGGGCCATCTGATCTGGCTTTGCCAGCATGCCGGGTTCAGCCCCAAGATCGCCTTCACCACCGACGACCATGTCGCCGCGCAGGCGCTGGTCGCGGCCGGGCTGGGCGTCACCATCCTGCCCGGGCTCGCGATCAACGCGGCCCGCCATCCCGGCATCCACGCCCAGCCCCTGCCCGGCGCCTGGCGGCAGGTGCTCGCGGTCACCTACGGCCAGCCGCCCGACCCGCGCGCGGTGGACCACCTGCTCGACATCCTCACCCTCGCCGCCGCGGCCACCGCCACCGGCTCGGGCTCCCGCTCACCGGGGGGCGGCCCCGGGGCGGGAGCGGGCGTCGCGTAGTAGCCAGGCCTGGCTTCAGACCGAGCGGCCCGTGCCCGCCCAGTACGGCCCGCGCAGGCGGCGCTTGAGCAGCTTGCCGCTGGGATCGCGCGGCATCTCGCCGATGAAGTCGATCGATCGCGGCCATTTCATCCGGGACAGCCGGCCCTCCAGCGAGGCGAGGATGTCCGCCGCCAGGTCCGGCCCGGCCTGGGCCCCGTCCAGCGGCTCGACCACCGCCTTGACCGACTCGCCCCACTCATCGTCGGGGACGCCGAACACCGCGACGTCGGCCACCATCGGGTGCATGATGATCGCGGCCTCGATCTCGGCCGGGTAGATGTTCGCCCCACCCGAGATGATCATGTCGCACTTCCGGTCGCACAGGAACAGGAAGCCGCCGGCGTCGAGGTAGCCGACGTCGCCGACGGTGAAGTACCCGCGCAGCCGGTTCGCCTCGGTCTTGGCCGGGTCGCCCTTGTACACGAACTCCGGCAGCGTCATCCGCATGTACACGGTGCCGGCCACCCCGGGCGGGCACTCGTTCCCGTCATCGTCGGCGATCATGATCTCGCTGACCGGCCACGGCCTGCCCACCGTGCCCGGGCGGTCCAGCCAGTCCTGCGGCGTCGCGATCGTGCCGCCGCCCTCGGTGGCCGCGTAGTACTCGTACACCCGCGGCCCCCACCAGTCGAGCATCGCCTGCTTGATCCCCACCGGGCAGGGCGCGGCCGCGTGCAGCAGCCAGCGCATCGAGGACAGGTCGTACCGCTGCCGGACCTCCTCCGGCAGCGCGAGCAGCCGCTTGAACTGGGTCGGCACCATGTGGGTGTTGGTCACCCGGTACTTCTCGACCAGGGCCAGCGCCCGCTCGGAGTCCCAGGAGTCCATGTAGACCACGCAGTGCCCCATCTGGGCGGCACCGCACCCGAACACCGTCACCGCCGTGTGGTAGTGCGGCGACGTGACCAGGTGCACGTTCGGTGGCCCGGCGGTGATGCCGAAGAGCTGCGGCAGTGCGGTCCCCAGCTCGGCGGCGACGTCCGGGTCGAGCCCGGATAGCGGCCGGCGGACCCCCTTCGGCCGCCCGGTGGTGCCCGACGTGTAGTGCATGGCGGCGCCGGCGGTCCGCTGCTCCGGCCGGGTGGTGGGCTGGCCCTCGCGGATACCTTGCACGGGACGGAACCCGGGCACGTACCCGTAGCTGATCAGCCCGCTGGCCGGCACTCCCGCCTCCTCGGCGGCCCTGGCCCCGGCCGGGCCGAGCCGCTCGTGCACGAAGAACGCCTTCGCCTCGCTGTCGCGCACGATATAGGCGATCTCCGGGGCGGTGAAGTGCCAGTTGATGGGGGTGACGTACCAGCCGGCCTGGAGCGCGGCCAGGTAGACCTCCAGCGGCGCGATCCCGTTGGGCGCCAGCACGGCCACGCCGTCACCCGTCTGCAGGCCCTGGGCGCGCAGGCCGTGGGTGAGCTGGTTCACCCGGGCCAGCAGGTCACCCGCGGTGTGGGGCGTCCCGCCCGGCTCGATCGCCGCTACCCGGCCGGGATCAGCCAGCGCGCGCTGCCAGAAGCCGAGCGACCCCATGACCCACCTCCCTGGTCGTGGTCCCGCAGTCTCAGGCTATGCTGCGGGCGCTTCGGCGGGAAAGCAATCAATACGGGCGCGGGAATAGCCTCGGTGCCCGCCCCACATGGCAGCCACCTGGAGGGGGACGCCCCGATGCCGGTCGCTCTTGCCGCTGCGCTGTTCGTGGCGGGCGCCGTCATCAGCCTCGGCACCAGTTACGTCCTCGTCACCAGGCTGGAACGGATCGGGGGACGGCTGGGCCTGTCGGAGGCCCTGCTCGGGGTGGTCGCCGCGCTGGCCGCCGACGCACCGGAGATCACCTCCGCGGTCGCCGCCCTCGCCTCCCACCAGAGCAAGATCGGCGCAGGCGTCATCATCGGCTCGAACGTCTTCAACCTGGCCGCGCTGCTCGGCCTGGGTGCCGTGGTCGCCGGGGGCATCGCGCTGCACCGCCGGGTGGTGCTCCTCGGCGGCGTGGTCGCCATCTGGATCGCGGTTGCCTGCCTGGTCACGGTGCTCGGCCTGCTCTCGCCCGCGGCCGGGCTGATCGCGGTGCTCGTGGTCCTGCTGCCCTACCTGGCCGTGCTCGGCGCGGGCCACGCCCGCCTGCAGCGCTTCGCCCTGGCGCGGCGGTGGGAAACCTGGCTCGCCGCCGCCGTCACCGAGGAGGAGCAGGAGCTGGAGGAGGTCATCCACCCGTCGCACGGCCGTGGCCGGGACGTTGCCATCGCGGCCGGCGCCCTGGTGATCGTGGTGGTGGCCAGCGTGACCATGGAGCGGGCGGCGTCGCTGCTCGGCACGCGCTTCGCCATCCCCGAGATCATTACCGGCGGCATCGTCCTCGCCGCGGTGACCAGCCTGCCGAACGCGGTCGCCGCCGTGTACCTGGCCGCCAAGGGACGCGGCGCGGCCATGCTGAGCACAACGCTGAACAGTAACGCGCTCAACGTCACCGCCGGGCTGCTCATCCCGGCCACCATCACCGGGCTCGGGCCGCCCTCACCCCACTCGGTTCTCATCACGGTCTGGTACCTGGTGATGACGGTCGCCTCGATCGCGTTCGCCTACCGGGACGGCGGCGTGAGCCGGGCGACCGGCGCCCTGATCATCGGCGCGTACCTGGTCTTCCTGGGCTCGCTGCTGGCCACCGCCCACTCGGCGTCCCCCGACCCGCGGCTGACGGTCATCCCGCTGGCGGTGGTGACCGTGGCCGCCGGCGTGGGGCTGGCGCGCCGGCCGCGGCGCGACCGGCGGGAGCGCGCGCGCTAGCAACCCGCGGCGATCACCCGGCGAGCCCGGCGGCCATGACGGCGCCAAGCTCCCAGCACCCCTCCAGGTCGGCCGCGGACGGGGGCCCCAGGACGGACAGCGGGGGCCGGGCACGCCGCCAGCCCAGGCCGGTGGTGATCGACTCCACCGCGCGCACCGCACCCGTGGTGTCGGAGCTGCCGTGCACGTACAGCGCGTACGGCCTGCCCTTGGTCGCCTCGAGGCAGGGGTAGTAGATGCCGTCGAAGAAGTGCTTGAGCGCCCCCGACATGTAGCCGATGTTGGCGGGGGTGCCGAGAAGGTACCCGTCGGCGGTGAGCACGTCCGCCGCGGACGCGGTCAGCGCGGGCCGTACGGCCACCTCGACGCCCTCGATCTCGTCGGTGGATGCCCCCGCCACGACCGCCTCGTACATCGCCTGCAGCGCGGGCGAGCTGGTGTGGTAGACGATCAGCAAGGTAGGCATCGGGCGAGGCAGGCATCGGGGTAGGCAGGCATCGGCAGGGCGGTCGTCGGGAGGCAGTCACCAGCACGCGGTCACAGAAGCGGCACACCGGCCCACCGCGCCGCGATCCGGCACTCCGGCAGTGTACGCCGAGCCGGGCCATTAGCCTGAGCCTGTGCGTGCTGCCCTCGGTGTGCTCGCTGACGTGCTCTGCGTGCTCGCCTTCGTCATGATCGGCCGGGCCAGCCACCAGGCCGGGGAAAGCCTGGCCGGGGTGACGAGCACGGCGTGGCCGTTCCTGGCGGGCCTGGCCGCCGGTGAGGCCGCCACCCGCGCCTGGCGGCGGCCGGCCGCCCTGGTACCCACCGGTGTGGGCGTGTGGCTGGCGACGGTCGCGCTCGGCCAGCTGCTGCGGGCGGTCTCCGGGCAGGGCACCGACGCCGCGTTCATCGCGGTCTCGGCGGTGTTCCTCGGCCTCTTCGTGATCGGCTGGCGGCTGGTGGCCGCCCGCGTCCCCGCCCTCCGGTCACGCCTGGCGAGCCGGAACGGCGGCGGCAGCTGGTGAGAGCGGGATGCCGCGTCGCCCGGTGGCGCGTCGCCCCGAGGCGCGTGGCCCTGGCCGTCGCGGCTGTCCTGTCCGCCGCCGCGGCCGTCGCCGCCAGCGGGCCGGCCGCGGCCGAGCCCGCGACCGCGGTCAGCTACCCGGCGTGGGCGAGCGCGACCGGCTATGACGGGCTCGCGTTCGATACCTGCACCGCCCCGTCACTCGCCGCCATGCGGGCGTGGCGCAGGTCGCCCTACCACGCCATCGGTGTCTACGTGGGCGGGCAGAACCGCACCTGCGCCCAGCCGGCCCTCACCAGGCGCTGGGTCGGGGCCGTGTCGGTCCTCGGCTGGCGGCTGATCCCCATCTTCAAGGGCCGGCAGCCGCCCTGCGGCGGCAAGGCCAGCGACCTGAAGATCTTCCCGGCGGTGGCGGCGTCCGAGGGCACCTGGGCGGCCGATAACGCCTGGACGCAGGTCATGGCGCTGGGCATGATCAGGGGCAGCGCGATCTACTACGACATGGAGGCCTACCCCATGGGCGATGCCCCGTGCCGGAACGCGGTGCTGAGCTTCCTGTCCGCCTGGACCTCCGAACTCCACCGGCTCGGCTACGTCTCGGGTGTCTACGAGAACCTCAGGCTGGGCGCGCGGGACCTGGCGGGGTTCTACGACTCGGCCTCCTATGCCCGGCCGGACGCGCTCTGGATCGCCCGCTACAACCAGGGCAAGGCGCTGACCGGCTGGGCCGGCGTCGCCGACGACCGGTGGGCGGTCCACCAGCGGGCCAAGCAGTTCAGCGCCGACTTCAGCGAGACGCACGGCGGCGTCACGCTGAACATCGACGCCGACAACCTGGACGCCCCGGTCGCCACCACGGCCTTCGGGTACCAGGTCACCGGCGGCCGCCCGGTCGCGGCGCGCAGCGGGCCCGGCCGGTCCTATCCGGCGGTGAAGACCTACCCGGCGGGGGCGGGCGTCACGGTGGTGTGCCAGGCGCCCGGCTCCGGCGTCGGCACCACCACCGTGTGGGACAAGCTCACCGACGGCACCTACGTCACCGATTTCCGCGTCGACACGCCGTCGGACACCGGCTACAGCGCACCGGTCACCCGCTGCCGGTATCCGTACCAGGTGACGGCCGGCCATGGGGCCAACCAGCGGGGCGGACCCAGCGTCTCCGCCCCGCTCACCGGCCAGTTGCCGGGTGGGTCGCTGGCCTGGGTGGTCTGCCAGCGGGCGGGAACCCGGGTGGGCAGCACCCGGATCTGGTACCAGACTTCGCACCGGCACTGGGTCTCCGCCAACTATGCCGCCAGCCCGGGCACGGCGGGGTTCAGCAAGCCAGCGCCCCGCTGCTGACCGCGCTGTTTCTTCCCCTTGCCCTCGCCGCCGCGGCAGCTTTAGACTGAACGCTCAGTTTTGAACTGAACGTTCAGTCAAGTCAGGGAGGGCATCGTGGCCAGCGAGCAGCACAGCCCGGCGCGCGGCGGGCAGGACGGCCCGGCACCGGACCTCCCGGCGCGGGCGCCCGTTGACCTGGGGCGTGTCATCGCGGAGCAGGAGCGGATCTTCACCGAGCGCCAGCCGAAGTCGGCCCGCATGGCCGCCCGGGCGCGGGACTCGCTGGCGGGCGGAGTCACCTCGAGCTGGCAGATCACCGCCCCGCAGCCGGTCTGGCTCAGCCATGGCCGCGGCTCCAAGATCTACGACGTCGACGGCAACGAGTACGTGGACCTGCACGGCGGGTACGGCGCGGCCCTGGCCGGCCACGCCCACCCGGCGATCGTCGAGGCGGTCCGCGGCCAGGTCACCCGCGGCACCCATTTCGCCCAGCCCACCGAGGATTCGCTGGTGGTGGCGGACGAGCTCGCCCGGCGGTTCGGCCTGCCGCTGTGGCGCTTCGCCAACTCCGGCACCGAGGCGACGATGGACGCCGTCCACCTGATGCGGGCGATCACCGGGCGCGACCTGATCATCAAGGTGGAGGGCTGCTACCACGGCCATCACGACTCGGTCCAGGTCTCGGTCACGCCCGAGCCCGGCGAGGTGGGCCCGGCCGGGAAGCCCGCGCAGACCCCGGCCAGCACCGGCATCCCGGACGCGATCATCCGGCTGACGCTCGTCGCCGGCTTCAACGATCTCGACAGCGTCGCCCGGCTCCTCGACGAGCATCCGGACAGTGTCGCCGGAATGATCATCGAGCCGATCATGATGAACGCGGGGATCATCCACCCCGAGCCCGGCTACCTGGCCACGCTCAGGGACCTGCTGCACGCCCACGGCGCGCTGCTCACCTTCGACGAGGTCAAGACCGGCCTGACCGCGGGGCCGGGCGGGGCCACCGGGCTGACCGGGGTGGTCCCCGACATCATCTGCCTGGCCAAGGCGATCGGGGGTGGGATCGCCGTGGCCGCCATCGGCGGGTCGGAGCAGGTGATGGAGCACGTAGCGAACGGCGACTACGAGATGGTGGGCACCTTCAACGGCAACCCGCTGGCCATGGCGGCCGCCCGGGCCATGCTCTGCGAGGTGGCGACCGCGCAGGCCTACGAGCGGATCGAGCGGCTGCGGGCACGCGCGGTCGCCGGGCTGGAGCTCGAGATCGCCCGGGACGGCCTGGCCGCGCACGTCGTGTCGGCGGGCGCCAAGGGATGTGTGGTCTTCTCGCCTCACCGTGTCAGCGACTACCGGGGGTTCCTCGACGTCGACGACCGCTACAGCCAGGCTCACTGGCTCTTCCAGCACAACGGCGGCGTCTTCCTGCCGCCATGGGGCAAGGTCGAGCAGTGGCTGATCTCGGTCCAGCACGACGAGAACGACATCGACCGGTTCGTCGCGAACTTCGCCGGCTTTGCCCGGTCCATCAGCTGACCATCAGGTGACCATCAGGTTCATGGCATAGGCGGAAGTGTTACCCGGAAGGCCTTGCCATCTGTACCGGCAGAGGAGTACGACGTATTGACGGACTGTTCAGTCAGGATCAGGCCATCCGCGGCTGACCCCGGGACGGCCGCCCGGAGAGAGGTGAGGCGACCATGCATCCGAGAGAAGGCTGGTCGGAGGATGGGCCCGGCAGACTTGGACTGTCCCGGCGGAGCTTCCTCCGCTCGAGCGCGGGCGCGGGGCTGCTCGCGGGCGGTCTCGGCCCGCTGCTCGCCGCCTGCGGATCAGGCGGGGGCACCACCGGCACCGCTGGCACCACCGCCATCCCGCTGCCGCGGCCCAATCACCCGGTGACCTGGCCGATCTTCAAGGACAACCAGCCGATCAAGGCCGGCCTGCAGCCGGAGCAGGGCGCCACGCTGAAGCTCTATAACTGGGTCGCCTACATCAACCCGCAGGTCCTGAAGGACTTCGGCAAGAAGTACAACTGCAAGGTCACAGTCACCACGTTCAACACCATGAACGAGGCGATGTCGAAGCTCCGCTCGGGGCAGGTGAACTTCGACGTCTTCTTCCCGACCGTCGACCGGATGGGCCAGCTGGTGGAGGCCAAGCTCATCCAGCCGATCAACCACAGCTACATCCCGAACATCTCCCAGGCGTGGTCGGACTTCACCAGCCCCTTCTACGACGGCAAGTGGCGGTACACGGTGCCGTACACGATCTACACCACGGGCATCGCCTGGCGGAAGGACAAGGTGCCGGAGAACCCGTACACGATGGCCAACCCCTGGGCCATGCCCTGGCAGGCGAAGTACAAGAACAAGGTGGCCATCCTCGACGACTACCGGGAGAGCATCAGCCTCGCGCTGATGAAGGCCGGGATCTTCAACCTCAACACCACCAGCCAGGCGCAGATCTCGGCGGCCGCCAAGTCCCTGCAGCAGCTGTCGGCCATGACGAACGTGCACATCGACAACAACGACTACACGCTGGTTCCCAGCGGCCAGATCTGGATCCACCACGCCTGGTCCGGCGACATGGCGGCCGCCCCCTACTACCTGCCCAAGGGCGTCAAGCCCGACGTCCTCGGCTACTGGTTCCCGCAGGACGGCAAGGGCCCGGTCAACAACGACACCATCGCCATCCTCAAGGGCGCAGAGAACCCGGTGCTCGCGCACCTGTTCATGAACTACATGCTCGACCTGCCGAACGTGCTGACCAACATCAGCTTCAACGGCTACATGCAGCCGCTGACCGCGGTTACCCCGCAGCGGCTGGTCAAGGAGGGCCTGCTGGAGCCGAACCTGACCTCCACCGCGGTGCTTCCCTCCTACTTCCGGCGCGGGGTGATGGAGCTGCAGCTGCCCATACCCACCGACCTGCAATGGCAGGCGGCGTGGCAGTCGGTGAGCCACGGGGTGTAACGCATGACGGCGAGCGGGTATCGGGCGCGGCGGCGGGAGCAGCGCCAGCCTCACCGCCTGTTCTGGGTGCTGCTCGCCCTGCCCGGCATCCTGTGGCTGGTCTTCCTGTTCGTCGTGCCGTTGTACGCGATGCTGGCCATCGCCGGCGGCAAGCTGAACCTGATCTTCGAGCAGCCGGTCGCGGTCTGGAACCCGCTCCAGTGGACTTCCGCGAACCTGGCCAAGGCCTGGCACGACGTGGCCGGGGCCGGTGCGTTCGACGGCCCGATCGTCATCAGGACGCTCGTCTACGTCGCCATCGCGTCGGCGCTGTCGCTGGTCATCGCCTACCCGGTCGCCTACTTCGTGGCCCGGTTCGGCGGCCGGCGCAAGGGCCTGCTCCTGGTGCTGCTGATCGCGCCGTTCTGGATCAGCTACATGATGCGCATGCTGGCCTGGGTCGACCTGCTGCAGGTCAACGGCTACGTCAACAAGGCACTCGGGCTGGTGGGCCTGGGCCCGGTGGGCTGGCTCGGCGGGCTGCCCGTCACGGTGATCCTCGGGCTGGTCTACGGCTACATCCCGTACCTGATCCTGGTGCTGTACGCCGGGCTGGACCGGATCGACCCCGCCCTGATCGAGGCCGGCCGGGACCTCGGCCTGGGGCGGGCGCGCACCTTCATCCGGGTCACCCTCCCCCTGTCCAGGCAGGCGATCCTGACCGGGATGCTGATCACGGTGCTGCCCATGCTGGGCGACTACTTCACCAACCAGCTCCTGTCCGGCACCACCAGCACGACGATGATCGGCAACGTCATCGACGGGCAGCTGCAGACGCCGGCGTTCCAGGCCGAGGGGGCGGTGCTGGCGCTGATGCTGCTGCTCATCCTGACGATCCCGATGGTCTATTACGTGGTCGCCACCAACCGCTCGTCGAGGTCGGCGGCATGAGCGCGGCCGACGTCACCACCGAGGCCGCCCGCCCGGCGGCGGCCGGCGCACGCGCCCGGTCCGCGCGCCTCTGGCCGAGCGGCCACCCCTGGCGGCACCCGTGGTTCCTCGAGGGGTTCACCTGGCTGTACCTGCTCTGGTCGCTGGTGCCGATCGGGCTCGCCGTGCTGTTCTCGTTCAACAACGGAAGGTCCCAGGCCGTCTGGCAGGGCTTCTCCTGGCGGTGGTATTTCACCGACCCGCTGAACTCCGTCCTGCACGACCCCAACCTGCACGCCGCGGTGATCCAGACCATACGGCTCTCGGTCTACACCACCCTGATCTGCGTGCCGCTCGGCGTGGCCTTCGCCCTGGGCATCAACCGGTGGCGCGGCGCCGTTTCGGCGTCGGCCAACTTCGCGATGATCCTCTCGTTCGTCATCCCAGAGCTGATCTTCGGCGTGGCCCTGTTCTTCGTCTTCACGCAGCTGTTCACGTTCGTGGGCCTGGGCACCTGGGCCGAGGTCCTCGGCCTGGTGACCTGGAACATCAGCTGGCCGGCCATCATCGTGCAGGCCCGGCTGGTCACCATCGGGAAGCAATACGAGGAGGCGGCCGCCGATCTCGGCGCGACGCCGATACAGACCATGCGCCGGGTCATGCTGCCGCTGCTCGCGCCGGCCATCTTCGCCAGCGCGGTCCTGGTCTTCTCCGGCGTCATCGACGATTTCGTGATCGTGGACCTGCTGAACTCCAACGCCGCTAACACGCCAATGTCGGTGCTTATCTACTCACAGCAGCGTGGCGGCAACGGCGGCCCGGCGCTCAACGCGCTCGGCACGATCATGCTGGTGATGTCTTTCGTCATCGCGATTATCGGCTACCTGGGTTACCGCTGGATGACCAGAGGCGAACGGGGCAGCGGGGTCGACGCGCTCGCCACCCTGGCCGGCTCGGACTGACGGCGGAGCCGGCCCGCCCCGGTGAGCCATCTCATACGGGTGGTCCCTGCACACGACGGTGCAAAAGCATATGCACATGCATCGGCATGTTAAACTGGCGTTGCAGCTGTGCATTGCATGCCTCAGCGCCTCCCACTCCCCGCCTGTATCACGGAGCGAAAATGCTGGTCAACAGCGGCATGCCGGCCGGTCAGCTACCGTCGGCGCGCTGGCGGAAGAGCAGCCGCAGCAACCCCAGCGGGAGCTGTGTGGAGCTCGCCGAGGTGCCCGGCGCGGTTGCCGTCCGTAACTCCCGCGACAAGGCGGGCCCAGCCCTGATCTACCCGCGGGCCGCGATGATCGCGTTCCTGCGGGGGATGAAGAACGGCGAGTTTGACGCGCTGATCAGCTTATGCCCGCCCGCCCGACAGGCCTATGAAACTGAGCGCAACCGACTCACGACACAGCGGCTCCGCGGTGATATCGTGCTGTGTGCGCCCGACCGCCGGGGGGGCCCGATGTCCGCCCGGCTTCCCCGCTCAGTGCCGCGGCGCGCGTAAGCCGTCCATCTGGAGTGGGCACTGAGTGTCAATCAACCGGTTGCCGGAGCCAGAATGAGTGCGGTTCAGCCCAGCGATGAACTGCCCCGCGAGCCAGCCATGGATGAGCCCCGTGGTGGCCCGACTGTTCTTCGCATCATGCTGGGAAACCAGCTCCGCCGCCTGCGCGAGGCAGGTGGCATCACGCCCGACGAAGCGGGGTACGAGATCCGCGGCTCGCGGTCGAAGATCAGCCGCATCGAGCACGGGCGGGTGGGGTTCAAGGAGCGGGACATCGAGGACCTGCTCACCCTCTACGGCGTGACCGACGAGCACATGCGGGCGGGCATGCTCGCGCTGGCCCGCCAGGCCAACTCTCCCGGCTGGTGGGCCAAGTACAACGACATCCTCCCGGACTGGTTCGAGCCGTATCTGGGCCTGGAGATGGCCGCCTCGCTGATCCGCAACTTTGAGATCCAGTTCGTGCACGGCCTGTTCCAGACCGAGGACTACGCCCGCGCCGTGACCGCGCTCGGTTACGGCCCCGTCTCCTCCGACGAGACCGAGCGCCGGGTCAGCCTGCGGATGCGCCGCCAGGAGGTGCTCACCGGCGTCGATCCGCCCCGGGTGTGGTTCGTCATCGACGAGGCGGCGCTGCGGCGGCCGATCGGGGGCCGCCAGGTGATGCGCGCCCAGCTCAAGCACCTGCTGGAGGCGGCCACCCTCCCCCACGTCACCATCCAGGTCGTGCCGTTCCGCCGCGGGGGGCACGCCGCCGCGGGCGGGTCCTTCACCATCTTGCGGTTCGCCGCGCCCGACCTCCCCGACGTGGTCTACCTCGAGCACCTCACCAGCGCCCTCTACCTGGACGACCGCAGGGACGTGGACCACTACATGGAGGTCATGAACCGCCTCAGCGCGGAGGCCCACACCCCCGTGGCCACTACCCGCTTCCTCAAAGAGATCATCCAGGAGATCTAGGCAGCCCATCAGTGACCAGCGAAGGCAGCCCACCAGCCCCGGAACCGGGTGACGGCACCGCGCCGGGCACCCACGAAGTGGCCCTGGACCTCGACACCAGCGTGGCGCATGTCGCCCGCGTCTATGACTACTGGCTGGGCGGCAAGGACAATTTCGCCGCCGACCGGGCGGCCGGTGAGCAGGCGATCCAGGCCTATCCGGACATCGTTTACTCGGTCCGCGCCAACCGCGCCTTCCTGGCCCGCACGGTGCGTTACCTGGCCGGGGAGGCGGGAATCCGCCAGTTCCTCGACATCGGCACCGGCATCCCGACCGCGAACAACACGCACGAGGTCGCGCAGCATGTCGCGCCCGGCAGCAACGTGGTCTACGTGGACAACGACCCGGTGGTCCTGACCCACGCCCGTGCCCTGCTGGTCAGCGGCGAGCTGGGGCACACCAGCTACATCGACGCCGACCTGCGCGACACCGGGCGGATCCTGGCCGAGGCGGTCCAGACGCTCGACTTCTCCCGGCCGGTAGCGATCATGCTGATGGCCATCCTGCAGCACATCGACGAGGCCGAGGACCCCTACGCGATTGTGGACAGCCTTCTCGCCGCCGTGCCGCCCGGCAGCTACCTGGCCATCTCACACCCGGCCGCGGACATCGAGACCGAGGCCATGGCGCAGATGGCCGAGCGCCTGAACAAGCTCATGGCGGAGAAGGTCACCTTCCGCACCCGGCAGCAGGTGGCGCGCTTCTTCGCGGGGCTGGAACTGGTGGAGCCGGGGATGGTGCGGGTCCAGGAGTGGCGGCCCGCGTCCGAGATCGAGGCCAAGAGCCCGGCGGCCCTGTGGGGCGGAGTAGGACGCAAGGGCAGCGGTGGCGACCGGTAGCGCAGCCGGGCCAGGCGGGGCCGGTGGCACCGCCCCGTCCGGCCCCGGTGAGAAGCCGCCCTTCGACGCCCAGAAGGGCACCTATCGCACGCACGGCGAGGTCATGCGCTTCTTCGACGGCCTCACGCTGGTCGAGCCGGGAATGGTGCGCATCCAGCAATGGCGGCCCCGCTCCCAGGCCCAGGCCGGCAGCGCCGCGGCCATGTGGGGCGGGGTGGGGCGCAGGCCCTGAGTCACAGGGCCGGGAGCGGATCCTCCTCGGCGACGGGCACGTCCCGGGTGGCGCCGCCGAGCACCCGCAGTACGTCCGGGGCGAGGAACACGCGTACCGGCGTGCCCTGGGAGAGGGTGGCTTCGGTACCGTCGTTGGGCACCACCGCCTGCAGCAGCGCGCCGGGGGCGAGCCGCAGCATGACCTGGGTGGAGGCACCGAGGAACACCAGCCGCTCGACCATGGCGGGCACCCGGTTCGGCCCCGCCTGGCCGTCCTGGCCGTAGGGCTCGATCCGCACCCGCTCGGGCCGGATCAGCGCATGCGCGGGCCCCAGCGCGTCCACGTCGCCGCGGTCCACCGCCAGCACCGTCTCACCCAGCCTGACGCGGCACTGCGAGCCGGGACCGCGCTCTACCACGTCGACCTCCATCAGGTTCGACACCCCCAGGAAGTCCGCCACATAGGTGTCGGCGGGCTCCTCGTAGATCGTGCGGGGGGTGCCGATCTGCACGATCTTGCCGGCGTGCATCACCGCCAGCCGGTCGGACATGGTGAGCGCCTCCTCCTGGTCGTGGGTGACGTAGAGGAAGGTGACGCCGACCCGCTCCTGCAGCGCCTTGAGCTCGACCTTCAGCGACCGGCGGAGCTTGGCGTCGAGCGCGCCGAGCGGCTCGTCCAGGAGCAGCACCGAGGGGTTGAGCACCAGCGCGCGGGCCAGGGCCACCCGCTGCTGCTGCCCGCCGGACAGCATCCCCGGGCGCCGTTTCTCGAATCCGGTCAGCTGCACCAGGTCGAGCGCGGCGCCGACCCGCTTGTTCATGTCGGCCTTCGTGAGGTGCCGGTTGCGCAGCCCGAAGGCGACGTTGTCGAACACCGACAGGAACGGGAACAGCGCGTAGCTCTGGAACACCGTGTTGACGTTGCGCCGGTGCGGCGGGATGCTCGTCATCTCCACGCCGTCGAGCAGGATGGTGCCCTCGGTCGGCTGCTCGAACCCGGCGATCAGCCGCAGCGTGGTCGTCTTCCCGCAGCCCGAGGGGCCCAGCAGCGAGAAGAACTCGCCGCTGTCCACGGTCAGGTCGATCCGGTCCACCGCGATATCGGTGAAGCGCTTCGTGAGCGCGACCAGCTCTATCCTTCCTCCGGGCATCGCGCCTACCCTACCTTCCCGCTACCGATCCGCCCGCCCACCGTTACGGGCCGCGCCCGCGCCGGCCGGGCGCCGGCCTGCGTCCGCCTGCCCGTCCGCCCGGTGGCGGGGAACCCAGGTGAAGCCCAGTTCCCCGGCCGCGAACCGCATGGTCAGCTCGAACGCCCGCCCGGCGTCCACCGTGGGATCCTCCAGGGCGATCTGGATCGCGAACCCGTCCAGCAGCGCCGATAGCGTCGTCGCGAAGTCGGCCGGGCTGACCGGGCCGAACTCCCCCGCCTCCTGCCCCTCCAGCACGAGCGAGGCGATCGTGTCCCGCCAGCGCTCGTCGAACTTCTGCCGCACGCCGGCCACCTCGGGATGACGCGCCGCCTGCGTCCACAGGTCGAGCCACAGCAGCCACGAGGTATTGGGCGCGTCGGGGTCGTCGTCCTCCTCGGGCAGGCACGACATGGCGACCAGTTCCTCCAGCCGCCCGACCGCCGTGTCGATCGCCGCCACCCGGCTCGTCCCGGTGGCGTACCAGGTGTCCTCGGAGAGCCGGATCGCCTCGGTCAGGAGCTGGTCCTTGGTCTTGAAGTAGTAGATGACCAGGGCTGGGCTGGTGCCGGCCCGCTGGGCCACGTCCGCGATCCGGGTGTCTGGATACCCGCGTTCCACGATGACCTCCAGCGCCGCCCGGAGCATCTGCTCCCGGCGCTGGTCGGCCGTGCCCGATCCATCCGCCCGCTGCCTCATGGAATCATCCTCACCGACGAGAACGCGCTGAGCACCCACCTATTCGGATCTGGCGCACACCCTTGTCGCAACGCTACCAGGTTTCTAGACTGAACATTCAGTCAAATCTTGCGGGTATCCCCCGCGGAGAACGCAGACGACCCGGGAGGTCGGGCCTCATGGCTGCATCATTCGATGCCATCGTCATCGGCGGGGGGCACAACGGGCTAGTCGCGGCCGCCTACCTGGCCCGCTCGGGGGCGCGCACGCTGGTGCTCGAAGCCCGGGACACCACCGGCGGGGCGGCGACCACCGAGGCACCCTGGCCCGACGCGCCTGAGTTCCGGGTCACCCGGCTGTCCTATGTCATGGGCGTGATGCCGCCGAGCATCATCAGCGATCTCGACCTGCCCCGGCACGGCTACAAGGTTTACCCGATGGGCCCGTACTACCAGGCCTTCCCGGAGGGCGGCTCGATCAAGCTCTACGCCGACGACGCCCGGCGCAACTACGACGAGGTGTCCAAGTGGTCGCGCCAGGACGCTGAGGCCATGCCCCGCTGGGACGCCTGGCTGGAGGGGCTGGCCGACGTGCTCGGCCCGCTGCTGCTCACCGTCCCGCCCAAGCTCGGCTCCCGCCGGCCCGGCGACCTCGCCGAAACCCTCCGCCTCGCCTGGCGCCAGCGCGGCCTCTCGGTGCGGACGGTCGCCGACGTGACCCGGCTGATGACCATGAGCATCGCCGACCTGCTCGACGACTGGTTCGAGTCACCCCAGGTGAAGGGCGCGCTCGCGGTCAACGGCGTGATCGGCACCTGGGCCGGCCCCTACGAGCCGGGGACCGCTTACGTCATGGCGCACCACTCCATCGGCGACATCGGCGACGGCCACCTCGGCAACTGGGGCTTCCAGGAGGGCGGGATGGGCGCGGTCGCCGATGCGATCGGCAGCGCCGCCCGCGAGCAGGGCGCGACCGTCCGCACCGGGGCCCGGGTGGCCCGGGTGCTGCTGGAAGGCGGCCGCGCGGCCGGCGTGGTGCTGGACAACGGCGAGGAGATCCGGGCCGGCGTGGTCGTCACGTCGCTGCACCCGCAGACCGCGTTCCTCGCCCACGTCGGCCGCGAGAACCTGCCCGACGACTTCGTGCGCGACATCGAGCACTGGAAGACCCGCAGCGGGGTGGTCAAGATCAACCTCGCCCTGGCCGAACTGCCGGACTTCACCGCCGACCCCGGCACCGAGCTGGCCGAGCACCACACCGGGTCGGTCGAGATGGCGCCCAGCATGGAGTACATCGAGCGGGCGTTCCAGAACGCCCGTGAGGGCCGGCCCGCCGTCCGCCCGTTCAGCGACGGGGTCATCCCCACCGCGTTCGACAAGACGCTGTGCCCGGAGGGCACCCACATCATGTCGCTGTTCACCCAGTGGGTCCCGGCCGACTGGAGTGCCGGGCCGCACACCGAGGAACTGCAGGCCTACGCCGACCGCATGATCGACTGCTACAACGAGGTGGCCCCGAACTTCAAGAGCTCGATCCTGCACACCGACATCGTCGGCCCCTACGAGATGGAGCACGAGTACGGCCTGATCGGCGGCAACATCTTCCAC
>WNFX01002399.1_pt1 | contig 24918 bp, 23 predicted proteins | sample 5400111 | NCBI WGS metagenome assembly WNFX01 (sample SAMN13153363, study PRJNA577476) | soil metagenome | isolation source: 40 cm soil or saprolite under grassland replicate 1 | place: USA:California | collected 2016-06-15
TCGACGGTGATATGATGGCGATGGGACCGGTGCCTGTTCATTGCAAGTACTAGGCATCATCGACTGACTCCTTTCACGAGGGAGCTAGCCTCGTCTGGAGTCAGTTTACCCGACTTTTGAGAGTTAGGAAATGCCCTCAGAGGCCAAAAGAGCTGAGACCGCTACAGGAAGTATACAACCTCAAGAAGGTTCTCTCGCTTGCAAATTTGCTTGCGACACTGCTATTTACCAACTTTGCACGCTCTATGCTGTGATTTATCATAATTCCTGATTTCATGACGATACGTGATCGCGTCGATATCGTTTAGTGGAGGGCTTTTTGATAGTTGTCACTCCTCGCGCCTTCTGCGAGCGCCGCAAGCGGGCCAATGCTCGTTAAGCATGCGACTTTCAAAAAGCCCTGCCGGGAAGTGTGCTTGTTGCACTCTCACCGATTATCAAGTATCATTGTTATGTTAATTCCACAGGGGAACACTGTCTGCATGTTTTTGCAGTAGCGGGTCCAGATCTGTTTTCTCCTCTTCGCTACTGCTTCAGGTACTTCTCTTCGTTTTTCCTTTGTCTCTTGTAATGCTTCTTATACTACTTTTGCTAGGGGTGTTGTTCGTTGTAGGTTGTACTCACTCATAGGTGAGGCGCGTAGAACAGCATGTCATTGGGGGCGTGATTGAAGACCCCCAGACCATTGACGAAGGAAGGGGTCAGCTATGTATGTAACGGTACGACGCAGCACGCATGTGGGCGGGACAGATGAGATCGTCCGACGGGCCAGGGAGGGCTTGCTCCCCACCCTCACCGCGCAGCCAGGCTTTGTGTCCTACAGCATTTTTAGCCTGGAGAATAACGTGGTGATGGCCATTACTCTCTTTGACAACCAGGCAGCAGCAGCAGAAGCCAACAAGTCCTTTGTGGTCTGGGCGCGTGAGCAAGAACTGCGAACGCTTCTTACAGGGCCACACGAAGTGTTATCGGGGGAGGTAGTCGTTCATGTCACAGAACCGAGTGCGCCCCCTGCAACAGGGGGAGGCTATGGCTGAGTGGGGAGGACATGACAGGTTCTCGTGAGTGGCCTGCCATGTCCTCGATGTGGCTCGCGCTAGCTTGCTGTCAGGAAGTTCTGCGCGTTGAGAACCTTTCTGTCGGCTCTTGCCCATGCCATGTTGCCGGACTACCTTTCCTGTGTACCGGATTCTCGTACTGCGCTGAGATGTTGTGCTCTTCGCTTGACGAGCACGGGTTAAGCAGAGCATGGATATGCTCATTTGGTCAAGGAAGGCTGCCAGGGCGACCCTCGCGGTCGCCCTGGTTCGCTTATACGGCCTGGCTCACCTCATTTCGGCATTTCCAGCCCCCGATTTTAGGTGGAACCCAGTTTTTTCACAATTCTTGTCGTGCGTTATTCAGTGCTCTCGTAGACGCTGGTCGTTCATCGTTCAATGCGCTTGCAGCCTACGTTCACGTTACGTTTATGTACAATGGTTAAAATCGTTTCATTTCGGAGTTACGGTGGAATTTGTGCCGTCCGCCATAACTTTAGAATAGAATGAGCATGATGAAGGCCAAAAGTAGCTTTCTCACCTTAGAAAAATCCGCAATAAAATTAGAAAAAGTACCGGAATCCGCAGTAATTTTAGAAAAAGTACTTTTCTCAGATCTGTACAAAATAGTGAGTTTATGTTCGATTTTTCTACTACATCAAAGTAAGTTGAGCTAATATCATGTGTCCTTTTTATAACTATTTGCCAGTTGACAAATCTTCTGTCGCTATCATCCCGTTAATATTAGTTTGTGGAAGCCCGAAACCTTTCAAATCTTTCGGAATTCGATAAGGATCGTCCCACAGGGCAGTAAGGTAGTGGGTAAAATGATTGAGATTAGTCTCCCTTATCGCTTTTACACGTTCTTGCCAGAGTATGTGGGGCAAGTTGAGAAATTCCTGGCCTGCGAGCAGATCTTCGCAAGTTTTAGCAAGAGAGGCTTCGCTAAGATTGCTAGAGTTTGGCTGAAACCAAAAAGCTGTAGGAGTTCCTGTCATACTTATCGCTTCTAGAAATGTCTTTCTATTTCTAGAAGAAAGAGATGTGGGTATGAAGGTGAAGAAGGGAATTAATCCGTGCTCTAGTAAACTTTGTATTCCATCGTATAAATTTTCTGTTTTCCATTGATTATAGATACTTTCTTGAATGAAAGAGATCTGTAGTTTCTTTGTGTCTTTTAACCGGTTCCAGTACCTTTTCCAGTTATTGACAACACCAGGATCGTGTTGCCTAGATCTCTCTAAGGACCTAACAACTACAGGATAAGCCACGCAAAAGGATTGTTCTGCTTTACTTGTGCTGCTAACTCTGATCTTCCATTTCCTTAAATTAGCAGCTAATAGCTCATCGGGGAGAAATAATTCAACAATAGGTTTGATTTGGTGAGATGCCAATTGCGCTTCTGCATCGTTGAGTATATCGCGAAGCACAGGAGCAACTTGAGTGAGGTTCCATTGAAAGTCAGTTTTCTTGCTAAGAAAGCTTTCTTGTTTATCTCGTCTACTCCAGAGCCAGGCTTGAATAGTGTAACTTTTTGATGGTTGTCTTACAGTACTACTTGTAGGTATAAAGGCGATTTGTACAAATGCGGCTTCTTCAATTCGTACAGTATCCTGTATCTTTGAGGAATTTTCTGTGTTCCATGTGATTCCCTGTTCTTTAACAATTCGGTTAATCAAAGGCAAAAGAGCATTGCTGAGATTTTGTTCAGTAGTCTCATCGGCGATTTTCTTTACAAACTCGATGAGTCGCGGTGCGCTCTCATCACTATGTTGCACCGCATCTGCATACTCTTCCAGTATAGAGGAAATTCGTTCTGACGTGATAGAAGCAGCTTGTGCAGAATTCTGAGGTAAGCCTTTTGCTGCATTATAAGCTTTCTCTAAAATTGTACCAAACTTGGGATTTTTATTGAAAATTTCTTTTAAAGCATCGAGTTGCTCATAAGTAGTAACTCCAGGGAACAACTGCTTCATACATTCATCAAGCTTCCCCATTGATTTGGAGCTGCCTTCGTAGGAGCGCAAAAGATATATTAAATTTTGAAGGCCAAGCCTATGATTCAAACAGCTTCTAATAATCAGAGTGGTGTGTGTTTGCTCATTTGGATTATCGTCAATACTCCAATCTAAACCACCTATCAGTATCAGACGATTTTCCCTATCTTTAAAGTAAGGACAGGCTAACAACCGTTTTCTTAGGAGAGGCTCTTGATTAAACGGTTGGTTTGTTGCTCCTGTGGTATCATCTTCGGAGCTAGACATAAGATGTACTTTCCTAAGAAAAAAGGCAATATCTTCTTTATTATAATGACGTGTTAGAGATCAAGCGCAGCTTATCCCAAGTAGCCTTGACGTTTTGCATTTGTCTAGAATCTTTCTCGTAGATTTGAAGAATGTCAAGTAGCTCGTCTATCCCTCCTTCGTAGTTTAAGCATGTTTTGACAAGGTAGGTAATGTGTATTTGAATATTGGAATGATATCGGACAGCATGGGTGATTTGAGGACTTAGGCTGTCTATTATCACTTGGCGGGATTCTGGATCTTTGATATAGGTACATTCTATAAGCTTCTGTATGAGAGGCATGATTTGAGGAAGAGAAAATGTATAGGGGTCATTTTGGATTGTCAGATGATCCAGTTTCTCCGGGTCCAATTGACCGAACAAGCGTTTGTTGTTTCCCCAGTCTTGATACCAGAAATATACTGGAGTTTGCTGGACTAGCTTGCTCCGACGTCGAGTAACAAACTCTTTGACTACTCGGCTCGCTATTTGCTCCATATCAGGAGGCCATAGCTTTCCGTTTTCTTTCTGAAACTCGTGCATAAGAACTTCAGAGAGCAATCCTGTTTTTCTTGCGGAACTATTCCATGCTGCTTGCCCCGGACGTGCAGCAAAAAGAACAAACTGCTCATGAGGTATTGCAGGTGCTTGCTTTATATTTGGGACAAAGGTATCGTCTGGAAGTGCCAATTGGTCATTTTGTAAATAATTGGCGCAAGCATCAAAAATAAAGATTTGCTGGGGAAATCTTGTCAGGTCATCTGATCGCAGGAAGCTGAGCATTGAGGAAACATCCAGATTTTTTTTGTCAGCTCGACTGGCATCTGTATAATAGAGCCGATATCTATCGTCGAGAGTGAACACGCCATGGCCTCCCCAAAAGAAATAGAGAAGGTCACCGTCCAGTTTTGGTAATACATCAGTGATAACAGTTCGTACTTCCGTACGTGTTGCGGGCCTGACAACTAATCCAGTCGATATATTAGGAATGTTATTCTGCTCTAGCGGGGAAAGAAAGAGGAAAATGTTGGTATCCGGGACGCCTACCTTCAAGAGCCACTTGGCAAATTCTAGTGCATCGTGAGCAGGACCATTCAGTTCACTCAGTAAATCAGGAGTGTAGACCTCAATACCTGTGATGAGGGCATACGTTTTGTCATGTCGAGATTCACTGGCCACTAGGGAAGCCTCCTTACAATGGCTTCCCATGTAGCCTTATTATTCCAGTAAGCACTATGGGCATATGGGAAAGGCTGATTATTGTCGACTTGTGCATCCTCCACTCTATGTCCGAAGAGCTTTTCCCCTATAAAGGCAAGAAGATCGCGTTGATCATAGATATTCAGCCAAGCAGGAAAATATAAAGGAAGTGGTTGTCCATAAGGCAAATTCTGTAGTGCGTTGATTTCATAAAAGAAAGGCGCTTGAGAGCCGACAGTGATCAATAAAGGAACGTGACGGTCAAGATGGTGTTGAATGAGCAAATCTACGCAAGCGACCCCGCCGAGGCTATGAGCTAGTAACACCACGGGTGGTGTTACATGTTGAATATCGTTGAAAATATATTGGCGGATCTTTTCCCCTTCTTGTTGATAAAGTATAATATCACCTGCAAATGGATAAGTAGCATTGGTAATCGCACCCCGATGAGGTTCGATCCAAATCCCGCCTATAACGCCAAATAGCTTTTCTAACAGCGCGTCTCTGACAACGTGAGGATTTCCACCCATGGCTAGAATAAAAGATTGAACTATTTCGTCTCTGAGTGTCGCGTCTGTAAGAATTGGAGCATATGTTCCTTTTTTTCGGCACTGTAGTATCATCTCAGCCACAATAGCCCTGGCTATTGCTATGCGATGAGCGGCTGATGATTGTGATATGGTACGAACTGCTTCGCTGTAGATCGGAGAAGTGATTACTGTCGATTTTGCGGCGAGAAAAAAAGGAGCAATACCTGCTTTATTTAGATCGGCCTGTAATTGAGATGATAAAACTAGTGTTCGTGCTCGTTGATCAAGTTCTATGCTCTCTTTGGATCGCCCCAAATCTATTGGCTTATCATCTAAGCTAAGAGAGAGAACTCGTAACTCGTGGAAAGGGTCTCGATAAAGCTGTTCCCATAAGGCTATTTCTTTTTCAGTGTAAACAGAACCTCGTGTAGTATCATAGTCAGGGATAGAAGCGCCATCTGCATGTAATTTTGCACCACATGGCTCTCCCCAGAAACAAGCTTCGACCTGTAAATCTGGCCGTAGTTCTTTCAGCGCTTTTCGGATTTCTAACTGAAATATCTGAGAATGTTTAGGTTCTCGTGTACCTGTTCCATGGACAAACAATACTGTCGTCATCGCTATTCTCCTATTGAGAGCAAACAATCGAAAGGCTAGTTTGAGTTTGCAAGAAGCTGATGTGAGATGGAAATATCTTAATGGAGTCCTACCATGTATTCATGATCTCTGAAAATAGAATATTAATATTTAGAAATTTTGTTTTATCTACATTCCGCAGTTTTTTCGAGAATTTAGGCGAGAAGCCATTTTAAATTGCTGGGTTATAAACAAACTCTACTTTGTAAATCTGCTTATCAAGCGATTTTGTGAAAAATATAAATGCGAGCTGCGAAAATGTGGGTTGTTAGATAAATATTGATGAATAAAAGAGTTCATAAAATCTTGATAATGGAAGAAAGGCAAAAAGATGCCTTTTTGCAAGTATAAGATAAAAGATGATAAAATTCAACAAACAGGTGTTCTATTTATATGGTAATAAATACTGTACTGATTTGTTAGAATATTTATTTAAAAAATTATCGCCGTTAGCAGTGAAAAGAAAGAGCCTGTCCCAAGAAAGGCTCGCTGTTGCTAAGGTTATAGGAATGACCGTTAATGGGTTGAATTACTACCTCAAGTCAAGGTCAATTTGGAGGAGATGAAAAAGAGATATGGTGGTTCTCCCTAATCGTACAGATTATTCTAAAATTAGCGCGGACGTTTTAAAATCGCATTGAGGACTTTTTCTAAAATTATTGCGGATTTTTCGCTGATTCTAAAATTATGCTAGACGGCACTGTCATTATTCCCATGGTTTTGCAGATTGATAATACCATAGTTTTGCAGAAAAACTTCACAAATAATGAATATAAGAGCAGTGAAGGCTATTATATTGGCTGAAGCCCTGCTACGAGTACTTCACGTTCCCGGTGTGAATTGAGAACCACAATTGTGGCAGTAGTGATGGCTTGCAGGAACACGAGTCTCACATGTGCTACAGACCTTGCTGATTTTCTCCATTGTGACGGATGCATCTTCCATATTTTCGATGTGTTCTCGGTAGAGATCAACGCATTCATTACAAATGTACATACCACCGGGCCCTGCTGTGAGTCGATTGATCTGATCTCGACCTTTGCCACAGAAGGAACACCTGGCGCTAGCACTGCTCTCTTGTCTGCTATCGTTCCACATATGCCTTTCCTCTTCCTTCCTGTTTGATAACCCTCTCACCCATCGTATTCGGCATGGATAAAACTGTCAAGTACCCAATAAGTGACAGGCGGTAGCTTCTGAACGTTCCAAAAAGTTATCCAGGATGGTTGTGAGAATTCTATCGTAACCCTACAATGGAATTCTCATATGCGCGATCTACTTCTATCGTGAAATAGAATGAGCGTGGAAGGGCCCTATCGTCATTATAGAAAAAGTACACAAAAAAACTGTTAGCGTGGAAAAAGTGCATTGAATGTCTTGCTATCATGCAAAAGCAGCTCGTCGAGCCTGTACGGTTGATTTCATGCTCGACTCAGTTCCTCCCGATAGATGCTCTAGGGGAACACATGTGTGATATGCTATATTTAGGCAATATGAGGAAGATATGTGATGGAAAAAGCACATGCATTGGTCAATGTCAGGGATATCAACCTGCTCTGTCAGCACTACAAAACCTATGCCCAGATTGAGGGCGTAGCCAGAAGACGGAAGATCATGCGAGCTCGTAGACGAAATGGCGTCCTGGAAGTGAGAACAGCAGCGCGTGATGAATGGATACAGCCTGTTGTATGGATCGAGTGGATCAATGATCTAGGCGTTTCCATTCGGTATATGGCTCAGGATATTCGATAAGAGGGGGCTCATGCTTTCTCACAGAAGAACGAGGGAACAATGGGGAAGAAGGAAGAGAAGGATACACCACGGCTTGGCAAGCAGCCTCCGCGTTATCGCTTCTTTCTCAATCCTTATCTGGATGCGCGGTTTAGTACCTGTCCGCAGTGCGCTAAGAAGACAGGGCAGCGGAAACTGCCGCTGTTCATCCATATCGACCCAAAGCAGCCACTGCTTTTGAATAAGACCTGCCGCTATTGTTCCTACTGTGATCTGTTGATTGCTCACAAGAACGAGTTAGATGAGATTATTACGAGAACCTTCACCATTCTCAACCCAGAAATTGTTGGCAATACGTATCTGGTGATTGGAACAGTGGATCGAGCTGACTGGAAGCGTATAGATCAGCAGAAACTTCCTATTCAGGACTCGATTGAGGCGCTGCACGACTTTAAAGAAGCGGTTATGTTCAAGCCAATGGGCGGATGGAGAAGATAAAGTGTTCATCGACTTGGCGAGTGTATCGGATACCCATTGTATGCTAGCAGGATCAAAGGTGTACTGTTTTAGAGTAGCGAGCACAATCTGCGCTTGGCATCTTTGTAAATCCCAGAGCTGATCTCTGGGATTTACAGCATCTTTGAGGCGATGTAGCATGGAGAGATGTATGTCAGATATCAGCCAAACCTATCATGACTTCTGGGCGAGCTTGCTTCCACAGTCGAACCGTCAGACAGGTTTCTCGCTTCGGAGTCCAACCAGACGCTCCTATGTCGAGTTTTGCCGTGTCGGGTTTTGTTTCCACTACCGTCTGGAGTATGATACTCCTAATGCGCTTGTGGAGTTTGCGCTTCTGCGCAGTGATGGTGTGCAGATCTATAACAGCCTTATCCGTCGGCGCAAGCAGATCAACGAGGCTTTTGGTGGGTCATTATTCTGGCTACGAGACGTGCACAGTTCAGAGCATCCGGGGACATATTATGCGCTTGCCTACACGATTGTCTGCCCAAGCCTTCGTGAACTGGATCGCGAATCCTGGCCAACTGTCCAATTGCAAATGATTGATGCTATGGTACGTCTGGAGCAAGCGATTGTGCCCCATCTCCAACGTTGGCTCGAAGAAGATTGAGTCCTTACCCATTATCTGTTGAGCGAGTGATAGTGTACCTGCACGATTTCCATGAAGTTGTCTCATTTGAGCGCGTGCCCGGGAATCTGAACCCAACCGCTCTGGTCACAATTCAGTTACCTTTCGCCCTTTGCTAATCTTGCGATCAGTGTCTCGTATGATACTGACTCATGAGTTTTACCGGATGTCAACCCCAGCATCGTCAATGTACTTCTGAAGCGCGATAAAGATATGCCACACTCTGGTATACAAAAGTCCTCAAAAAGAGCGATTTTCGCGCTTCTTTTGCGCCTTCTGCTGCTGTTCAAACAGTTCAAATTGCACGTGTGCGAGCTGCTGCTGCGATTCGAGGTAGGCTTGTTCGACCAGCAACAACCGCTCGACTAGATCAGGCTTGCATTCACGTAAGTAGCGCCGACGGACCGCCAGGAGATCTCGCCCAGGATCGGTAGGCAGGCGATAGGCTCTTACCGTTCGGCGTGACATTCGTCCTGGTGTAGATGATCGGTGTGTCCTGTGCTGTTGATAATAGGCATAGGCGTCTGTATTCCCCAAAATGCCTGCTTTCTTGATCCCTTTTCCCTGTGGGTCAAGCTGCTGACTCCGTTTGCAGATAGCCTCAATCGTCACTGTTTGTTTCTCCTGAATGAGACGATCAATGGTCGCTTTTACCAGATCGATAGTCCGTTGTCGGGTTGCTGCATAATGTTGCAGTAGCCAGGGGCGAGGTGGCTGAGGTGTTGTGTTCGAGATCGTGTGTTGGTTCATGAGATCTCCTCATTCGTAAATACTAGTAGTCTGTATTGCTTTGCCTGCTGTTCTTGACCTGGCGAAACATTTCGCCAATCTATGCACTAGTAGTCTGTATTGCTTCAATGCCCTTGAATCACCAACAGCTACTCCTTCAGATGGGGACACTGGATACATTCCGCAAAGGGTGGCACCCCATGATAAATCTGGTAGAAAGCGGCTCTCCCTGGTCTATCGAGCGCGAGCGTGATCACCATACCATCCCTGTCCATCCACTCTCCCCGTTTCACTGGCAAGAGTCCGGTATCTGCATGCGTCTGCACCTTCGATTCAGCGACGTTGTGGCGCATAGCGAAGACGAATAACGAGACGAGGTGTTTGGGGAGTGGCCCGGTGGTACGGTCTGCACGTTTGCGCTGACGTGGCCTGGATCTCGCAGACAACGGGGTTCCTGTTTCTCCCTTTCTTTGTTGCCCATCTTGTGTGTGCAGCCTGGCCTCGGCAACTTCAGCGCGCCGTTGCCACTCTTGCAGAAGGGCATGGGTCGCAAGGTAGCGCTCATACAGTTCGGCATACTGCTCTTCGATGGAGGCTAGGTGATCCACTAACTCTTCCTGGGTCCATTGCCTGTAGCGCTGCCGGACATGAGCCTGGTCACGATCCAGTTGGATCACTGACCTCTCATTCTCGGTGCTCTGAACCTCCTGGCGCTTTTTGGGAGCTTCTGCGGTGCGATAGCGCCTGTAGTAAGCATACGCCTCTTCATGCTCCAGAATGGTGGTGTGAGCGACGCCTTTGCCCGCCGGATCAAGTTGGCGGGTGGTCACCGTGATGGTGGAGAGCGAAATCCGCGTGCTTCCATCGAGTTTGCGCTGTTCTACGAGCAGATCAATGGCTTGCTTGACGACATCAAAGGTATGCTGTCGCTTTGGTTCGTAGACGGCTTCTTCGAGCCAGGTGGGAGTTTGATGTTTCTGTTTCTTAGGCGTCTGGGCCAAAATGCACCTCCGGCTCACGTTGTTCATCAGCACGATATTGTTCTATCAAATTCATCTCTTCCAGCTCCACATTGCAGCGCTGGATCAATGCTTGCATTTTGACCACTTCAGGTCCCATCTTCCGCTTTTGCACCTGCTCTAGCCGGATCAAGGCCCACTGCCTTTGCTCTACCAGTTCATCACGCCGAGCCGGATCAGGGATCTTGTATGCACAGCCAGTACAGGCAAAGGAAACCGGGCACAGGGCATGGCAGGTACATTCCCCTCCGATGACCCGCGTGAGCGTGCCTACCTGCGAACGCGCGCTTTCATACTGAAGTTTCAGCTCTGCCGGAGATCGTGCCACGACCTCCTCAACTGACCCCAGATGTGTTGCGAAGCGATCTAAGAGCAGATCGGTGGCTGCCACCACTTGTTCCCATTGTGGCGCTGCGTAGTACGCAGTTACCTGGAGATTCTTCTGGTGCAAAATGACCGCCACCACATCTAACGACAGTTGTTCAACGTGGTGTGCATGGGTCGCAAACACATGTCTCAGACTATGTGCTTTGAGTGGGACCGCCTGGCCATCGCGTGCCTGAAACACCAGCCCATGACAGAGAAAGCGCATACAAGCCGTTACCGCCCAGTCGGTGAAGTGGCGCTTGTTCATTTGAAAGAGGTAGGGGCGTGCTGGAAAAAGATGCGCTCTTCCATTGGTTGGATTGAATGGAACGCCAGGCAGGCGGCTCCCAGGTCGAAGCTGGTAGTGGTCCTGGAGGAACTGTACCACCTTTTCAAAGGTCCTCTGGGTTTCAGCACCAACGAAGTAATCAGCCAGCTTGTCGGAACCTTTCGGGACAAGACGCAGCACCAGGCGCTTGACTCCCTCCACCACGAGGGTGTGGAGACATTCCGGCTGGATACTCACCTGCAAAACCTCATTGATTCTCATTCCGGTGGAAGTAATCAGCTCAAGTGAAGCTAATCCGAACGTGGCCGCTGCATACAGAGGCTCGACCTGGAAGACGACCTTTTGGGTCTGGCGGTGAGCTTCAACGAGAAATATTGCCTGTGCTTTTGGACTGGTGAGGAGACCAGAGGAATAGGTACGAAAAGGAGACTGCGTTGTTTCCTCATCTTCGCCGAGATATCCCCATGACTTGAGATACTCTCGTTGCTGCTTACACTCCTCTTCGTCTCTGCTAAATGGTCGGTCTCTCAGCAGATCATAGTGTAGCAAATCACCAAACCAAAGCGGGCCATCCGAAAGCATCTGCTGATCAGCTTGATGAAGAGGCGAAGCCGCGACAAACTCCAGGAAGAAAGAGTCAGGCGAAGTCTGCTGCTGCGCCTGAGCCTTTGCTCTGAAAACGCTGCGCGGATGGTAAGAGCTTTCATGAGCGAGCACAAATCGAGGGCGATCCCACACGATGAAATGGAACCGTTGTCCATAGCGAGGTTCTTCGTAAGAGAATGCTAATGGCACCGTTTCTTGACCTGTTTGAATCAAAGTAAGAGCTTCTAAAAACTTGGATCGAAGTCGTTTCAGCTCATTCCATCTCAAATGAGCCTCTCCTCTGATTTTGGACAGGTGGGGTGTCAGCGCATCAGTTTCGAGCTTGCGCCGCTGTTTTTGGGCTTCGTTAATTTCTGGTCTCCGGGAGAGCTTGCGGGCCTCACGATGAGAAAAGGTAGGAAAGGTCCATTGGCGATAGATCTCTTGATCTGCTCCAGGCAACGCTTTCAAATAGGCTTGAGTATGCTCTGCCGCAACCGTGTATGCCTGGAGAAACTCTTGCCGGGTCTGGAGCGAGTCTGCAAAGGTTTGATCACTCAGATAGCGGGGAATATGCTCTTCTGGACGCCAATCAGCAAAAGTGGTTAGCTCATAGGTAGGAAAGATCACACGAAATCTTCCATGGAGATAGGGGATCTTCAGATACACTGTGGCTGGATCAAGGCCAATGTAGGTTGCCAGAAGTGCTGTCAGTAATGCTAGTTGCTCAAACCACACAGCCTCATCGATGTAGACAGTACGGATGAGATACTGGATAGATCGGCGGTCTACTGCACTCCAATCAAGCCGTGGGGCAGCGAGAATGGCAGGTGGGACCAGATCTTGCAAATCTTGCCACTGAAAGACTTTTTTCGCATCTCTCTCTCGCGGACCAGTTGGATTACTCATGCTCTTCCTCTCCGAATTGTAATAAGCTCCCCCATCCGACCTCCTGACTGTACGCCGTCCTCTCCGCAAGTTGCTGGACCTGGCCGCGCGTCTTTTGGTGTTTTTTGGGGCGAGTTTCCTCCATGTAATCTTTGAGCTTTTGATCGAGTTGTTGGTGCAGCACATCCTGCATTTGAGCATGATGGATGGCTTGAAAGTAATGTTCGTAGGCTTTGAGGGTCTCAGGGCTGCGCCAGGCCATGTAACGAACCATTTCTTCCTTGCGGCGCTCCACTTCCCCTGGGGTTTCAGCAATCTCATGAATGAGTCGCATCATCTGGCAAACGTGCCAATGGCGCAACCCATGGATATTGAGGTCAACACCAATGGTTCGACACAGCCGTTCCCAATGGGGAAGAAAAGCATCATAGCCGTAGGGCTTGCGCCGGGCCGAAAGAAAAAGCGGCTCCTCATCGCTTAACTGAGCAAGAGTGCGATGGTGCAGATCAAAACGAACGCGGTCTTCGTTGACATAGCTCAGCAAGAGTTTTGCAGTTTCCATGCTGAAGCGAATGATCTTCACTCGTCGTCCATGACTCCCTTTGTTACAGGCTGTTGCCTCTTGTTTCCCCCCACGTTTGCGCCAGTCTCCCACCGTGAGAGAGAGGAGTTCACTAATTCTCGCGCCCGCCTCGTAGGCCATACGGACAATGATCTGGTCACGCCTCGACACCCTGGCCGACTCAAACCCTGTAATGAGTCGGAGGTGGAGAACTGGATCGTCAATAGGTTCTGGAACCCATTTATCATCTACCAGGCGAAAGTAGTTGTCCGAAGTTCGTTTCGACTCTGGCTCTTCAATGCCACTTTCTGGTGGCATCTTGGGGTGAGAGCGGCGTGTCTCGGTTTCATCCCGGTCAACCTCTTCCAGCAGGTGAACGACTGGATTGGTGAGAGGATGTACATAGGGATACTCATCAGTAAAGATGGCGCTGGCGTAAAATCGCTTCAGAGCGGAAAGGAAAACTCGTACGGTGCTCGGCGATTTCGCGGAGAGCTTCACCACCTCGTACATGCCATAGCGACGGACTTTACAGTGTAACTGCTTCAACAGGTAATCCCGCACCGATTCCCGAATGCTCTCTGGAGGGCTGTCCCAACGATCCTGACGCTGCTTGCGCCAGGGGTCAGCCTCCAGGAACGAAAAATAGGGCAACAATGCCTGAAGATAGGTATGAGCTGTTCCGTCGGAAAGCTCCTGACAAAGCTGCTGGTACAGTCGTGTCAGTGCAAGGTGGGGATGCCCCTGGCTATCCACCACGATTCGCTCAAATGGACTCACGTTTCCCTCTGGCCTCCGCACCATATGGAAACCTTTTTGCTGTGTCATCACCCGTTCAAAACCCCCTTTTTCTTAGAACGGAGTCTGACATATCTGGGAAGGCTTCAGAAGACTTCTTGGCTACTCTTTGCTGAAACCAATATTACACTATGGGGAGTACGTACAACAGTAAGAACCTTAGTAGAGTAGACACATTGCTCATCGTCGAAAACTCCTTCTAGCTATATACTGGTAGCCAGTACGCTACACCCTGTAGTTAGAAGGAGTTTTGTAGGATATGTCCTCGTATTGGTTTGCTCCTCGGCCAACAACGGTCGAGCATCAGCACCCCTTTCTCGTCTTCGATTGCCATGATCGCCTTCATTTCCCGTTGACGACCTTCGCGAAAGAAGCCTGTGCTCGTGTCAGTCTGAAGACCGTTCAGACCTACCTGTACTCGTTACAGCCCTTTTTCACCTGGCTCGATACCGATATCTGGCAGAGACGGGCCGGTCACACATGGGATGCCTCTCCACAGCAGGTACGCCACGCCATCGATGATTACCTGGTCAGTCAACTCCAGTGTAAAGTGTTTCCGAACCAGCAGGGCTGGCAGTATGTCGCCATCACCGTAGGGACACGCAGCACACTCAGAATCTTCCTGGCTGCATTGAAAATGTTCTATCAAATTATGCGGCAGCAGGATCGCTACCTGTTTCCCAATCCCCTTGTGGATTCCATGAGTGCGACCATTACCGCTGCCATCGCTCATCTAGAATACGCGGAAGATGAGCACCAACCTCCCCCGATGCCTCCTGAAAGTGGGGTGGAAACACCGAGCAAAAGGCCGACGCATCGATTGACTGACAATTACTACAAACTAGAGCATGAGGAATGGGTTCCTCGCATCATCGATGATCCCAAGCTTCCAGGGCTGATTCTAGAGGGCGGGCACCAGCTCCCGCTCAAGTACACCAGACAGCGCGACGAGGTCGTGACCTGGTTGCTCTTCGACACCGGCGCTCGCGTTTCCGAGGTCTGTGGCCTCATGGTGGGGGACTGGGCCGCGCTTGGCACCAAGAACAAAGCGAAGGCATTCAGCAAAGGGAGCTTTGGACGCCGGGTCAAGACCATTAGCTTCTACGATGATACCGTTGTGCTTTTGAAGCGCTACTTTGACGAGGAGCGCATTCGTTTTGACCCCGATGGCTATCGGCTGGAAGAGTATCTGTTTCAGGCAAAACACAAACAGGTGGATTTGCAGACGATCCCGCTGTTTTTAAGCACGCAGGGGACTCAGCTCACCCCCAAAGCGTATCGAGAGCATTACTGGAATCCGGCCTGTGCAGAGGCCGCCATCGAAGCGGACGTTCACCAGGCAAGGCACTGGCACGTCACCTTAGAAGTCCGAGACATCTATGAGACCGCGAAAAGCAAAGAGGAAATCGAGCGGCGACTGCGAGGCGTCATCGAGTACATGAAATGGCGAAGTGAGGAAACGCTCGCTGCCTACCAGCACTACTTTGATGCGCAAGTAGATGCCGATACCCGCGATCACTTTCATCGACGCATGCATGAAGCCGTCGAGCAGTACTTACAAGAACGTCAATCGGGAAAGCGAAGGAAATCAGGAGTGCAGCCACGCCAGTCATCGGTATCAGAACCAGCTTCTCAGGCCGAACGGCCCCTCAGTGATGAACCCGATCTTGCTTTTCTCTACCGTTTGGCTGGGGAGGGTTGACATGTCTCCACGAGCAATCCGTTACACCTGGGAAGATCTGACAGGTCATCTTGCCCCGGAGGTCCTCCATGCTCCAAAGACGGGAGGCGATCCGAATGGCGCATGGCCCATAGTCCACGAACGAATCGCTGGATACATTGGGCGGAATATGCTCGGAGCGCCCTGGGTCAATCAAGTGGCACTCATCGCCGCTGTGCTCTCCGCTCGGCGACGTGACGTACAAACAGTGTCTCTGATTGTACGGGCACTTCATGATCGTTTCCGCGAGCTCTTCCCTGCCCTTGAACTCAAGGGGATCTCTGACTGGAAACCTGACCTTCATCTTCCTCCCTATCTCAAAGGGGCCATCATCCAAGAGGACAGCTCCTACACCCGTCAATCCTTCTTGAACAAGTACGTCAGTGCTACCAGGCAAGTACAGAACTGGTTGGATGCTCTTCCTTCTTCAGAGCAGAAGATCTATCGACAGTTTGCGCTCCCGGTCGTCAATCCACTGGCTATCGAGGGACTGGACAAGAAGAAGGAAATCACGCGCCAACAACAGGAAGCGCGCAAGTTAGAAACTGCCGCCATTGTCCCCAGCTTTGCGCAGTTGAGAGCAGAAGCACATTTCCGCTTTAACCGTATGACGAGACTCTGGCAAGCCTATCAGCAGATGTTGAAACAGATCTTGCCTGATCGCTCGAATCTGCCATTGGCTTTTTCTTACGAAGAGGGTGATCCTCCCCAGGAACGGCTGCATTTTCGCCTCTGGGATCGGCGCAGCTTTGTCCGTGAGCATCGGGGGCAGTATTCGGCAGGCGCACGCAGTCGAGCAAACCAGAAGCACGGGGCTTTTTCAGATGAACGCAATAGCTTCCTGCTTGAGTTTGTCAAAGTAGAACCACTCACCTCTGGATCTCCGCCAGAAGGTTTCTGGTTCATGGAACGGCTGCAAAAGCGCCTCATCGGGCACCTCACCCCCGATTTTGCGGGCGATGAGGCAACAGTAGCAGAACGGCAAGCCTGGCTGCGAGCATGGGGATATGCCGAAGATGATACGCATGTCTTCACGATGCCATTTCGTACAAAAATCCCTGGATTACTGTCCTGGGGGGATCAGGAAGGCGGTGATGGGCAGTTTCTTGCTGATGCGCACACCAAAACGGATGGCGTTTTTCTCCCGGTCGAGTCATTGTATGCTGCCACCACCTTTGGATTGCTGTCGGTTGATCTACTGACCTCTACCGGTATGCGGATGAATGAGTTACAACAGGTCAGTTTGTCGCCAGACTGTCTCATTCAGCTCATCGATGACGCTCCGCCGGGAGCAAAAGATCCGTCTCCTCGTATCCGCTATCTCCTGCGCCTCTTGCCAAAGGGGGAGCGGACAGACAGGCTTCACAGCTATGGCATCGGGAAGGAAACGGTTCGGCTTATTGAGAAGACGGCGCGTCTGCTGTGCGAGCACTATGGGTTGCAGGTGGGCGATCCTCTTCCGCAAGTGGCTTACCATCCCCACAATGGGAGAAGCCACCGTTTCGGTAAGGCGACCTATCTCTTCCAATATGCCCATCAGCACCTGGAAGATCAAGCTATTACGGCCTGTATGCGTTTCCTCATGCATGGCATGACCTTTCAGACCAGCACAGGAAAGCCAGTCATCCTCAAGGCGCATTTGTTGCGTCACTCGTTTGCGACCTACGCGGTGCAAGTCGAAGGATTATCTGTTGACCTGGTGGCAGAATGGCTCAAGCAAAAAAATCTCGACACCACGCGATACTACAGCAGAACGACACCAGAGATGGCCGCTTCAGAGCATGACGCATTTGTTGAGCGGCTGGCGACGAAGATCAACATTCGTGAGGCCATTCTCCGTTCACCTGAAGAGTTGCGAAGGCAGGCCGAAGATGCCAGAAAAAGGATCGGCACGCTTGCTTCTGTGATTGGTGGGGAATGCACGCTGGATGCCTACTGCCCCGATCAGCTTGGAAACTGTATCCATTGCCCAGCGAAGGTTCCTGACCCGGCAAAGCGCCATCAGGTCGAGGAGAAAATGCGTTGGGCAGAAGAACAACTGGCCTACTATGAGCGAGAAGGGCTGGTGCTGGAAACAGAGCGTCTGAACCGCTTCTTACGCAAATGTGCTCTGGAGCTACGCGAGATGGACATGATCAATTATTACAGGAGGGACGAAGGCCGTGCAGCACAGGTCATATTCTACCCAAGAAACCCCAAAGCGTGAGTCGCATCCCTGGCTTGAAGAAAAAGTCTATGCACGACTGCGCCAGCGCACGGTGGATCTGGTCAAACGCAGTGTGGATGAGCTGCGCAAGGAGAAGCAGCGGGTTTCGCTTTCGACCATCGTCGCCAAGTCGAAGGAGCTGGACACTGAAAGCAATGGGCAGGGGATCTCCGAAAGCGCCATTCTCAACAATGAGGAGGCGAGGACCTACTACGAGCAGTGTCGCACCTGGCAGGGCAACCGCAAACGGCGAGCAACGCCGCTGGTCGTAGCAACGGCTGCGAACGTGAAGCCAGTCAAAGCAGATCGCAACGAACAACGCACGCGCCAGAGATATCTCCGTCTGAGCAAAACGGTTCTGGTTGAGCGACTCCTGTTTGTCGAACGCACTGCTGCGGAGGAGCGCGAACGCTGGCTCTCGCAGCAAGATGAGGTGCTGACTTGGCGTCTGCGTGCGGAGGCTGCTGAGGCACGATGGAAAGAAGGAAAGCAACTATGACGAGGACGAGAGAAGTCACCTCGAATCTGGACACCATGACCGGACACCAAGAGAGCCAGGACAAAAAGCAGGAAGATGAGAACCTGTACGTGACCATTCAGAGAGCGGCTCAGCTCTGCGGGGTGAGTGACAAAACCATCCAGCGGGCCATCCGTCGAGGTATCCTGCCTGCTCAGTATCCAACGAAAAATCGCTGTGAGATTGCCATCAGTGATCTGGAGCGTCTTCGACCAGGACAGGTGTCTGGACAGGACCTGGAACCGCTGGAGCAACGTGTGGCGGCATTAGAGCAACGAGTCCAGCACCTGGAGCAACTGGTGGCAACGTTGCAGAACAGGCCAGCCCCGCCAAAATCACGCAAGAAAGGCCATGACCAGGAGCGTACGACCGGGCCACTTCCCAAACCGTTTGTCTCGCTGCTGGTCTTTGCTGCGCTTCACTGTGTAGCAGAATCCAGGGTCCAGGCGCACGCAGACATGGGACTCTTGCCAGTGAGACGTGGGGCATGGACGGATGCCGATGGAACGCACGTTTCCCTGGCGCTTGATGCGAAAGGGAGAGCCGCCTTCTTTCAGATCTATCAGGGCGTCCCTCCTTTCGTTGCCTGTGAGCACTGCCCTCATTAAGTGATCTGGACACAGTGTCTGGACACAGGAAAAGGAGAAATGAAGGCAGGATACACACTTCCAGGTTGTAGGGGCACATGGCTTGCTGTGTGCCTCTCTCTGCTCTCATCGTACTATGGTTAAAAATTTGGGCACTTGCGGAAAAACAGGCCCCGCAAGGTATGGTTCAAGCTCGGGAGTGCATCATTTGCTCGATGTACCCGCAAGCGATCACAGCAACAATACGTACTCCCCTCATGAGTCAGTATCTCTCGTATGACTAGTGACTGGCCCCACAGCCACATCTGGTCTCTCTGGTTGGTTTGATGGGAGCAAGTGCATCGCTGACCCACGCTGCAATGATCTCTCGTTCCTCCGCTGTGGTGTTACCTATCAGAAGCGCAGGAATGTCTTCATCCAGATCCATACCACTCTCAGTATAAAAGCGATAGATGGCAAAGAGTGCCTGTAAGACACGCAATCGTATCTGCTGGTTGTCTTCCTCGCCAGCAAAACACGAATCCAACCCATCAATACTGCTCTGAAGTATGAGGCTAAAGGCAATATATTCGTCCGGGTAGTCATTATAGTGTGCAATGATCTCAGTGATGAGCACTTCATAGATCGTGAGAGCGGCGGCGTAGTGTTGCTGCTTCACAAACCCATCAGCAATAGCCTTGATCGCAGTGATCCGTCGTTCGACTTCGTGGCGTTTACGCTGGCGTGGCTGATCTCCCGCTGCCATAGCAGCCAGGACCTGTTGCCGGTATACTTCCGGGTCAAGCGAGACCTTTTGTGCTCCAGGGGTGGGGAGCGTCGTCGTGAGCAGCCATTGCACATCTGGCTCCTGACGCAGCATTTGTTGAAGAATGGCAATGAGCTCGCTTTTCTCACGTTGTTCGAGCTTTTTCTGTAACGCTTTCATCACTCGTTTCTCCGCTCTTCGCGTATTTGCTTACGTACCGATTTTAATGCGCCGCTGGCTTCCCAACATGCGGATAACCATAGTTGCTCTGGGCGGTCAAGCATGAGATCTGGTATCTTCCCATCTACGACCGCATAGGGATGTTCCCATCCTGCATCACCCATAGAGAGTATGCCACGCTCCTGCTCATAGTCATACAGAAAAATAGCCTGTTCGCCATTCTGGTTCTCGAAGTAACTGCGATACACGCCGGAGAACGTTTGCTCATCAATGTGCGGTGGTATACCACAAGCTTCTCCATGATGATTGGTGACTTGAAACAGTGGTTGGTTACTCATGAAATCCTCCAGTGTCTTGCCTCGCTTCATGAAAGAGCTGAGCAGGAACGTATTCCTACTATCAGAGAGAAAAGTAGGGATCATCTCGGATTGTTTCTATGCACTCATCCACTGTCAAGTCTAGGTATACCTGTACCCACTGGTCGGTATAGCGCAGAAAGGAAAGATGAAAACGCTGATTCCCAGCATATTGCATACGAGCAAATTTTGCCTCGAAGCTTGGCTCTATGGCATGGGGATCTGCCACACGATATTGGGCACAGAAGTAGAAAGCCTTCCGGTACCCCTTGCCGTAGATATCGACAATATAATTAAACTGCGGATTTTCAGATGGTGGCTGGATATATTTCGGCTTCAATACTGTTTCAATGAGTTCATTTGCTTTTGTGGTGACTTCCATTTTCAGCGATTCGGGAAGAGAAAATGGAGATGTTTTGCGTGGAGACATCGCCCATCGATTGATTTCCTTTGGCATCTATTTCCTCCTTGTCATGCAGGCGTGCCTGGAGTTTTGACGAACGAAATCCTCTTTCTTGAGACGATCAGTCATTACTTTTCTCCTTACAAACCAGCTGCGGTTAGTTCTTCCTTCAACGTGGGGAGTCGACTATGCAGTTTGCGTAACGAAGTGATGTAGTTTGTCCATTGCTCAGGTTCATCCAACTTCTCGTACAGAGACCGAATTTTTACCAGATATCGACACGCGACTTGATAGTTGCCGCGTCCACGCCCAGTGATGAGATGCTCAACGTGTTGCTGGTAGAGGTCTATCGAAGCGTGAGGATAGGTCTCTTCTGTGCGTTCAGCGGCTTTCAGTGCAACGTTAGGAGTACGAGCATAGTCGTACTTCCACTGATACCCCTCATGGCCATGAGGCTTTGCAGCTTCTAGTAAATGAAGTGCTTGCTCACTATCGTCTTCATCGAGTGCAATTTCTACCAGGGTCGAGGTGTTGTGCATGGTTTTCAGGAACGTATGGGTTGTTTGCCGCACCGCTTCCCAGGTTCCAAGTTGGATCGCGAGCTCACGTATTTTCTGATACTCCGCAAGCCATGGTCGCTTATGGAAAATGAGTTCGGCCATCTCAAGTGCTGCTGCAAGATGATTTTTCGCCAGGTGGTGATTTTTCAGCCATTCTGCCGCGATGGTATGTCTTTCCTGCTGAGCCTTTTCATACATCATACGTTCAATTGCGAGGTCTTGTCCAGACTGAACAAAGAGGTCTGCAAGCTTCACCAACTGCCAGTCATCAGCCTGGCTTGCATCCTGAATAGCCTCATCCACCCGGCTCAGTTCCAGCAGTCGGGCGACGACTTCCTGGATACTCTTTGTCTCACGGCCGATCCGCAGGAATTCCTCGTCGCTCAGTCTGTCTGCCTCCAAAGCTAACAGCAGGCTACCGTAGTGCTGCCAACGCCACTCGCTTTCCTGCTTGTTTTGCCGAAGCTCGGCAAGGGCAGCGTGAACCCATTGTGCAATCTGATGTTTTTCTTCAGGCGTGGTAGATTGGAAAAACTCGGATGGAATATCGTTCGTCAGACCAAATCCGCCATGATCGACATCAAAACGGTACACCGCAAAAATGGCCGTGAGAATTTGCGTACGGAGGAGCTCATCATCTGGCTCGTTCTCCAGGCAGGTACCCAGACCCTCGACACATGCTTGCACAACACGACTCAGGGCTCCATCCTCGTCATGATAGGAAGAGTAATAGCTGAGCGTTTCTCTCGCCACCACTTCATAGATTGCTGCCGAGTTGGCATTGTCCTGTTGTTGAGCGAAGTGAACGGCAGTAGCAGTAATTGTAGAGAGATCAGATGAGATCCCATAGACAGCATCCCACTCGCGGCCGGCGTGTTGAAAAGCAGCATCGACCTGACGGCGATACTCATTGGTATCGACTGGCACACGTTTATGACCGGGCAGAGGTGGCATTGTGAGTTGCCATTCCACCTCTGGTTGTTTCTGGAGTAACTGCTTGATGAGTGCGAGTAACTGGTCTTTGCTCTGTCGCTCCAGGATGGTATCGATATCGTCCATCTGGGTGAATGTTCCTGGCTGCATGTGCCAGGTAAGGAGCAATGCCGCCGCATGCTCACATGTGCGCATCCCATCTATTGAAGTATTTCCTGAACAGGAGCAAAGAGTCGTCGTGATACTGGTATCGTCAAATGTGATCTGTACACGATACGGTTCGGGAAGTGAGCCGTAGCAATAGGCTTTGAGGGTCATGCCTTGTCGTACTGGACCAACAATAGCACCATTACGGACAAATTGCTGACCTTTCGAGAAGTTTTGCTTGCCGACGAAGCGACGGATATCGCGCTCAGTCAGCGCGAAGGTGCTCTTCATTTCCGGGTTTCCTTTATAAGCAAGTTCTCGTAGCGCTGGTGAATGGAAGTCGCTCCCAAATTCGTCTTTTGGCTTGCGGAAGGGGCGTCTTGTACCCAACTGACGATGACTGCTCGTTTCTGCGTCAATGAGTGTGGAATGTGAGTGCCAGGTATCTTCCTGCCTGATTTCTCTAACTATTCTACCACAACTAAACTGAGCTTGCCCTTGTTTGATGGTTTTTCTGAAGACCTCTAAGCTCGCTTACTTAGCCACCAGAGGTTACCTTATTGTTGGTTTTTGCCTATTGCTACAGGAACTCTAGCAGTGATAATTCCACAGTGAGTGTGGATGATTTCAAATGGGCCTGCGTACTTTTTCTACGGTTATGATAGAATTCCCGTTTACTCCACGATGAGAAGAGATCACACTGTCATGAATACCATGGTTTTGTAGAGGGTCGTAGGCATCAGAGCTTGAGGAAAAAGACGGTTAACGACGATTTTGGGCTTTTGCGTCGTTAACCGTCTTGGTGAGGAAGCATAGTTTTGTAGAAAAACATCACTTAAAGTAGAAATGGCTATCTGACGAGATCGGTCTGATGATTTATGATCAGGCCTCACTTAAGTATGAAAGATGGAGCATAGCCTGGTTGTTGGTCTTCCATAATCTGGGCTTCCTGGCACACCGCATTGAGCCGGTGTCCCAAGAAGCACGCGCCACCGAGAGGACCGAAGTAGAAGACAAGAAGGCGGCGTGCCTTCCATCTTTTTACGAACGCGCGTGTTAGCTCCTTCACTCCATCTGCTAAGGCCACTACATCACCTGCGCTCTGCAAGCATTCCCGACCGAGATCCCGAGTCGGGCGGATAAGGAGAAGAGAAGCCACCTTCTCCTTTCTCTCAGAGAGATATGCGCGAACGTCATCATCAATGGGTCCCGTGATGCTGATGCCTACCGCTACAGTATCTCCCTCGCCGTCGAGAATTTCTCCGTCTGGAAGGTGGTTGCTGCTTGTTGCAATTACCTGAAAGTCAGGAGTTGCTGCTGCATCGGTGCGCCAAAGATTGCCTGACTGGTCCACTTCAATCGTATATCGTGCAACTTCAGAGAAACAGTGCCCAAAGGCAAACCATGCAGAGAGACGAGAAAGCCCACGCGCTCGTATGAGTCGGCATTCAGTCTCTTCGTTTACTCGAGCTTCAAGCGCCTGGAGCTCCGGTAGGAGCACGCCGTTCCAGCCAGCAGGGTCTTTGAGTTGGTGGCCTCGTTTGTCCGGCTCACCCGCAAAATAATCTCGCCAGTCGATCACATGATCAGGCGCAATATCAAATTTTTGAGCCTTGATGGTCGTAAGATAAATAGTCACGCACCGTTCACTATCTTTGGGGAGGTAGAGATCGTGTGCCCGGAGGGTCCGTTCAACATCTTCGCGAGAAAGCGCTTGGGTGCCCGCCTTGACCCATCCCCGCACGATACCTGTTGCTATGAGGAGCGCCGCCGTGTCCGAGCGAAGATGAAGGTTGTCCATACGCTCTGCGATTCGCTTCTCAAGTTCTTGAGCACAGTCGAACCCGTGTCGAAGGCGTAAAGAGCGGATAAAAGCTGTGAAGCCTGCATCATCTGCTCCAAGCGCGGTCTGCCACTTTTTCCGAATCTTTCCGACATCGGTACGGAGGGTGGCGCTGAGGAACTCCTCTTTGATGCTGTTGTCGTGTCCGTCGATGAGCGGACGTAGTTTGTCCTTCGGATCCCACGACCAGTTACTAATGAGGTAAAGCTCTATAGGACGATCAGGGTCCTGCGATCGAAGAATTTTCCACGAATTCCAGAATTTCCCAAGCAGGCTTGTTTCGCCTTGTTTGGCCGGAGTTATGAAGAAGTCGGCAGAGTACACGCCCCGCTGATCCACATGGTACTTCATCTGGTGGAACCCATCAGGTATAGACGTGCCAATCTCGTGCTGTATAGTCACATCGTCCATTGAGCCAGCTAAAGCATCTTCGACGGTAACGCGCCGCACTTTTTTCTTCGGCATGAGAAGCTCAAGTACAAACTGCCAAGCATAGAGGTGTTGGTAGTCATCACCCTTTAATCGTGCAGCTACCTGATTTGCCATTTTTGACCCTTTCTACGACAAGTGGAAGTGCTTGCCGAAAAGCGATTTCCACGCTCTGAGCGCCTTCTCGTTACTGCCCGACAGTTCTAAACGGATGGCTTCATCGGCTTTTCTTCCGGCTGCTAGGAGAGCCGCTTTTGCCTCCCTCCGCATTTGAAAGTCCATGCTGTCACTTACGTCCGGGCCAAGCCCTGCGGGGTCTGGCCAATCTCCGTGGATACGATCTGCGAGGGTGTAAAAAAACCGTGGGGGCAAAGAATGCGTGGGAAAGAGTGTGATAGACTGAGAGAGCGCGTTCCGTCAAGTTGATCCAAGGAGAAAAGTGATGAACCACCCTCGAAGCTATCCACAGGTGATTCGGCGCTGGTATCGACC
>WNFX01001389.1_pt1 | contig 24902 bp, 21 predicted proteins | sample 5400111 | NCBI WGS metagenome assembly WNFX01 (sample SAMN13153363, study PRJNA577476) | soil metagenome | isolation source: 40 cm soil or saprolite under grassland replicate 1 | place: USA:California | collected 2016-06-15
ACAGGAGAGCTGCTGACGGCGACGTACTTCCGCACGAACATGCCGGCGGAGTGGCGTGTGGAGTACGAGGCGAAGCTGAAGGAAGCGCAAGGATATGCGGAAGCGCGGTCACGGGATATCAAACCCGTCGTCTGGCAACGGAGGTGACTGATGCGCGCGTTACTCGGTGGTTTTCTGGGGTTGGTAGCGCTGGCGTGTGGCTCAGCAGGCGGTTCAAAAACGATACTCGATACGGACAAGACGGCGATACGGGCATCGCTGGACAGCTTCACCGCGTACGTCGTGACGCATCGTGATTCGATGGCAGCTGCGATGTATGCCGAGAACGCGACCTTCATGCCACCCAACCAGACCATGGTCCAGGGTCGCGCCGCGATCCGAGCGTGGATCAAGGGATTTCCGCCGATTAGCCATTTCACCGCTCCCGCGATCGAGATCAACGGGTGCGGTGAGGTCGCCTACGTGCGTGGCACGTACCAAACCGTGCTGCTAAGCGGCGCTACGGACCACGGCAAGTTCGTGGAGATCCGGCGGCGCGAAAAGGATGGGCGCTGGCTGATCGTTGCCGACATCTTCAATTCGGACGTACCGGTTCCGACACGCTAAAGCGTGCGCTCGGCAAGCGGTGTCCTTAAGGACAATGTTGGCCGAGCACACCCTTTAGGGTGTGAACCCAAACAAAGAAATCCCGGGACTCATCTGTCCCGGGATTTCGAATAGCAGGGGTGGGATTCGAACCCACGACCCCGGCATTATGAGTGCCGTGCTCTCACCAGGCTGAGCTACCCTGCCATGACGCTTCGCTAGTTGACGCCAACCCGTCCCTGGACAGAAGCGATCAACTTGGCAGAATCGTAGCCGACCCCGTCTTTAAAAACAATTGTCGGGCTGCGGATCACCGACGGGTCGGCCGTCAGGTCGCCGTGCAAGACGACCAGGTCGGCGAGCTTGCCCGCCTGCACCGTTCCCAGCTGCTGCGCCACGCCGAGGATCCTGGCGCCGTTCAACGTCATGATCTGGATCGCCTGCGCGGGCGTGAACCCGGCCTCGATGAACAGCTCGTAGTTGCGCTGATCGCCAAACCCCGGCAGCGCCCCACCGATTCCCGTCGGGTCGACGCCGGCCGCCATCAACCCGCCCGCATCCACGAACGCGCGCTCGAACGCCATCGCACTCTTGAACGCCTGCGCGCTGACCCAGCCGCCGTTCGGGTTCGTATCGATCTGCTGGCGCATCTTCATGTAGCTGTCGCGCACCTCCGGATCCATCGCCTGCAGCACGCGTTCGTCCTTGGTCGGACGCCCCGCCACGAACGGCTCGTACACCGCGAGCGTGGATGTCATGGAGACATGATGCTGGACGAGGGAGCGAATCGTCGCCTGCCCCGCATCACCCTTGGGATCGGACGCGCTGATCTGCGACATCAGATTGACCGGGCACACGTCCGCCTGCTTGCCTGTCGTGAAATCGGATGCGGTGAGCATGCCGTGCTCGAGATTATCGATGCCCAGCGCCACCGCTTCCTGGAAACTCACTGAGCACAGGTGCCCCGTGACTTTGACGCCGCGCTTGTGTGCTTCCTGAATCGCGGCGCCGAGCTCGGCGCGACGAATGTCCGTGTACGCCTTGATCCACGTCGCGCCCTCGGCCGCCCAGTACGCCACGAAGCGGCGCGCCGCTTCCGGGGAATTCACGATCGCCATCGCGCCGCCGCCCTGCTCGCCGGTGATATAAGGCGCGGTGAGGTGGATCCGCGGTCCCGGAACGTACCCGTGATCGATGATGTCCTTGAGATTGATCTCGGCGTACGGCGCGCGGCTGCCCGTGGTGCGAATCGTGGTCACGCCCGAGCCCAGATACAGCCGCGGCCCGGTATACGACATCTGCACCGCGCGCCCGCCCGCCGCCGTGTAGAACAGATGATCGTGCATCCCGACGAGGCCCGGAATCACCGTCGAGCCGCTCAAGTCCAGCGTCTTCGCACCGTCGGGAATGAGCACCGCCGGCGACGGCCCCACGGACACGATCCGGCCGGCGCGCAGCACGATGGTCTGGTCCGCCTTGGGCGCGGCGCCTGTTCCATCCACGAGCAACACGTGCGTCAGCGCGACCAGCGCTGTATCCACGGTGATGTACTCGCGGACCTGCGCCGTGAACGAGTCGGGACGCTGCGCGGTCAGAGCGAGCAGGAGTGTGAGCGCGTACATGAAGGCTCCTCGCTAATTCACGGTGAAGTGCATCATCATCCCGGCCGAGAGATGCTCCGCGATGTGACAGTGCAGCATCCACTGACCGGGGTTGGCGGTGTCGAGCAGAATATCCACCACGCTGCCCGCGGGCACCAGCACGGTGTCTTTCCACGCCAGGTCGGTATTTGGAACGCCGTTCACCGCCAGCACGAGAAAGCGCTGGCCGTGCAGATGGATCGGATGCTGCATGCCGTGAAAGGCGCGGCGCTCGTTGACGAGGCGCAGCTTCACCGGCTCGCCGCGCCGAAAGCTCCAGTCGATGTCCATGTTCTGCCGCCCGCTCTCCGGATCCTTCAGAACCCAGCGCACCTGCCGGCCCGTCGATGCCCAGTTCATCATCGGCATCGTCCCGCCCCATTCGACGGGCGCGAAGTAGATCGAGTCGAGCTGCATCAATCGCTCGGTGACGTACGGCAGTCCCTGCGTCGCTAACGTCAGCACCAGCGTCTTGTCCGGCGCCTTGTCGAGAAAGCGGCGGTAGGATGCAAGGGCGGGCGAGGGCGGTCGAGGGCGGTCAAGGGCGGGGGGCGCCCGTTGCGGAGCGACGGTCACGAGTCCGAGGGTGTCGGTCTCTTGAAAGAAGCGGCCAAAGAGATGATCCAAGCCACGCACGCGATTTACGAGCGCGACGGTCCCCGGCCGCTCGAATCGGACATGGACGACATAGCGCTCGGCGGGACCGATCACGACGTTATCGACCCACGTTTCCCGCTCGAACGGGCCTGCATCTGCGGCGATGAGCTTCATGCGCACGCCGGGAAACGACAGGTTCAACGTGCGGGTGTTCGAGGCGTTGGTCAGATAGAAGCGCACCACTTCCCCGCGACGCACCGACAGCCGATAGCCTGGCTCACCGTTCACGAGAAACACATTTCCAAACCGGCCCATCAGGGCGTGCGTCGGTGATTCCAGCCCGAACGGAATGAGGCTTCCATCGCCGACCAGCAGATCCTGCAGCATCAGGATCTGTTCTTGATTGGCGGCGATCTTCGCGCCCGGCTGCCGCACGAGAATGTTGCCGTACAAGCCGAGCGCTTGTTGGATGTCTTCGCGAATGTGCGGATGGTACCAGAAAATTCCTGCATCCGGGAACTTCAGTTTGTATGTGAACGCGTCCCTTACCCCTTCGACTCCGTCGAACGCGTTCTCGAGCCGTATGCCATGCCAATGAATGCTCGTCGAGTCTGAAAGGTGATTCGTGAACCGTACCATGATCTCGGACCCACGCGAGACTTCGATCAGTGGGCCCGGATACTGTCCGTTGTAGCCGTACATCGTGTAGGTCTGTCCATTGATCGTGCGGCGGACGAGCTCGGCATCGAGATCGACGATGTCGCCGTCCTGTAGACGCAGCACCTCGTTCGACTCGGCGTGGGGAAGAGGCATATCCGTCGCGGGAAGAAACGGAGTCACCGCAGGTCGCAGCGCCATCTCCGACGGCAGCATCGTCACCCCGGGAGGCGCCGGCACCATTGGCCAGCCGGAGCTCTCGTGCTCACCATGACCCATCGCGTCGGCGGAGCGCGCGGCTCCCAGCGAGAATTCGAGCAAATCGGGCGGAAACAACCGCGTGCTCGGCGATTGCCCGCGCAGGATCACGCGGCCCTGCGGCTCGCGTAGGCGCGCGCTCCGCTCGGCGGTAATCAGGAAGTTGAACTTCTCGAGTGCGATTGGCCGGAGCGTCGTCCTGCCGTTGCTCACCGTGCCGAGCTTGATGAGCGTATCCAGCTGCGGCGTCGTGGCCCAGGCGACGTAGACGACGTCCGTGCGTGGTGCGTCGTGCGTCGTGCGTGGGAGCCCGCTCAGGAAGACAATCGGTAGAAATCGGCTGCGTCCGTCCGGTGTGATGGAGACGGTAAACGGGCCGGGGGGAATGGACAGCTCGACGCGTCCGCTCGCGCCTTTGACTCCCGGCGCGGCGACGAGCTCGATGCAGTACAGATCGTGGCTCGGACCGAGCGGGGTCTGCGGATCGCAGGGCCGGGGGGACCGAGGACTCGCCTGCCCGTCGCAGATCCCCGCGGCGATGGCGAGGAGGGCGACTCCTCGCAGCACGTTTAGTGCTTCGACCGCTTCAGCCAGCCTGGCAGTGCGCGAGCGCTTTGGGCCCGGGCGCCTGGAGCTGGGGCGCTCGCGGGGGGAACGGCCGTAACGTCGAACGTATACGCTCCCGTCTGTCCCGCCGTGCTCGCGCCAAACACGATGTCGTACGGTGCGCTGACCGTGATCGAATCGGCGAGAAAGGCATTGGTATTGCCGGCAGCGCTGTCGTCGTTCGACGCGACCAGCGCGCGGGTGTAGCCGGTACCGCTGGTACCGGTGACCCGGTACAGCGCGACTTTGGGATCGATGGCCGCAGACCGCTCCGCGATAGCCACCGTCGTGCCGGCCATGAGAATGATCCGCGCGACATCGAAGCGGCTGGCGGTGAGCGAGGTGTCGGCGCAATCAGCGGCCGTGAGGGAGTCGGCGACCGATACTCCGCTAGCGACCCAAACCTCCCGGCATCCGTTCATGGCGGCCGGCCGGTTTACGACCTTCAGCTGGTACGCACCGAGCGCTCCCTGATTGTACGAGTTGGCGCCGATGAGATACACGTCGCCCGGGAGAATGATGTCGAGCTGCGAATTCTGTATCTGGGTCAGGACGACGTCGTCATCGAATCCCACATAGGGGCCGTCGGCACGAAACAGGTCTATCCACGTATCGAACGCGGTGGATTGCATGGTGATCCGGATGCTTTGCTGGCCCGTCGGCAGGCCGAGCGCGTAAAAGTCGTAGAAGAACCCCTGCCCCTGATAATTGCAGTCGACGGACGAAAGTACGCCGTTGACGGTCTCGTCGACGTTGACGCCTCTGGCATACGCGCACGGCGCCAGCAGCAGCGCGCTGAACACCACGGGCGACGATACGCCGGGCACACTGGCATGGATCGAGATTTCCTGCGCGGTGGGTCCGGCCGTCACCGCCGTCGTGACCTGACCGTTGGCGTCCGAGATCGACGTTTGCGGGCTGAACGTCGCGGCGCCGACCGGCGTGACGGTCCACAATACATGGACGTTCTGAATCGGCTGTCCGTCGGAGCCGAGCGTCACGAAGCTGAGCGGGTACTGGAACGCCCCACTGGTGGGCGCCAACTGGCTATCACCCGCGAAGCCGGTGACCGAGGCGGCGCGCACGTTGGGCCCCGTCGAATCCCCGCAAGCCACTACCGCCACGATCAGACATACCAGAGCGAGCGCTTTCACGAGAGCCTCCTCTTACTTTGGTACGACGCGGTACAGTACCTCGCCGTCTCGAATCATCCCGAATTGCTCGCGCGCCACCCGCTCTTGTACCGCAGGATTCGTCTCGAGGTCGTTGGCGAGCTTGGCGAGCGAGTCCAGCTCGACGCGCAGCGCCGCGACTTTGGTCCGTTCGTCCGCGAGCTGCCGCCGGATGGTGATCCAGTCGGCACTGCTGTACTCCCCGCCCCACGCCGCGAGCGCGAGCAGTCCCACGCCACCGGCAATGCCGGCCATGCGAATGCGCGTCACAAGCCGTACAGGTGGCGGCCGGGATAGTGCGCCACGTCGCCGAGCTCCTCGGCGATGCGCAGCAGCTGATTGTACTTGGCCACGCGCTCACTGCGCGACGCGCTGCCCGTCTTGATCTGCCCCACGCCGGTTGCCACGGCCAGGTCGGCGATGAACGTGTCCTCGGTCTCACCGGAGCGGTGCGAGATCACCGACCCGTAGCCGTTGCCGCGCGCCAGCTCGATGCATTGCAGCGTCTCGGTGAGCGTGCCGATCTGGTTGACCTTGATCAAGATGGCGTTCGCCACGCTTTCTTCGATGCCGCGCGCCAGCCGCTCGACGTTGGTACAGAAGAGATCATCGCCCACAAGTTGCACCCGCTCCTGCAACGCCGCTGTGAGCTTTGCCCATCCCGACCAGTCGTCTTCCGCCAGGCCGTCTTCGATGGACACGATGGGATAGCGATCGATCCAGCCCTTATACAGCGCAATCATCTCTTCGGCACTCTTCTGCCCCCCCTTGCTCTTCTTGAACGTGTACGTGCCGTCGGCATACAGCTCTGAGGCCGCCACATCGAGCGCGATGGCGATGTCCTTGCCTGCCTCGAAACCGGCCGCCTCGATCGCCGCCATGATCGCCTCGAGCGCCGCCTCGTCGTTCGGTAGATCGGGCGCAAACCCGCCCTCGTCCCCCACCGCCGTGGAGAGGCCCCGTTTGGCCAGCACTTTCTTCAGGGCGTGAAACACCTCCACGCCCATCCGCAGCCCTTCCGGGAACGTCTCGGCGCCGATCGGGACGACCATGAACTCCTGTGAGTCCACGGTGTTCGCCGCGTGCGCCCCGCCATTCAGGATGTTCATCATCGGGACCGGCAGCACGTGCGCGACGGGACCGCCCAGATAGCGGTACAGCGGCAGGCCGGCATCCTGTGCCGCCGCCCGCGCGATGGCGAGCGAGACGGAGAGGATCGCGTTGGCGCCGAGGTGGCCCTTGTTGGGCGTGCCGTCGAGATCGAGCATCGCATAATCCACCACGATCTGGTCTTCGGCGGACAGCCCCTCGATGCGTGGGCCGATCACCTCGTTCACATTTTTGACCGCTTCGAGCACTCCCTTGCCGCCAAAGCGTTTGGGGTCGCCGTCGCGCAGCTCGACGGCTTCGTGCTCTCCGGTGGAGGCGCCGCTCGGCACCGCCGCCGTGCCGGCCGCGCCGCTCGCCAGGGTGACATCCGTTTCGACTGTGGGATTGCCGCGACTATCGAGGATTTCGCGCGCGTGTACCGAGATGACCGTGCTCATGTGTGGTCCAACCCTACCGCACCTTGGACTGCAGGGCAACCATCGCGGCCCGGACTTCCTCGCGCAGCCGCTCCCGGTCGTCGGGCGAGAGTCCCGTCGTCGGGATGGGCGGTCCTACGAGCAGGCGGATGGGCCGGGGCCGCAGCCGCCATGCACCCTTGGGGAGGATTTCGAATGTGTGATGCACGTAGACGGGCACGATGGGCACCTGTGCGGCAATCGCGAGCCCAAAGGGGGCGTTCTTGAACGGCAGCAGGTCGCCGGTGCGGCTGCGCGTGCCCTCTGGAAAGACGACGACCGAGGTGCCGCCCCGAATCCTGCGCGCCGCCTCATCATACGCGGCAAACGCGCTTTTGCGTGCCGAGCGATCGATGGGGACGTGTCCGACCGCGAGCATCGCACGGCCCAGGAGGGGAATCCGAAACAGCTCCCGCTTCGCGACGAAGCGGACGGAGCCGGGAAGCGTGGCGAACAGCGCCCAGATGTCGAACATCGAGGAGTGGTTCGAGGCGTACATGACGGGCTGGTCGCGCGGGATGTTCTCCAATCCTTCGGCTACGACCGGCGTTCCCGCGGCACGGAGGATATCGCGTGACCAATCGTTGCTCGCCCAATCGTACACGCCACCGGGCCGGCTGCGCACGTGAAACAGCGCGGCCCCGATGGCTCCGATTGCATGAACGATGGCTGACGCGACGAGAACGACGTAGTACCAGAGGGTGCGGACACTCACGCGAAGTGATCGAATCCTGCAGGCAAGGGCACCGGTTTGCTGCGGTCGATGAGCCGCGCGCCGCTGCGGCGTCCGCCGGTGCCGCGCAGGCAGGAGCCGATGCGGCTCAATTGAATGCCGGTTTCCGAGCGGAACGCCGACGCGCTGGCATCACCGAATGTCGGCGGCATCGTCGTGAGCAGCTCGAATTCCTCTCCGCTCGCGACGGCGGCCATCGCTTCCACGCTCTCCCAGCAGGGAATCTGCTCGAGGTTGATCTCGATGCCCACTCCGGAAGCCGCCGAGAGATGCCGCGCGTCGGCGGCGAGACCGTCGGAGATGTCGATCATGGCGGTCGCGCCGTGCTCCGCAAGCCAGCGGCCGGCCTGGATGCGCGGCTCGGGGCGGGCATAGCGGTTACGCAATGCAGTCGCCATGCCCTTCCCCTCGCGCAACTGTTCCAGGGCGAGCCCCGCGCCGCCGAGGTAGCCGGTGACCCAGAGCGCATCCCCTTCGCGCGCGCCGGAACGCTGCACGGGCCGTTCGACCGTGCCGAGGACGCACACGTCGACGACGTACTTGTCGGACCGCGTCAAATCTCCGCCCAGGACTTTCGCCTCGAGATTGTGCGCCACCGTGGCCACGCCCGCCATGATTTCGGCGGCAGGATCGTTTCCCTTCTTCCCGTCCGTCGCCGGAACTCCCAACGAGACCAGCAGGCCGAACGGTGTGGCGCCATCGGCGGCGAGATCGGACATCGCGGCCGCCGCGGCGCGGAAGCCGATCTCCTTGAAGTCGAGCCAATCGGTGCGGAAGTGAACGTTCTCGACCGAGCTGTCCAGGCTCACGGCCAGCGTCGTCGCTCCGAGGGGAACGAGGGCGCAGTCGTCGCCGATCTCCTCGGCATCGCCCGTGATCTCCGCGATCCGCTCGATGATGCCGCGGATGCGATCGAACTCTTTACCGGGGCCGAGATTCATCGGACGCGCATCAGGCCGCTGTCCGTGGCGGCCCACAAGAAGTCGCGATCCGCGGCGAGATCGCGCACCGGCGCGGGGACTTCGAACGGCACGGTGTGGACGTGGATGAGCGAGCCGGCAATGTCGGCCTGCGCGAGGCCGCGCGTGCCGCCGATCCAGAGATCGCCGTTGTAACCAGCCAACGCCGTCGGGATGCCGAGCGCCAGAGGAAGTGGCATGGCACTCCACGCCCGCGTGGCGGGATCACGCCAGAGAAGACTTCTCTCCGTCGCCATGACGAGGGTATCCTGAAGACGCCCCAGCGCGTAAATGGTGACGCGCAAGCTGGGGCGGTCTGCGAGCTCCGCGGGCGTGGTCAAGGCATTCGCCCCCGGCAGGACCTGGCCCAGCCCGGCGCTCGTTCCCACCCAAAGCGTGTCGCCGACCGCGAGCAGGCTCGTGATAGGCAGACCGCTGGGCGGCCCGAAGTCGTGAACGTTTTCATCGGCAGTAATAAAGGAGAGGCCACGCGTCGTCCCCACCCACACGCCCCCCCCGTGCGCAGCGGCCGCCAGACACGTGGCGTCCGGAAGATCCCAGAGGCGCGCGCGGAATGTGGACGGATCGATGCGCAGCACCCCCTGTTCAGTCGCAAGCCAGAGCTGATTGCCTGCATTGATCAGGCGACGTGAATCGAGGAAGGAGAACCCGAGGGCGGCACCAGCACCCTCCGAGCTCCGTGTCGCCGACAGATCACTCGCCACCCACGTCAGACCGTGACGCTCGGCGCCTGGGCGTGTGTTGGCCGCCGCCCAGATGCCGTCTGGCCCAGTAGCGACGGTGCCCACAGCAGGTGCAAGGAGTCCGTAGGTCAGCACTTCCCATTCTCCCGTTTGCTTATCTACACGCACCAGCCCCAAGCCGTTCGTCCCGAAGTAAATCTCGGGCCGGTCCGGGGTGGCGGCCGCAGCGGTGAACTGATGGGTCCGCAACCGCTTATCGGTGAGGATCGCCGCCCGCATCGCGTCGGCCAACGGCGCGGCGGCCAGTGCTTTCTCTACCGTCAGTGGTGCGTCAACCGGAGCCGAAGGCGGCGGGCCGGGCGTCCAGATGCGTCCATCGACGTCGTAACGCACGTAACCGAGCAGCGTTCCGAGGTCGAGCCAGACCGCAGTCCCCGACGGGTCGGCAATTGCACGCCGGACCCTGCCCGCCGGGTACCCGTCGAGCGAGGTCACCGGCGGCCGGAAACCGCGCGACAGGCGGTCGTAGATCAGCAGGCCATGCGTGGTCGCCGCAAAGACGAGCCACGGCGTCGCAGCGACGGCTTCGATTTCCGAGAAATCTGAGATCAGAACGCGGTTGTCCGGACTCAAAATGACGGCCGCACGGCCTGACGGCCGACCGGCCCCAGTCGCGCAGCCGATCAGCATCGACGCGACTGTTGCGGCGCTACAACAAATCCGGAGCTTCAAGTTCCGCCAGAACGGGAGGCCGATGGGGCTTCACGTCCTTCCAGGCGCGCCACACATCCGGCAGCGCAGCGAGGACGTCGGCGGGTCTCAGGCTGCGCGCGGTCCACTGCCGCGCGCCCTGCTCCGCCGCGCGCCCGAGCGCGTGCGCGCCGAGGGCAGCGGCCTCCGCGGGCGCGGTGCCGCGGGCGAGAAACGCGCCGATGAACCCGGCGAGCATGTCTCCACTGCCGCCCGTCGCGAGACCCGGATTACCGCTGGCGACGACATGCTCCGGCCCGCGCAGATCGGCGATGACGGTCGGAACGCCCTTGAGCAGCATCGTGCATTTGAGCTTCGCCGCTGCGCGCGCCGCGGCCGACCAGCGGTCGTTCGCGGCTTCGTCGGCCAATGCGTCGCCGGCAAGCGCGCGGAATTCTCCCAGGTGCGGCGTGCACACGACGGGCCGATTGGCCGGACCGTTGAAGTAGTGGAGCGCATCGGCGTCGATCACCGTGGGCACCGGGCGGCGGGCCAGGACCTCGGCAACAAATTGCTGGCGCACGTCCACACGACCGAGCCCCGGACCGATCACGACCGCGTCGGCCCACTCGAGTACCTCGGCGACCGCGGGCTCGAGGTTGTCACCGAGTGACGATTCAACGGTCAGTACGTCCGGCAAACTGGCCTGGGCGGCGACGATGGTTTCGCGCGTGGCCACGAGCTTGACGACGCCGGCTCCGGCCGCCAGGGCGGCACGGGCTGCATGGAGTGCAGCGCCGGTGAGACCATCCGAGCCGCCGATCACACAGACGCGGCCTCGATCGCCCTTGTGCATCTGCGGTGCGAGGCGCGGCAGGCGCTCGGCCGCCCACACATCGGTCACGAGCAACGGCCACGCGCGATCGCCCGGCGGGAAACCGATGTCCACGACGACCACCTTGCCGCACCATTCGCGCGCGAGCAGATGGCCACGCCGGGGACCGCCGAACGTCACGGTGATGCGGGCGTGTACCGGTCCGTGCGCTTCCCCGCTCGTCAGATCGAGTCCGGTCGGCCCATCCACGGCCAGGATCGGCGCGCCGTACGCCGCAACCCGCTCGGCCAGCGCGAGCGCGTCACCCTTCGCCGGTCCCGCGGCGCCGGTGCCCAGCAGCGCATCGACGGCGACAGCGGTCTGCGGCCACGCTTCTTCGCGACCCAATTCCCGCACGCCGTCGAGCCGCGCCAGCGCGCGGTTGTCGATGGCGTCATCGGTCTTGGGATCGACGGCCGTGACCCAGACGGGGATGCCGCCGGCGTGCAAGGCGCGCGCGATCACCCAGCCGTCGCCGCCGTTGTTGCCCGCTCCCGCCGCGACCAGCACGCCCCCGGTGATCGCCGCCGGGATCTCCGCGACCAGCACCTGCACGACGGCACGTCCCGCTGTCTCCATCAGCACGCGGCTCGGCACGCGATACTGCGTGCGCGCGGCCGAATCCCACGCCGCGGCTTCGCTCGCCGAGAGAACCGGAATCGGATTCACGGAATCAGCACCCCCGCGTACCCTACCACGCGCGCGTTGTCACCAGAAACCCAACCTGAGTGGCGGTAGTCTACAACCTCCCCCTGCTTCGCGCCCAGGGCTCGCGCCGCCGCGATCACGACGGCCGCCGGTCCGCGGCCGCACATGGAGATCCGCTCGCGTTTGCAGCGGGCCAGCAGTTCCGCGCCGTCGAGTGCCGTCACAGCCTCGAGGGCACGCGCGTCCTTCTCCTCCGACACACGCGCCGGCTCGTAGTGATTGAGATCGCTCGACGCGAGCAGCAGGACGGGCTCGCCGGTCGATCGGACGAGACTCGCGAGCACGTCTCCGAGCAGACTCGCCGGTTCCCACACGTCCCATGCGATCACCAGCGGCACGATGCGCACGTCCGATCGCAGCATCTGGAGGAACGGCAGCTCGACCTCGACCGCGTGCTCGGCACGATGGGCGTCGTGATCGACGTCGACCAAACCCTTGGAAATCTCGAGCAGCGCTTGCGCAACGCCGGCATCCACCGGGACGTCGCCGAGGGGCGTCCGGAACGCACCCGCCTCCCACAACGACACGCCGCTCTTGGCGTCCGAGATGCCCGTATGGTTGGGAGCGAGAATGACGACGAGGCCGGGAACGGTGACGCGGGCAAGAACGGCGGCCGCGGTTGGTCCGGAATAGATGTAGCCGGCGTGGGGGGCGATAACACCGATGGCCGGACGGCCTGACGGCCCGACGGCCCGACGGGCATCTGCAAGGAGTGTAGCGACTGTCGCCCGCAATTCAGCGGGATCGTTCGGATAGAACCGTCCGCTGACGGCGGGCGGGCGGACGTTCACCCCGAAGAGGAGACTCCGGGCCAGCGATAGCCGGCCCCGGCCTTGAAGACCTCCGCGAACTCGTACACCCGCTCGAAGTCCTCCAGACGATCGGTGGGTTGCTGCGCCAGCAGTCCGACGTCGATCAGGATGAAGACGATTTGCCCGAAGTCTTCCGTGGTGTGAATGCCCCAGTGCGTCAGCACCGCCGATGCCAGCATTCCGAACTGCTCCAGCGCGAAATCGCGGCAGGCCCACGCCAGCTCGACGCCACTCAGATGGCGGCGCGCGGGGAGGCGGGTCTGCGCGAACTCCAGCGCCGCGAGCACGAACACGTAGGCGCGCTCGTTGTATTTCCCGTCGCGGCGGCGGATCTCGGCGAGGGCCGCTTCGAGAGTCGCGACGTCGCTCATCGCCGGGCTTCGCCTGGAGGCGGTGGAGCTGCCGGCGAGGCCGGCGGTGTGGGAGGTGTCGTCACCACACGAATCCCGCCGGAACGGCGTTCCGAAGGCGGCACGTCCAACAGTGCCAAGTCGAGCACGTCGTCAATCGTTTCCACGAGCTTGATATCAAGCAACTTCTGCACCTCTTCAGGCAAGTCAATAAGGTCATTCTTGTTGCGTTCGGGAACGAGTACGGACGTAACCCCCGCGCGTGCCGCCGCGGTCAGCTTCTCTTTGAGCCCGCCAATCGGCAGCACGCGGCCGCGCAAGGTCAGCTCACCCGTCATCGCGACGTCGTGGCGCGCCGGCCGCCGGCACAGCAGCGACGCCAGCGCCGCCGCGATCGTGATGCCCGCCGAAGGCCCGTCCTTGGGGACGCCGCCCGCCGGCACGTGCAGGTGCACGTCCGACTGCGTGAACACATCGAGCGGGATGCCAAGCGCACTGGCGCGGGCGCGCAGCAGGCTCCAGGCGGCCTGGGCCGATTCCTTCATCACGTCGCCGAGCTGGCCGGTCAACGTGATCTGACCCTTGCCGGGCATCCGGATCGCTTCGATGAACATGATGTCGCCGCCGACGGGCGTCCACGCGAGGCCGGTGGCCACGCCGATCTCCGGCGCTCGACCCGCGACCTCGCTCTGCACTTTGGGCTGACCGGCGTACTTCTCCAGATTCTTCGACGAGATCCTCACGTTCGTCGACTTCCCTTCGACCACCTCGAGCGCGGCTTTTCGCAGGATCCCCTGGATTTCCCGCTCCAGCTGGCGGACGCCGGCTTCGCGCGTGTACTCGGCGATCAGCCGGTCGAGGGCGCCATCGGCGACGTGGGCGCGTTCGGCCTCTTTGCCCTTCCCCAACCCCGTCTCTTTCAGCTGCCGCGGCATGAGGTAGCGTTTGGCGATCTGGAGCTTTTCCGAGGGCGTGTACCCCACGAGCGCCAGCTGCTCCATGCGGTCGAGCAGCGGATCGGGGATCGGCACCGTGCTGTTCGCGGTCGCGATGAACATCACGCCCGACAGGTCGAACGGCACCTCGAGGTAGTGGTCCACGAACGTCGAGTTCTGGGCGGGATCGAGCACCTCGAGCAGCGCGGCCGTCGGGTCGCCACGCACGTCGGCGCCCATCTTGTCCACCTCGTCGAGCATCAGGACGGGCGTGCGCGTCTCGCAGCGCTGCAGCGCGTGGATGATGCGGCCGGGGATCGCGCCGACGTAGGTGCGGCGGTGGCCGCGCACCTCCGCCTCGTCGCGCACGCCGCCGAGCGAGACGCGCGTGAACTTGCGGCCCAGCGCTTCCGCGATGCTCTGGCCGAGCGACGTCTTGCCGACGCCCGGCGGTCCGACGAAGCAGAGGATCGAGCCCTTCGCGTCGGGATTGAGCGTCCGGACGGCGAGATACTCGAGGATGCGCTCCTTGATCGTCTTGAGATCGTAGTGATCGCGGTCGAGGATTTCGCGCGCCGTCTTGAGGTCGAGCCGGTCCTGCGTCACGCGGCTCCACGGCAGCGCGGCGAACACATCGAGATAGGTGCGCGCGACCTGATACTCGGCCGATTGCGGCGACATCTGGCGCAGCCGCTTCAGCTCGCGGTCGGCGACTTTCTTGGCTTCGGCCGACAGCTGCGCCTCGTCCAGGCGCTGGCCCAGCTCCTCGAGCTCGTCGTCGCCCTCGCCCTCGCCCAGCTCCTGGCGAATGACCTGAAGCTGCTCGCGCAGCACGTACTCGCGCTGATTCTGGTCGAGCCGTGTCTTTACTTTTTCCTGGATCTGCGTCCCGACCTCGAGCACCTGGAGCTCTTGCACCAGGAAGTCCGCCAGCCGCTCGAGCCTGTGGGTCACGTCGTCGACGGCGAGCAGCTCCGCTTTCGCGGGAAGGGCGAGGTCCAGATTGGCCGCGATGAAGTCGGCCAGCTTCCCGGCCTCCGTGATGCCGGCGAGCACTTCGTGCAGCTCGGCGCCGAGGTAGGGGGCGATGTCGATGACGCGGGAGAACTGGGCGATGACGGTGCGCTTCAACGCTTCGGTGCGCGAGTCCTCGAGCAGGTTCTCGACCAGCGGCTCGGAGCCCGCCATCAGCCACTTCTCGCCCTGGGCGATGTCCTTCAACCGGGCGCGCTCGAGCCCCTGTACCATCACGCGCACCGAGCCGTCGCCCAGCTTCAGCATCCGCACGATCGTGCCGAGCGTGCCGACGTCGTAGAGCTGATGCGGCAGCGTGTTCATCACGGCGCCCTCGGGCGGTTCCATCCCGCCCATCGATTTCACGACGCCGAGCAACACGCGCTTCTCGCCCTGGATGATCTCGTCGATCAGCTGAACGGCTTTGGGATCTGTGAGGGCCAACGGCAGGACAACGTGGGGATAGACGACGAGCTGGCCCAGGGGAAGGACCGGCAGTCGTTCCATTAGGTCACTCGCACCGACTGCGCGCCCGACGAGCGCGGCGGTTGCTTGGCGAGCCGGATCTCGAGAAAGCCCTGCTCATAGGTGGCGCGAGTCGACGCGGGATCGACGATGACGGGCAGACGGAAGCGGCGCTCGAACGGCCCGATCTGGACTTCCATCGAGTGGTAATGCCGCTTGCCCTGCTGCCGCATCGCGGTACGCTCACCCGAGATCTTGAGGATCCCTTCATCCAGCTCGACGCTGAAGTCCTCGGCGCGCATGCCCGCGATGTCCATGTGGACGATCAGCTCCTCGTCCGTTTCGAAGACGTCGGTGCGCGGCTTCCATTTCGGCGAGGCAACGAAGCCGACCGGGCGGCCGTGGGCGACTTCATTGAAGTAGACGTCCAGCTCGTCGGCGAGATGAACCGTCAGAGAACCCGACCCGCGGGAGGGACGATTGGGAAGACCGCTATCAGCCATGCGCAACTTAAGATAACGCCCGGCGGGACGGCGCGCGGGGCCTCAAATCACCGATTTCGGCCTATTGGGGGCTCCATGGCGGCCCATAGGCAGGCGGGGCGACGCCGTCTCCAGTGGGCTTGTGAATCGACAGGTCATCGAACAACAGCGACGGGACGACGTACGTGGCCGTTTGGCCCACGACGCCGAGGCGGAACGAGCGCGGCATCATGCGAAGCAGCCCCAGCATCCCGCCCATGGGACCGCCCCGCTCGGGCAACGTTGCGACGGTCCGGGACCGGGATGCGGCCACGATTTCCTTGAAGGACCCGGAGCTGATCCCCGAGAGCGTAGCACCGCGGATCGGCTCCTCACGGCCGTCGGCGTATACCTTGACGGCATCGGCGAGCGGGATGGCCGCTCCTCCTTCGGCTGACCGCATAGCGGCCATGATCGCCCTGAGGCCCCGCCCCGTGGACCCACCGCCGAGCCGCCGGACAACGATGGTGAAGCCGCTGCCGTGCTCCCTGGCGAGCGCCAGTGCTCTTTGCCGCAACTGCGCATCGCCCAGACCGCTATCGGTCGCGACAAACAGGTTGGTGACCGCGGCTTCCGAGCCGCGGCGACTGCCGGTGCTGCGCGAAATCCCTTCCACCGGAGTGCGCGTCGTCAGCAACGTGCGCAAGACGCCGTGGTCCACGAGCCTCGTCTCGCGTGTCCGCACGCCCTCGTCATCGATCAACGACCCGCCAATACGCTTCCCCTCGTAGGTGCTCATGGCAGGATCCTCGACCACACTGAACTGCCGCGGCAATACCCTCGCACCGAGCTGGTCCAGCATCCCGTTTCTCATACCGGCGAAGCCGTCGAACATCGGATTGTCCGACACCGGCATGCGGTTTGCCGCGAGCTGGGATCCGAACAAGGAAGCGAACACCTCCGCCGCGGCAGTCCCTTCGAACAGGACCGGCCCGTTGTAGGTCTCCGACGGAGCCGTCGCGCGCAATCGCGTCAACTGCGTGGCGAAATCCTGAACGCGCTGGGTCAGGGCGTCACGCGTGGGGAGACCATCCGGCGACGCCGCATACAGCGTCAGTCCGTCTTCCAGCGGCATCCCATCGGTGGTCTGCGTCGCCGCAATGACGCGCACCGATCCCCACGGCACCGTGCGCGTGAACGAGGTCCCTTCACTGTTCACATACCAGGAATGGGCGACGCCGCCGGACCACGCCACACTGGACTGATGGATTTCGGGTGCATCGCGGAAGACCGCGGAGGTCCCGCGGACCAGCTCCTCGACCGCGGCCCGATCCAGACGCGGCACGGATACGTCATCGGCGAGACTCACCGGCTCTTCGCGGCTGAAGTCGGGCAGCTCATTCCGCCGGGTGCGGTTCGCGAGCGTGGTGCGTTTCTGCGCCAACTGTGCGAGGGCCACCTTGTACGCACCATCGGTCGCCAACCAGAGCTGGCGCCGCAGCGCCCCGTAGTCGTCGTCAAGCGGGAGCTCACCTGTGTCGTCGCCGAAATCGCCGATGATCCCGGCCAGATTCCGCGGCATGCCGAGGAAGTTGGTATTGTCGAAGGCGTAATCGCCGACGCGCAACTCGACCGAGAGACGGCGACTCCGGCCGGAGTCGCTATTGATGAGACTGCCGCGCGTGCTGGCGGCATCGAGATGCGTGACCTCGTCGATGCGATATGACAGGAAATAGGGCTTGGGCATCGTATCGAGCCGCAACTCGGTCATCGAGCGCAGCAGCTCGTCGCGCAGGGCACGCAGTACGACGTCACCCGTGTCGGGAGGCCCAGTCGTTGGGGGCGGCGGCAGGATGGGCGGCCGCTCCGAGGACTTCGGTTTCTTCTGAACTTCAATTTGCGAAATCAGCACCGCCGGCGATACGGCGGAGACCGGTACCAGACCCGATTCGGCGCCACACATGCCGTTGAACACGGACACCTGATCGTCACCGGCGGTTACCTGACTGAATACGGTGAGCGGCGTGCCGATTAAATCGACGCCCCGCACCAGCTCCTCGCGACCATCGGGGAACACGCGATACACCATTACCGGCAGGACTTCGAAAGCGTTCGGAATGCCCCGCTGCGTGATCGTGAAGCCGCCTTCGATATCGTCGAAGAACAATCCGAAGGGCTTCCGTTGCCGCCGGATTTGTTGGATCAGCTGCTGCTTGAGCTGTCCGCGGGTCTTGGGAGCGGCAACCTGCACGATCAAGTTCGACTGACGCGCGACGGGAGAAAAACCCACCTGACGCCGGCCGTGACCGTTCGAGTTCGCAAAGCCCTCGATCGGCATACGCGACATCAAGAACGTCTTCAGGACCCCGTGCTCGATTACCGCGACGCGTCGCGCCCGCACGCCCTCGTCATCGAACCGGTAGTAGCCGGCCAGGTCGGTGTCGCCGAGCTTTCGCAGCGTGGGATCGAAGTACACCGAAAATCCCGCGGGCAGCACGGCGTCGGTGATGCGGCGCGTGAACGTCTGCCCTTCGTTTTCATCCTTCTGGCGATGCCCCTCGAGGCGATGGCCGAGGATCTCGTGGAAAAACACGGCGCTGGCCCGTCCTGACAGGATCGCTGGGCCGGTATACGGGTCAATGGTCGGTGCGCGCCGGAGCGCGCGGAGATCGGTGATCATGCGATCGACCGCGTGCAGAACCGTTTGATCGTCGGGCAGTCCCGCGGCTGTGGCGGCGAAGAACGACTCGTAGCGTGGCAGCTCCATGCCGTCATCGGCCTTGCTGAACGCGGCGATGATAAGCCGGTAGCCGGGCTGCGACGTCTGAATCTCGGTGCCCTCGCTGTTCACGTACCAATGCGTCTCGACGGTCGCGGTGAAGAACGCGTTCGCGCCGTAAATGTCGTGCTGTTGCGCGAACGGCGCGGTATAACGCCGCAACTTCTGCTCCCACGCGCTGCGGTCGACGGTGAGCACCAGCGCCGGCTCGACGTAGCGCTCCGGTGACTCACGCGAGAAATCGGGTGACGAATCCTCCGGAGCGACGCGCAGCCTCGCGTTGGTACGCGCATCGCTCAACTGCTCGACGGCATTGCGGTAGCGCTGTTGGGTCTCATACCACAGCGCCGCCCGAATGGCCATGGGATCGTCGTCGATGGGAATATCAACAGAGGCGTTGAAGAACCGGGCAAAGTTGGGGAACTCGCCACGGGCGTGAGTATTGTCGAAGGCGTACGAGCCGATGCGGAGCTGCACGTCGAGGGCACGTCGGCGTTCGTCGCCGCGATCGGTGATCGCGCCAAAAGAACTGCTCGCGCTGAACTCCTGGACTTCCGTAATGTCGTAGCCGATGAAATAGGGAGGTGACGGACTCGTGTGCAATGCGGCGAGGGAGCGAGCCAGCTCGGCTTTCATCGCATCGAGGACGGGTTGCTGCGCGGCCACCCCTGATGGCGCTGCAAGCGCAATGAGCGCGGCCAGCGCCAGCGATTTCTTGGCCATACAGAGAAGCTAACTAACTGGCTGGCGCAAGGGTCATGCCTTGGCGATGAGGATCTGGGGCGGGGCTACTGGGACGGCGTGAGCCGGCTAGCCTTGATCCAGAACCAATCGTCGGGGAATCCGAGCTTCCCGTCGCCGTGGATCATTGCGGGGTAACCGTACTGGGGGTCGTACGCGACCTCGAGAACGTCCACGCGCCTCGCACTTTGCTCGACATCGTCGAACAAACCCTCGACTGTGTACCGCGACCAGGGCTCGCGCGGCGGGCCCAATGCCTTGCCCGTGGTGTCGTACAGCCTCACTGCCACACCGCCCCGCACTTCGAGGATCGCCGGATTCCCCGGCCATGAACAGAAGCATCCGACCGCGATCTGAATGCGGTAATCGGTGACGTGCCGCGCACGCCACGATTCACGGCGTGTGGCTAGCTCGCGCAGCAGCGAGTCGCGCTCGCCAGGTGTGAGCGGAACGGTCCAACGCCTGCCAACACCCAGCACATTGTTGCCAGGCGGCAGCACCTCGGTGGGCGGCGGCGGGAGCGGGGCTGGAGGCGGGGCCGGAGGCGGCGCGGGAGGTGGAGATGGCGAGTGACGATGTGCCCCACACGCCGTGCTGAACGCCAGGAGCGCCACCACAAGCGGCACACGCAACATGGCTACCATCCCAGGCGAATGAAGTAGACAACGTAAAACACGAACCAGATGGAGGCGAGGAGGGCAACCCAGCGCGTCGCGTGCTGCTCGATCGAACGCGCACACACGGCATGCGCGAGGGCGGCCAACGCGAACACCGGCGCGATGCGCACGACGCGCGCAAACACGGTCCACAGCAGTACGGCGCTGAGCGACATCCCCAGCGAGAACGCCATGCCGGCGTAGACCTTGAGCGGCACGCCTCCAACGATCAGCAGCAGGGTATAGGGCAGACCGCTCGCCCCCAGCAACAGCCGCACGTGTTCGAGCATGCTCCACGGTATCCCCGGTACGGCGGCCAGGAAATTGACGTACGCCACACCTCCCGCGGTCAACAGGAAAATCACCGTGACCGCGACGAGCGAGCCGGCAAGCGAGGCGATCCAGGCCGTGGCGCCCGAGCGCAGCGAGAATAGCGTGGCGAACGTCACGTACACGTCGGGGACTATGAAGAAGAAGAGCCCTTCAGCGAATCCCCATGCGAAGCCGGCCCACCCGGCCCGCCGCTCATCCCGCGCGAGTCGGGGAATCCGCTCTGCGAGCAAGAAATCCAAAGTATAGCAGTACGAGAGCAAGGGCTTGCACGACGTGATAGAGCGCGTTGTGGTCGAAATAGACCGGGTGGATCGCGATGCGCGCTTGTTGCAACAGGGCCGCGAGCATGGACAGCGCCAAACCGCCCGAGATCAGCATCCAGCTGGCGTTCCCGGGGCGTGACGCCTGATACTGCGCCGCAAAGAGCATCAGAATGACCGTGGGTGCGTACAAGCGCGTGACGGTCGTGAAGGATTCATCGACGAACAAAATGATGCAGGCAAACAGCGAGCAGTAGCCCAACACGATGGCGCGACGAACCCCGGGCCGGACATCAGGGGCGAGCCGGGCGAAGAAAATTGTCAGCGCCATATCGAGCAGCGACCCGGCGACGACGGCGATCGAAAACGCGACCAGTAACCAGACGACGAATCCGGCAGCGGTCGCCGTTTTGGCGGGAAAGACGGCATGAAACAGTGCGCCCCACAGCGCAGCGCTCGCGAGTCCCAGCATTACGATTGCGCCTCGGCGCGACCACCCGCCTCCCGGGCGCCCCCCCCCCAGGCGCCAGGCGAAATATGTGCCCAGCGCCGCGAGGCCGAGATCCGTGAACACCACGTCGGGATCGGGAATCGTGATCATTGATCGCGCAGTTGTTTCGCGCGCACCGGCTGGTCAGAGATGACCCCATACGGATGACGGGCCAGCGCGGCGCGGATGTCGGGTTCCTCATTCACCGTCCAGATGAATACCGGCCATCCCTTGGCGATCAGCCGGTCGGTGACTGCGGCGGGGACCTCGTGATTGATACTGAGCAGGTCGGGCCGGATGATCTTGCGCAGGGCGCGGCGAATGAACTCGCGGCGGACGATCCACGGCAGGTTCACGCGATCCTCCGGCTTGATTTCCGCGAGCAGCTGCGGGTTCCAGTTGGTGTCCATGAAGATGAAACAGGTGCGCACCCGCGGGTCGAGATGCTTCACCCGGTAGAGCACGAAGGGATTGAACGAGCTCAGCACGACGTGCTCGTAGGCGTCATGGCGACGGATGATGTCCACCGCCCGGCGCTCGATGCCGGTGGCGCCGAGGCCCGGGACCTTGAGCTCGGTCATCAGAATTCCGCCGCGGGCCATCACCGTCCGCACGAAATCCTCGAACGTGTGCACGGTCGCGCCGTGAATCGTGGGGTTGTACTTGGGGCCGAGATCGAGCGCCAGCATTTCGGCGGTCGTCTTGTCGCGCACCCGCCCCGTCCCCGACGTCAGCCGGTCCACGCTCAAATCATGAAAAATCACGATCTCGCTGTCCTTCGTGAGCTGGCCGTCCATGTCCACGCCGTCCATCCCCGCCGCGAGGGCGTGCTCGACGGCATACAGACTGTTGTCGGGACCGAGATTCCCGAAGCCGCGGTGCGCGAACACCAGCGGTCGGGCCGGACGCGGCACCAGCGTGCCGTGATAGGCCGGCTCGTAACAGGAGAGATAGCCCCCGAGCAGCACGACGCCGAGCAGGATCACACCCAGCACCCGCCCGACGGCCCGTCTAGTGACCATAGGTCTCGTAGAACCGGCTGCTGAACAGCTCCCCCGGATCGTAGAACCGCTTGCGCTCGAAGGCGCGGGTCGCGTTGGGATAGGCGCGGTGCAACTGCTCCACGGTGGGATAGAGCTGATAGGTGAGGTAATACGTGCCGCCGCAGGCGATGGCCGCGTCCACCAGCTGCCGAGTCACGTCGCGTGCGTGCGCCTGCGCGTCGGGCGCCAGGCCGACGTTGCTCATCTGGATGATGGCGAAGGCCGGGCGCTGCGGAGCATAGGCCAACACCGGCGTGGCGTTGGGTGCCACGTAACGCACCGTCGAGCTGATCACATTCATCCGGCCGGCCACGAGAATCTCGCGGAAGCGGTCCATGAACGGGACGAAGTTTTCGACCGGGACGTAATACTCCTGGATGATGTCGGTATTGCGGCGAGAGTGATACTGCAGCAGCTCGAGCGGCGCGAGCGGCGGCCGCATCGCGTTGTTGCGCGACACCACGCGGTGCTCCCCGGCGCCGAGCTCGAGCTTCTTCTGCAGCGACCAGCGCCATCGCTTGGCCCAATCGTAGCGCCGCGACAGCTCCAGAAAAAAGCGGTCGCGCCAGACGTGCGCCTCTTCCGTCAGCGCGAACGAGGCGTCCGCGCCCCCCCCCCCGGGCTGCGCGCGCCGCCAGGTCACGACCACCAGCTCGCGGAGGAATGAGTCCGGCGATGGATCGATCGAGGGGCGCACGAGCAGCAACGCAATCCCGGAATCGGGGGCGATGTGTTGCGCGAAGTATGCGGGGAACGCCGTGTAGTCCATCACCACCGCGTTCTGCTCGTACAGCTCGTCGCGCGTCACCCGCAGCGTGACGTCGAGAATCACGCCGTACATGCCGTAGCCCCCGATCACCAGACCGAACAGCTCCGGGTGCTCGGTGCGCGACACGTCCACGACGCTGCCGTCGGCGAGCAGCAGGCGAAAGCGCTGCACGACCTCGACGATTTGCATGACGTCCACATCGCGGCCGTGGGCGTTGGCGCTGAGCGTGCCGCCGACCGTGAAGATATTGGACGACTGCATCACCTTCAGGGCCAGCCGGTGCGGCGCGAGCGCGCGCTGCACCTCGTCCCAGGTGGCGCCGCTCTCCACGGTGACGGCCGGCGTGATCGTGTCGATGGCGAGCACGCGGTTGAAGGTCCGCATGTTCAGCACCACCCCGCCCGCCGTATAGGTGTGCCCCCCCTGGCTGTGGCGGGAGCCCGCGACCGACACCTTCAGCCCCCGCTGGCGCGCGTCGCGCAGCACGGCTTGCAGCTGCTCGACATCCCGCGCGGCGGCGACCGCGGCGACCCGCGCGGGGGCGATGCGGGCGACGTCGGCGGCGAGCAGGGGATCCTGCCGGCGCAGCAGGTCGCCGTAGGACACCACGAACGTGCTGCCGTACAGCACGACGGCCAGCAGGACGGCCGCGGCGAGCGACAGCCACGTCCGGGCGCGGCCCCGCATGCCTACACCTTTCCTCCCTGCTGTGCCCATTGCTGGCGCCGCTGCTCGACGCTGTGCGCGAAATCCTGCTGCCGCTTCGTGAACGTCGCCGACAAATCGTCACTGTAACCGTAGATCGCCCACGGCGCGCGCTGTTGCACGTATTCCAGGAGCTCGTGCACCTTCTTTTCCTTCCCCGGAATCGTGGCCTTGCCGCCATAGCATTGGATGATCGCTTCGTACGTCTTTCCGGTGGGAATGAAGTTCACGCTGTGCTTGGTGATCTTCTTGTACGCCCACAACACATCCTGGAAGCGCAGTACGTTGAACGTGAAGAAGTTCGACCGCACCAGATACTTGTTCCCGAGCCGCCAACCCGCCTTCGCCGTCAACATGGGATTGTCGAATTCGCGCTCGGCTTCGACCGCGACGCCCATCGGGTCCCCGCCCCATTTCGCGATGCGCCGCGCCAGCGGATGGCCCTCGGGATTGCGCCAGGCGCGAAACGCCGGAACGGCCTGCCACACGAACAGCAGCAGAAACACGATGCCGACGGCAATCACGACGTAGCCGGGGCGCCGGAACGAATCGCCGTCGAGATAGAACGGATAGAAGCTGCGGCGCAGCGACCGCATCTCCTTGCTGTCGAACAGTTGACTCTCGAGCTCCGCCGGCCACGGCATGAGCTTGCCCTCGGCTACTGGGGACGCGGCGCCAGCGGTGCGCACGACCAGAAAACGATGCCCAAAGACGAGCGCGCGATAGGCACCCGATTCCTCCCGGCTCGTCTCCACTCCGTTCTGGGTGTGGACGCGGTATTGCCGCAGCCCGGTGTCGAGCACCTTCTCCCCAGCGACGTGCGCGTAGTAGCGCGGCGTGAACGAGACATCACGGATTGAATCGAGATCGGCCTGGGTCAGCGCATACGGGCCGCGCACAAAGTTCGCGATGTAGCGCTGATCACTCATCATTGCCAGCACACCGATCACGAGCACCAGCGTCCAGGTGAAGCAGCGGCGGAAGGACGTCGCACGAATGCGCTTGGCAATCCAGTTTTCCATGATCGGCCTCGGCGAAAAGTCGGGCCACACTATAGCGAACGCCGCTGCCGGAGGGTAGCATAAAGCCTTATGCGTTATCTCCCATGCGTTTCCGCGATCGCGCTGACGGTGCTCTCGGCATGCCAGAAGCCTGCGGCCAAGTCCCCGCCCCCCGGCGATAATTCCGCCCGTCCCGACTTCCATAATCCCGCCGATCCCGCGTTCGCGACGCAGGCGCCGGACAGTTTCCGCGTGCGCTTCGCGACGACCAAGGGCGACTTCGTCATCGAGGTCCATCGCGCGTGGGCACCGCTCGGCGCCGACCGCTTTTACAACCTCG
>WNFX01002792.1_pt1 | contig 24895 bp, 15 predicted proteins | sample 5400111 | NCBI WGS metagenome assembly WNFX01 (sample SAMN13153363, study PRJNA577476) | soil metagenome | isolation source: 40 cm soil or saprolite under grassland replicate 1 | place: USA:California | collected 2016-06-15
ACTCCTCATCGCCTGGGCAGATCAGTGTGCCATGCACTGATTCTCTCAGGCGAAGCCGGGCACGAGGGTCTAGACGTATGTGAGGCATGGTTCTCCCTCCTTCATGGCAGGGGTGATATTCTGATTGAGCGCAAAAAAGTTGGTCGGGTCATACGTGTTCTTGAGAGCCACCAGCCGCTGGTAGTTGCCCCTGTAGGCAGCTCGCACCCGTCCCCCTCCCTCGTTGTCCAAGAAGTTGACATAGACCCCGCCGCTCGCAAAGGGCTCTAACGCCTTCCAGCTTGCGCGGGCCCATGCCATATGCCGATCGGCTTCGCCGCCATCCCACGCGGCCAGGATGCAGATGACATAGGAGTCACCTCGGAGCGCAAAGGCGGTCTCGGTCGAACCAACACGACTTGCAGCACCGTGGACGTGTTGAAGCAGGACGAGCGAAGACGGCGAGGTGCAACTCGAGCCAGAGTTGGCAATGGTCTCGATCGCTTCGTCACTCAAACGCTTCAGCGTCCTGGCTTTCTCGTAGTAGTGGCGTCCCGCTGGTGCTCCCGTATCGGCGAGTGAGATCAGCTTGAGATAGGACCTCGGACGGATCAGGTCGACGAGCGGCGCGCCAAACTTCCTGATTGGCTCGACGAGTCGTTCGCCCGCCTCCAGGGGACCGCAGTAGCAGAGGGTGATGACAATCGCAGGGAGGCCACCTGGCGTGGTCATGAGGGAGGCATAGGCGGTCAGTTCATCGGGAGCCGTGCTGGTATACTCGCGGTAGAAGCGCAGCACCTCTCGCGCCTGTTCCATCGGGTAGACGACCTTGCCCGCCAAGACCTGGCCGACCGGATGCAGTTGGAACTCGAAGGCCGTGACGATCCCGAAATTGCCCCCTCCACCGCGCACGCCCCAGAACAGGTCGGGGTGCTCGCTGGCACTGGCTCTGAGCACCCTTCCATCGGCAGTGACGAGGTCCACCGACAACAGATTGTCAATGGTCAGGCCGTACTTGCCCATGAACCAGCCCAGGCCGCCGCCCAGCGTCAAGCCCGCCAGGCCAGTTCCGCCTACGGTGCCAGTGGTCGTGGCGAGTCCATAGGCCTGCGTTGCTTGCACAAACTCACCCAAGGTGAGACCTGCTTGAACCCAGGCCGTTTTCTTCTCTGGATCGATGCAGATGCCTTTCATGCACGAGAGATCGATGACCATGCCGCCATCGCAGACGGAACTGCCACTGATGCTGTGCCCACCACCGCGCACAGCTACGAGCAGGTGGTGGAGGCGCCCGAACTGGACGGTAGTGACCACATCGACTACATCGACGCAGCGCACGATCATGGCTGGGTATTTGTCGATCATCCCGTTCCAGACCCGGCGGGCTGCGTCATAGCCACGGTCGTTCGGGCAGATCAGTTCGCCACGCAGAGAGGCTTTGAGGTCTTGCAGAACGATAGGGGGCAGTGCGTACGCAAGCATGCTTGTTGCTCCTTTCGAGTACACCTGGAGGGTGCAATTTATCCGTGGTCTGGAATCGCACCAAGCTGCTGCATCAGAGCCAATCCATCAAAGAGTCCCCGGAACTCCGTGATCTTTCCTGAAGCGAGACGGTAAAACACGAAACCAGGCACGGTGACCTGTCTTCCAGTTGGGGCGATTCCCTGAAATTCCCCTCGATGGGTGCCCCGACCTGTCCAGCGTTCGGCGACCCGGTCCTCTTCGGCCACCATAGCTTCAACGGTCGAAAACCAATCGGGAAACGCGCTCCGAAAGGTGAGGGCGAACGTCTTGAAGCCTTCGAGACTCACCTGCTCCATCCCGGGGAGCACGATCGTAGCGTGAGCGGAGAGCAGCTGGTCTGCTACGGCTACATTCCCCTTGTTCCAGAACTCCTCGACAAAACGACGCACCACGGCTTTCTGCTCTTCAACTGACATGGCAAGTTCTCCTTTGCTTGTCTTTTGCTTTTCACCGGTGGAAGTAATTCTCCTGCTCGAAGCATACTGGGGATCACTTGCAGAGACCATCCCAGAAATCTGGGATGGTGCAGAGACATGCAAAGCGGGTATACTACAGTGGTGGGAACAGCAAGCCAGGATCGGCAAAGCAGAGCAGGCGAGAGCATCGAGGAGCAGCAGCATGGAGCAGCGAAGAGCAGAATATGTCAGACGGGAAATCATCCGCTTATGTCATGCTGGGCTCGACTCCTACACACTGCGAGTGGAAACCATCAAGCAACTGCGCAAGGTGATCCCCATCGATGTCTCCTTCTTCGCCACAGCTGATCCTGCGACGCTGCTGTTCACCGGGGCCGTGCAAGACGAGATTCTTGGGCACGTCACTGCCCAGTTCCTCGAAAACGAGTTCCTGCGGGACGATGTCAATAAGTTCGTGTGGCTGGCGAGAAACACCCCGCCGGTCGGCGGATTGGTTCAGGCGACCGGGCAGGACCTGGAGCGTAGCCCTCGCTCCCGCGAGATCCTGACTCCGCTCGGCTTAGGAGACGAACTACGCGCAGCACTGATCACCGGCGGTGCCTGCTGGGGGTTCATGTGCTTGCATCGTGACCGGTCGAGTCCGCCTTTTACCGCTGGCGAGGCAGCCTTCCTCGCGCGGCTCACGCCACATCTGGCCGAGGGCTTGCGCAAAGCGCTGCTGATCAGTGCCACGACGAGGCCAACGCTTCCCGACGAGCCGGGAGTGCTGCTGCTGGCCGAGGATCTCTCGCTGGCAGCGATCACCCCCACAGCTGAAAGGTGGCTTGCAGAAGTAGCCGCGGCAGACTGGCCCCGCACGCAGCAGGCATTGCCGTATGCCGTCGAAGCGGCCGCCCGCTTACAAGCCCTCGAGCGAGACAGCGACATGCAACCCGACCTGCTGCCGAAGGTGCGCCTGCGAACCGCTTCGGGCCACTGGTTAGTCCTGCACGCCTCACGACTGGGAGGGCCGAGCGCAGGCGGACAGATTGCAGTGATCATTGAGGCGGCGCGGCCAGCGGAGGTGGCACCACTGATCGTGCAAGCCTACGAACTCTCCAAACGTGAGGGCGAGATCATGCAGAGCGTTTTGCGTGGGCTCTCTACGGCAGAAATAGTCGCCACCTTGCACATCTCACCCAATACCGTGCAGGATCACCTCAAGGCAATCTTTGAGAAGGTCGGAGTGGGCAGTCGGCGTGAATTGGTCGGACAGCTCTTTACCCAGCAGTATCAGCCGCGCATGGCAGCAGGTCGCGGTTTAGACTCCAAGGGATGGTTTACCTAGCTTGTCACCGCTGGGAAGCCGTGTTCATTTGGGTAGGGCCTCGGGACAACGATGCAAGAGCAGGAAGGGCCTCTCCTTCATCGCGCTCCCTTCCTCAGATCAGCGCAATGGCAGGTGATGGCACGCTCAGTGCCTAAACTTCCTTCCCTCGGGAAGGAGTCGCAAGAAACCAACGTATTTGAGATAACTCATAATCGCGCCTCATGTGCAGGCGCCCACCTGGAAGCAGCCGCGCAGCGATTCTTCGTGGATACGGCCAAGGGCATCCACGAACAATACGACGAAGGCTTTGTTGACGGGGTTGCCGTCGGGGCCGAAGGAGATACGCCCGCTGACGCCCTGGAGGGCTTGCGCGCCCGTGATCTTTGCCAGTCCCTGCCGCAGTTCATCCGGCGTGATACTCTTTTTATTTCCTCCCCCGGAGTTCAAGGCCAGTTTACTCCCGGTCAACAGCGCCAGGGTGGCATCGTACGAAAGCATGACATCATTATCGGTACGAGTATAGCCATATGCTCCAGATGGCTGCTGGCCGGTAGGGTTGAAGGCATTGGCGTAGTCGGTGAAGAAGGCCGGTTTCTGCGCCTTGAGGCCCGCGATCTCCCATTCATCTGGGTAGGCAAAGGCGGTGAAGTGCAGGCGGTTGAAGCCGGCACGGGCGCTGCTGGGATAGCCTCCCAGTTCGTAGAGGGCATCTCCGCCCATCACCTGCAGGCTGGCAAAGGGGCCCGAGGCGGGCAGGTTTGTCAGCAGCACGCTCACGTCGTTGGCGTAGCCAGAGAAGTAGATCAGGTCCGGGTTATGGCTGAGCGCGTCTTGCAGCAGGGTGGGAAGCTTGCCACGCCCACCTGGCCCCACGGTATAGTTTTCGGTGGCGGCGATGGTGCTGCCGTCGGCTTTGAACTGGCGGCTGAAATCTGCAGCCAGGCTGCTGCTGTAAGCATCAGAAGCATCAACGAACAGGGCTACATTCCTGGCGTGCAGGACCTGTTCAGCATAGCGGGCACCGGCGATGGCCTGCCCATTGTTTGACGGGGCCACGCGGAAGAAGTACGGGGATACTTGCGTCAACAGGTCACTGGAGGCTGTTTGCGACACCATGGGAATACGTGCGGCAGCAAGTACTTTGACGGTATTGATGGCACGCGAACTGAAAGGCCAGCCCATGACACCCACGATGGTAGGGTCCTGTCGCGCCGCCTGCACGATCTGCTGCGCCACCGTGGTGGCATAGGTCGCGTCATTGCCAGAGTTAGCGACCAGGAGGACCACCTGCACGTTGTTGGGCAGTTTGAAGCCATCGTTGAACTCCTTCTGGGCGATATAGGCCCCCTGCAGGTCGTCGCGGCCGACGCCGATGTTATCGCCTGTAATCATGGTGCCGACGACGAGCGTGATATGGGGATTGGCCGAGTTCAAGACACGCTGATCCTCCAGGTAGATGAGCGCTTCGGCATCGCTGGTATCCTGTTGCAGGCCCGACAGCCACAGCGACTGAGCGCTGCCGACGTCATTGCCTTTGAGTTTGTCGGCGGCCTGGCGTTTGAGGTTGCCATCGGGGCGGTTGGTGTCAAAGGCGAAGGTACCATCGCTGATGCCGATATACTCGCCATCCGGCGCTTTCGTTACCCCGATGCCATGAAGGACGACGGGTGTAGGCGTGGATGTGACCCCCACGCCAGGTTTAAGAAAACGGGTGAACGCGGTATAGGCGAGGGCAGCGATGAGAAGAATGGCGAGTAGAACAAGCAAGATGTTGCGCGCGCGATGGCTGCCGGACGGTTGGGGTTGCGGTTGGTATGGATAGGGCGGCAGCGCCTGCGGAGACGGCGCGGGCTGCGTCGGGGATGGCTGCTGTACCTGCGTGGGCTGATTGACATTGGTTGGAGCGGCCCCGATCGCTGCCATCTGGCCGGACGTATTCAGGGTATAGCTGCTGGTGCCCATCATGCCGTAGCGGTTCTGCAAGATGTTGTAGATGTCCTGTTTCATGGCGGCAGCGCTCTGGTAGCGCTGGTTGATGTCGCTCACGAGGGCGCGGGCGAGCACGCGCTCCGTTTCAGGAGAAAGCTGCGGGTTGAGCGCGCGTACCGGAGGATAGACAAACGGTGGATGATTGCGCGGGTCGCGGTTGGTTAACAGGTAGTGCAGGGTAGCGCCGAGCGCATACAGGTCCGAACGGGGGTCGGCATTGCCCTGGTACTGTTCGGGCGGCGCGTAACCCGGCGTGCCCAGCGCCGATGTTTGCTTGCGCCGCGCGTTTAGGGCTATATCGGCTCGGGCAATGCCGAAGTCCACCAGGTGCGCACGCTTATCCCTGGCGCCAATGATGATGTTGGCGGGCTTGATATCGCGGTGCACAATAGGCGGCGTTTGCTGCGTCAGGTAGTCCAGGATATCCAAGACTTCCCAGGCATAGCCCAGAGCATCACGTTCTTTCATGGGCTGGTTGGTGCGATCCATGCGCTCCTGGAGGTTCTCGCCATCCACGAACTCCTGCACCATGAAGTAGCGAGGCCCTTCCTGGAAGTGATCCGTCACGTTTGGCACCAGGGGATGGTCGATGTGGGCCAGGGTTGCCACTTCGCGCTTGAAGTTGCGCACCTCGTCCGGCACCCTGGCAGGGTCGGTATTGTCGGAGATCAATTCCTTGATGACGACGGGCTTGTTGTCCAGGCGCAGATCGGTTGCCAGCAAGGCCGCTCCCATGCCGCCCTGGCCGAGCACCTTTTTGATGACGTAGCGGCCGCCCTGCAAACGCGAGCCCGGGGTGAGCGATTGGCTGGTGGGGACAGCCACTGCCGGCCCAACTACTGCGGGCTGGGTACTATCAGCCTGGTCGAGCGGCCTGCCACAATTAGCACAGTAGCGAACTCCATCGCGATTCTCAGCGCTGCAATAAGGACATTCCATTGTCTGTGTGCCTGCTTTCCTCAATGTAGAGTGTTATCTAAGGTCAAGAACCTACCAGGAGGCGGCCCAGCAAGCTTTCTTGATGAATACGGGCCTGTGGATCCACGGATAATATGACGAACGGCTTGTTGAGCGGGTCGCCATGCGCGTCAAAGGCGATTGGTCCACTGACGCCCTGCACTGCCTGCGCTCCCTTGATCTGCGCGAGAGCCTGCTGCACGTCAGCGGGCGTGATGTTTTTATTTCCTCCTGCACTGTTCAAAGCCCTACCGCTGGCGGTCAAGAGCGCCAGGGTGGCATCGTAGGAGAGCATGACATCGCTGCTGGTGCGAGTATAGCCATATGCTCCAGATGGCTGCTGGCCGTTGGGGTTGAACGCGTTGGCGTAGTCGGTGAAAAAGGCCGGTTTCTGCGCCTTGAGGCCCGCGATCTCCCATTCATCTGGGTAGGCAAAGGAGGTAAAGTGCAGGCGGCTGAAGTTAGCACGGCCACTGGTCGAATACCCCCCCAGCTCGTAGAGGGCATCTCCGCCCAGGATCTGTATGTTGGCAGCAGGCCCCGAGGTAGGCAGGTTCGCCAGCAGCACGCTGATATCGCCGGCATAGCCGGAGAAGTAGATCAGGTCCGGGTTGTGGCTGAGCGCGTCTTGCAGCAGGGTGGGCAGTTGTCCCTGCCCCTGTGATCCCACGGTATAATTCTCGGTGACCGCGATGGTGTTGTGGTCAGCTTTGAACTGCTGGCTAAAGTCGGCAGCCAGGCTGCTGCTGTAGGAATCGGCGGGATCGACGAACAGGGCCACGTTCTTCGCGTGCAGCACCTGCTCAGCATACTGAGCGCCAGCGATGCCCTGCCCCTTATTGGAGGGGGCCACGCGGAAGAAGTAGGGGGAGATGCCCGTCAGTTGATCGCTGGAGGCGGTCTGGGAAACCATGGGGATATGCGCGCTTGCCAGGACGCGAATAGCGTTGATAGCACGCGAGCTGAAAGGCCAGCCCATGACACCCACGATGGTATGGTCCTGCTGCGCGGCCAGCACGATTTGCTGCGCTACCGTGGTGGCATAGGTCGCGACATTGCCAGAGTTAGCGACCAGCAGGCGCACCTGCACGCTTTTGGGCAGCTTATGACCATCATTGAACTCTTTCTGGGCGACATAGGCTCCTTGCAAGTCGTCGCGGCCGACACCGACGTTATCGCCGGTGAGCATGGTGCCGACGACGATGGTGATGTAGGGATTGCCAGATGTCAGGACGCGCAGGTCTTCCTGGTAGATGAGCGCCTCGGCATCGCTGGTATCCTGCTGCAAGCCCGACTGCCACAGCGACTGGGCGCTGCCGACATCATTGCCTTTGAGTTTGTCGGCGGCCTGGCGTTTGAGGTTGCCATCGGGGCGGTTGGTGTCAAAGGCGAAGGCGCCATCGCTGACGCCGATATATTCGCCGTCCGGCGCCTTTGTCACTCCAATGCCGGTGGCAGGGGGCGCGGGCGCCGCGGTAGTAGTCACACCTGGAGTGGAAGCAGGTCCCAGGCTGCTGGCCGGGCCGCGCACGAAGGCGAAGTAGGCGACGACAGAGATGAGAAAGATAGCCAGCACAAACAGGATGAAGTTGCGCGCAACGTGACTGGTGGTCTGCGGGGGCGGAGGCGCCTGCGGCGGGCGCACGTTGAGCGGGTAAGGAGCTGGCTGCTGGGTCAGCGGGCGCGGTGGCGGCGGATTTACCGGGCGCTGCGCCGGGGCCTGCTGCACGGGCCTGGCCTGGATGGGCCTTACAGGCTGCCGGGCAGTTGTCGAGGCGGCACCGGGGGTGACGATGGGACCGGAGAAGGTATAGCTGCCGGTGCCGGCCGATGCAGCGTAGCGGTTCTGCAAGATTTCGTCGATGTCCCGCTTCATGGCGGCAGCGTTCTGGTAGCGCTGCTTGATATCAACCTTCAGGGCATGGTCCAGCACGCGTTCCGTTTCGGGCGAGAGCCGGGGATTCAAAGTACGCACCGGCGGAAAGGTAAACGGAGGTTCATTGCGCGGGTCGCGGTTGGTCAACAGGTGGTGCAACGTGGCCGCAAGCGCGTACAGGTCCGAACGACCGTCGGCATTGCCCTGGTATTGCTCGGGCGGGGCGTAGCCGGGCGTGCCCAGTGCCGATGTTTGCTTGCGCTGTGCGTTGCGCGCGGTATCGGCCCGGGCGATGCCAAAGTCCACCAGGTGCGCGCGCTTGTCCCTGGAGCCAATGATGATATTGGCGGGTTTGATATCCCGGTGCACGATGGGCGGGTTCTGCTGCTCTAAGTAATCAAGGATGTCCAGCACCTGCGAAGTATAAGTAAGCGCGTCCCGCTCGGGCAGGGGCTGGTTGGTGCGATTCAGGCGATCTTCAAGGTTCTCGCCATCGGCGTACTCCTGCACCATAAAGTAGTGCGAGCCTTCCTGAAAGTGGTCGGTGACGGTAGGTACCAGGGGGTGATCGATGTATGCGAGTGTCTCTACCTCGCGCTCAAAGTTTCTGACATCTTCCTGGAGCTTGACCGGATCGGTACTGTCAGAAATCAACTCTTTGATGACGACGGGTTTACCGGCGACGCGCATATCGTTCGCCAGCACTGCGGCCCCCATGCCACCCTGGCCGAGAATCTTCTTGATGACATAACGGCCACCCTGCAAATGCCCACCGGGAGCCAGCGAACCAGAGGTAGTGTAGGTTCCTCCGATCGTGGTAGAGGAGGTTGCCTGCCCGGCAGTTCCCGCGAAGGTTGCTCCCGGACCTGGCGCCTGGCCGGAAGTGGCGGTCGCGACGGTTGGGGAGGATTTCAGGTATCCGCCGCAATTGATACAATAGTCTTCTGTTGGGGGATTATCTGTACCACAATAAGGACATTTCATAATCTGGTTCCTGCTTTCCTCTACGCTAAGAAATGCGCCTTTCATCTACATCTCAGCAGATTATACGGTTTTTCCCGGCAAGAGTCGAGAGTCAAAATGTATTCATTACTTATCTTATACGTATACGTACTGCATTGTTAAAAGTTCGCAACCATGCAGGCTCCTCTTGTGCCGCCTGCTTCCCCCTGCCCCAGCGCGATAATGAATGTTCACGATCAAGATCGGCCATCCTCGCCAATGGCATGTTCCGCCTGCTGTCATCCTTCGCTGCGCTCAGGATCTCCGCTCCTGCCAGACCCTTCCCCTTCGCTGCGCTCAGGGCTGCGGCTCATGCGCTCAGGGTGACAAGCCAGGGCAGCGGTCACTGGGCGGTATGACCGCATACTTGGGATGGTAACGAGCAACGATCTCAGGGTGACAAGCCAGGGCAGCGGTCACTGGGCGGTATGACCGGTTTGGGGTGTAGTTCATAATCGCGCGGCTACGCTCCCAGCCAGGAAATAGAAAAAAACCGGCGTTCGGTACGCCGGTTTCATGCGATGCTGTGTAAGGAAATGGTTACAGGTGCTGGCAGCGAAGCGAGATGATGCCAGGCGCGAAATGATTTGCTTTTTGCAAATACTCCTGCTCGTTGGCCTCGATCATCAGTTTGTGCATTACGACCACGTCACCATCAGGCAAGGGCTCCGCTGGCTGCAGGCAGAGTTCCATCACCGCACTCCCGCGCTCGAAGACTTTGACCAGGCCGCCAGAGCCCGGGATACGATAGACGCGACACTCTATCGATGGGCTGGGCACTTCCAGGTATCCAAACTTGATGAGCTGCTGGTACTGGTTTTCGGTCAACATTTCGCGCAGCAGTGCTTTGGCGCGGCTCTCGGCAGAGAGGTGTTCACTGACGGACTCGCGCAGGCGGCTCACACGGCCATCGGGCGACTGCGACAGGTAGTAGATCGCTAGCAGCAGGAACAGCAGCCAGATACCAAGAAACAGGCTGAGCGCTTCTAAGGTCATAGCCGCTTACGCTCCTTAGCCACCTACTACGCGCGGCACAATCACAATCTGCTCGGCAGTGCGATCAAACTGCTCAATACGCTCTACAGGTTTACCGGGTTCTACTTTGAAGGCGGTGGCGCCACGCGAGTGCTCTTCGTTGAAGATACGTTCCGCCTCCCGGATAGCCGCTACGGCTTCAGGATCATTCGCCTCGACTTTCCCGGGATCCCATATGACCCGGTCATCACCTCGACGGGACATGACCCGCAGCATACCCATGGTTGTTCTCCTTCTTCTGTATAAGCTTAGTCCACCGAGCCTCATCTCTGATTGTTTTTGTCTTCCCTGCTGCTTATGCTCAGAGACGTGTATTATCATTATACACTATACAGGGATAGATTGAGCATAGCACGCTTTAGGCACTGAGTCAAGGGCAAATGAGATGACGGAAACAACTGATTATTAACAGGTCCGTTGATACCATGCCTGCCGCTGTGGCCCCTGGGCCACGACGTTTTCGATGGTCATGAGAAACTCATCCAGGTCGAAAGGCTTGTGCAGGGCAACCAGGCTATGCCTGTTGATCTCGTCTATATGGTCGTCCAGGGATGCGCTCAGGATGATGGCAGGGACATCTTTTAGCTCTTCGCGGGCATGAAGTTGCTCGTATAGTTCAAGCCCATTCATACCGGGCAGATAATAATCCAGAAGGAACAGGAGCGGTTTGATAAATCGAGTGAGCTGCAATACGTGCAGGCTATCTTGAAGCAGTAAGGGGTAATAAGAGGTTTCACGCAAAAGCAGCTCTGCGAGGAGCATGCCATTGGACTCATCATCCTCTACGATGAAAATAGTGTTCGTATTGCGGATAAGTTCATCGCGTTCTGCCAGCCCTTGATAATCGTAGCCCATCATGCCCTCCCTGAAAATATTATTTCGATGCGCTAAGCTCTAACCTGGTCATAATGCGCAGGAGTTCATCTACGCTGAACGGCTTGTTGAGGATTACAAGACGATGCGTATCGTCTTTCCAGGCCACGCCTTGAAGCAAGTCAGCATCCACGATAATGGCAGGAACGTCTTCCAGTTCTTTTGTCGCCTGCAACTGCCTGTAAAGTTCGAGGCCATCCATATCGGGGAGATAGTAATCCAGGATAAACAGGTCGGGTTTGATATGCTTGACGAGTCGTAAAGCCGCGTCACCAGTGGAAGCGAGGAGAGCATAATGATGGGATTTTAAGGGGAGGAGTTGAGAGAAGGACCAATTCCTGGTTGCGTCGTTCTTCACGATGAGGATAGTCTTTATGAGAAAAGACGTGGCAAGGCGGGCGTCCGCTTCCGGTTGAAGAGCTATCTTTTGGAGCATGATACACTCCCGGATCGTTCCATGGAATTCTTTGGAATTTTTCCACAAAGTACTATAACATATATTCTTTGCAATGTAAAGGCTTATCATCCATTGCAATGTAAAGGCCTGTCATCCAGCGGATTTTCCTTCTTCGAGGAAGGTACGTTGGGTATTGCCCCTCTGCCCTGCGCGATACATTGCGCCCCTACGAAAGCGATGGAGAACTCCTGGATGAAGCTTGATTTATGCTGCGAGTTGTCATAAAATAAACAAGAATGAGGTGTGTCTATGGAAGATGAGACGTAAAGGAACAGGTTTTATGCTTAACGAGCATGGTGAGGTAAGTGCATCGGCAGGCTACGAAATAGAACAATACGTCGGGGAATATATCCGGCAAGTTCGCCGGGAACAGAACCTCACGCAGACCGAACTGGGCGGGACGCGCTTCTCGAAATCGTATGTGAGCGCTGTGGAGCGCAACAAAATCTCGCCTTCTCGTGAGGCGCTGCGGTTCTTCGCGGAACAATTAGCACAACCTGCTGATTACTTCACTACTTTATCGCAGTTGAACGGGGATGGCAAGCAATTGACCGTGCCAGGTGGGCCGCGTCCCGCAGGTACGGGGCGCCAGGTGGAGGACGAAGAGGAGTTCGCTTTGCTGGATATCTTGCTAGAGGGCGCCGGACACTACTCGTTACAGGTCCTGGAAAGCCTTCCCGGCTTTTCCCCGGAACTGCTTGCCACGCTCCCCCCGCTCAAGCAAGCTCGCTATGCCTTTTTGACGGGGCTGGCGGCCCAGCAAAAGCAGGACTATGCCACGGCACTGAACGCCCTGGAGGGCGCGCTCGCCCTCGCCCCGGCGAAACAACGCCCGGCAATTCTGGACGCGTTGGGGCGCAACTACTACCTGACACGTACCTATGCGACGGCGTTGAACTACCATTTGCGCGCATTCGACTTGCTCCAACAGGAGGCATTTCACGGTACAGCTCCATCCCTGCACTTGAAAGTTGCGCTGCACTGCGGCGACGACTACCGAACCATGGGAGCATACAGGCAGGCGAGTGCAATGTATGAGCGCGCCCGTGCGCGCTTGAAATTCGAACACGATATGAAAACCGCCGGGGACCTGTACCTGGGATTGGGTTACTGTACGTATGCCAGTATTCCCTATACCGCTGCAACCACTGAAGAGATGGAGCAACTTTTTCAACACGCGATTAGCATGTTGCTCCAGAGCAGGAGCGTCTACCACGCCAGCAGCAATCACCAGGGAGAGACAGATGCGCGCCTCACGCTGGCCATGGCGGAGCTTGACTTCGGTATACGACGCCGGCAACAGGCCCGGCGGCGAAACGCGAGCGAAGGGAAACAGCTTAGCGCACATCTTGCATCCTTACTTGAAGAGGCAGAAGAGCAGTGCCGCTACATTTTGATGATATGGCAACAAACGGCCAGAGCCACTGGCGATTATCCTGAACAAGTGGATGGAAGCATTTATACCAGTCTGGCCTATCTCATGCGCGTCTTTGTACAGCGAGCAGCGCTGGCACGATTGAACGGGCACGCGGAGACGGCTTTGCGAGAGCGGTCGCTGGCAGCATATCTATGCCAGGAGCTGTTGGAGATGTTTTGTGGGCGTTCTCTGCCCGGAAAATTTATAGCGAATGCATTGTCCGCGAGGGTCGATAGACTGGCTTCTTATTCCCCATCTCTACCTCTTTTGCCCGCCCGGCAGGACATTCCCAGGAATGGGCTGCATAGTCAGGTCAGCCAGGTCGAAGTGTACTTTGCAGCGGGAGAGGTTGCCGAGGAACTCGGCCGCGCTGCGACGGGCCAGGAATACGCTCACAAATGTTATACGCGCGCCGATCAATTTTTCCGGGAAGCACTGCACCTCTCCAGTTCAACAGAGGTGACCAGGGAACGCGATTGTGGGTACACGGTCTACTGCTACCAACGCTTTGCCTCTACCCTGGAGGAACGTTTCATTGCTACGCCAGTACTACGGGAGGAAAGCAGCGCGGTTGTGATGGACCTGCTCAAAGACGGGCTCTACCAGTTGCAGCAGGCGATGCTGCCAAGTGGGACAGAACAGATTTCTAGGTGAGCGGCAGCGAGAAATAAAACGTGCTGCCAGCTTCTGGCTTGCTCGCCAACCACATGCGCCCGCCGTGGCGGTTGACGATCTCGTGGGCAATGTAGAGTCCCAGCCCCAACCCTTCTACACCGGGATTCCCATACGCGTGTGCGCGGTAGAAACGATCGAAAATGTGGGCCTGCTCTTCCTGGCTGATACCGGGGCCTTGATCTCGCACCCAGACGATCACTTCATTGGATTGACCTTGCTCTATGCCGGCCACTACCGGCTTGCCAGGTGGGCTGTACTTGATGGCATTACCCATTAGATTGTTCAATACCTGCTCCACGCGTGCCTCATCGCAGGTAATCGCCAGTGACTTCAAGCTGGTTTCCAGAGAGATTGGATGGTCGCTAGAGGCGGCGTAATCCTCAACCACCAGCCGTACCAATGCAACAATATCTACATGCTCCTGCTTTTTTAGCTCGAACACTTCGCTGCGGATACGCGTAATGTCAAGCATCTCATCTATAAGCTTGTTCATGCGCCTGGCCTGGGAAATGATCCTGTCAAGGGTGTTGGACTCCTGCTGATCCAAACTTTGAGTAGTTGTTTTACCGCTCTCGTCTTTGCTGGTTGTCTGCATTTGCCGTTTCAGGTCCTGCTGGAGGAGTTGAGCATTGCCCAGAATTGAGCTGAGGGGGGTACGCAGTTCATGACTGGCCAGCGATAAAAATTCATCCTTGAGGCGGTTCAGTCGCTCCATTTCCTCACGAGCTCGTGTCTGCTGGGTTATTTCTATCGCCGAGACGAGCATGAAACGGACGATATCCGGTTTTTCAGTTTCCATGATGGGTGTGAGGCTCCAATTCCACACCGTCTCAGCTCCGTGCTGCCGGGCATTAAGATGCAATTCCGGCAGGCGATATGGAGCGCGGCTCTCCAGTACGGTATTCCAGATTCTGGATGGATTTTGATCCGGCGGTACCATGGTCAACTCGTACCATCCGCGGCCAAGCAGCTTATCAGCATCCAGGTGGTGTATACCGGCCGTTTTCTCAAGGTAGCGGGGAGTAGCCATAAGCAACTCGGCGGTCTGGGCATCATAGAGGGCCAGAGCCGTCAAATCGGCGTTATCAAAGATCAGCTTGAGCTTCTCGCGCTCTTCTTCGGCCTCGTGTGCGCGCTGCTCGGTCTCGTCGGTTGCATAGATAATCACGCCGGAGACCTTCCCACGGGCATCATGAGAAGGCACAATGGTATAGGTGAAATAGCTCTCGGCGGCATCACTGCCAGTGTCCGGCAAGCGGGTAGGCATCCTGGGTATAGTACGCACACTATCCTGGTAGTAGGCTTCAAGTGCCAGGCGAACGAGTGCCAGGCCGGGCTCCCAGAAGGCTTCAAAGATCTCCTGGAGCGGGCGGCCCTGTACCAGCTGTCCTTCAAAGAACTGCGCATAGCGGGGGTTGAAGGCTTCGACGACCAGGCCTGGCCCACGGAGGACCACGATGTAGTAGGGACCAAGCTCAACCATTTCGACGAGGCGCACCCGCTCGCTTTCGAGCACAGCCGCCAGCTCTTGCAGTTCACTGGTGCGCTCCCGCAATTCCTCGTTGGTCGTCTCGAGCTCTTCATTAGTAGCCTGCAGTTCCTCGTTGTTGGTTTCCAGCTCTTCATTGGTGGCCTGCAGTTCCTCGTTGGTAGTTTCGAACTCCTCGATGCTGGCCTGTAGTTCTTCGTGGGTCAGGACCAGTTCCTCGTTGGCGACCTGCAGTTCCTCGTTAGAATCCAGCAGCTCTTTATTCACATCATTGAGGCGCTTGTTGGCGCTGCCAAGCGCATTCATGAGCTGGTTCTGTTCTGCCTGAACCGCTTCTAACTGCCGCCGGGTCTGGACCTGCTCGGTGACATCGGTAACGCTGACTGCAGCCAGGTCTGACGTGCCGGATTCCATCTGCATCGGGGCTATCGAGAGAGTAATGAAGCGGCCATTACCGCCGGCGGTGATGTCGAGTTCAACCTCGGGCAGCGTAACAGTGGTACGCTCGCGAAAGACGGCATCAATGGCGGTACGCACTTCGGCGTAGGGTACGCCGCGCACGGCGTGCAAGAAATCCTGATCGCTGCCGATTTCGCGCAAGCCCAACAGGCGGCGTGCTGCTCCATTGGCGGTGAGCAGGTGATAGGAGCGGTCGATCACTGCCACGCCGGTGGGCAGGAAACGCAGGAGCAATTCGTTGAAGCGCCGCAATTGTCCGAGTTCAAGCGGTGGTGGCAGTTCCTGATCAGGCGAATGTTTACCAACTGTTTTACCGGGGTGATTGAAGGTGTGTCCATCTACACGCTGCATGCGCGTATCCGGCAGGCCGGGACGGCCTACCCTGGGCAGCGCATTGCCTGTACAGTGATAGACTTTCCAATGCTTGTTGACAAGTTCATAGTATGACTGGTTGGGACGCACCGTTTCCGCTTTGCCCAGGAACAGGTACCCGCCGGGCGAGAGCGAAAAAGCAAACTGGTTGAGCACATAGTCCTGCAGCTCGGGCGTGAAGTAGATAAGCACGTTGCGGCAGAGCACAAGGTCGATGCGCGGGAAGGGAGCGCTGCGGCTGAGATCCTGTTGCCCAAAGATAACCATCTGGCGCAACATCTTTGAGATTCGGTAGCCGTGGTCAACATGCTCGAAAAAGCGATCCCGGTACTCAGCCGGTACGCCCTTGAGCAGGTTTTCAGAGTACAGGCCGCGCCGGGCGAAATTAATGGCGGCCTCGTCGAGATCGGTAGCGAAGATTTTGACGCTCCATTCGAGCAGCTCAGAGCCCAGGAGATCGGTCAGGAGCATAGCCAGCGAATAGGGTTCCTCGCCGGTAGCGCAGCCAGCTGTCCAGAAACGCAGGATATGATCGCGCTCACGGGCCTGGGCGATCAATTTCGGCAAAACGTCGCTTTTGAGGTAAGCGAAAGCATTGGGGTCGCGGAAGAACTGGGTCACATTGATGAGAAATGCCTTCACCAGTTCGCCGACTTCCTCGGGATACGTTCTCAGGTGTTCCAGGTAGTCGCGCATGCTGCGGTTACGGGTCACCATCATGCGGCGCATCAGCCGCCGCATGATGGTCGAAGTCTTGTAGGGGCGGAAGTCCATTCTGGCCTGCCGGCTTACCTGCTCAAGTATACCACGCAGCACGTCCTCGGTCTTTTCTTCGGCCTGGGGCAGGCTTACGCCGGTGAGCAGGTCGTTCAGCAAAGGGCCAATGCGTTCTATATTGGCTTCAAAATCGATGACCGTGGGGGGGAGAGCCAGGGGCATCGACGGGTAGCGGGCGGTCTGCGGGTCCTGGACGATCACCGTCCCGCCTGCATTCTTTACGTCTACCGCGCCCGCGGCGCCATCAGAGCCGGAGCCAGTGAGGATGACCGCGATCAGGTGCTCGCCATAGGCCTCGGCCGCGCTGGAGAAGAGCACATCGACCGAAGGGCGCGGGCGTTTAATCTGGTCCTCCAGTACCCTGACATGACCGTTCTTGATTATGATGTGATGATTAGAAGGCACCACGTAGATCTTACCGGACTCAAGCGCGCTGCTCGAATTGACGACCTCGACCGGCAAGACGGTACGCCGCTGGAGAATAGTGTCCAGGGTGCTGGGACGACTGGAATCGAGATGCTGGGCCAGCACGACTGCGGCTGGAAAGTTGGCGGGTAAGGTGTTTACGAGCACCGAGAGCGCCTCGACGCCTCCAGCAGAAGAACCAACGACGACCAGGTCACTAGGACCCTGCGGTACGTTTTCCCCTTCACTCATAGCGCATTCTCTCCTCCCCTATAGTACAGCACCTGGCAAAGAAAAATAAAGAAGAAGAATAGCACACAAATCCAGCAAACAAGCCGGGTAGACACAGGCATATATTATACTTCCCGCTTATATCTGTCAAGCGGGCATGGCAGGGGAAACTGTTCAGATTACCCCTTATCTGATATACTCTGGACATGACAGCAGAAGAGACGATCGCATCATTAGAAGCACAACTCAAGCAAGCCTTAGAGCGGCTTACGGAAGTCACCGAGCAATTGCGGGTAGCCCAGGCACAGGCACGCATCGAAGAATTGGAGCAGCTGAAAACGCCTGCGCCCGCCTTCGTCAAAGCGGAGAAGAAAAAGCCGCCAGAGGAGCAGCAGAAGGCGCGCAAAAAGCGTGATGCGAAACATAATCGGGCCAGACCGCGCTCGGTGCCAACCCAGATCGTGGAGCATCGGCTGGTGAATTGCCCCCAGTGTCACATGCGTTTGGGAGGCATCAGTCTGGCTCGTTCACGAGAGATCATTGATATGCCCCCACCCCCGCCCGTCGAGGTGACGGACCATCGTATCTACAAGGGGTGGTGTAGCGGGTGTCAGAAATGGTATGAAGCCCCTGTCGACTGGCACGATCAGGTGGTAGGTCAAGGACGTCTCGGAGTGCGACTGGCCAGTCTGATCGCCACGTTGCGCACGGTGATGCGTCTGCCCATTCGACAGATCCAAACGTACCTCCTCACGCTCCATGGGGTCACCATCAGCAGTGGAGAGATCGTTGAACTGCTCCATCGGATGAAAGCACAGATGCAGCCCCAGATCGACGCGCTCAAAGCGGAGATTCGCGCGAGTCCCGCCGTGCAGGCCGATGAAACGGGGTGGCGAGAAGATGGCAGCAATGGCTACATCTGGAGCGTCTCAACGCCCAGCGTGCGCTATTATGAGTACCATCACTCGCGAGCGGGAGAAGTGGTCAAGCACCTGATCGGCGAAAACTATGACGGAGTGCTTGGGAGTGACTTTTATGCCGGCTACAACATCCATCAGGGCTTGCACCAACGCTGTTGGGTGCACTTCTTACGCGATGGCCATGAGCTCAAAGAGAAGTATCCCCACGATGAGCAACTCTTCAGTTGGGCGGCGTCGGTGAAGGCGATCTATGAGGCGGCCGCCGCCTGGGCGGAGCATGGTCCTGATCCGCACCTCTCACCGCACAAACAGAGCCTGGCTCGCGCGGCACAACAGCATACTTACGCGCAGCAACTCTGGCACCTGTGCCAGCCCTATGTGGGGACCCTCACCCCTCAACACACCTTATGTGAACGCGTGGAACGCTTTTTGCCCGAACTCTTTGTCTTTGTCGCGGTGCCTGGTGTGCCCGCCCACAACAATCTGGCCGAGCGCAGTGTTCGCCCACTGGTCATTGCCCGCAAAATCAGTGGAGGAACCCGCAGTCCTCAAGGCTCCCAGACCCGGATGGGACTGGCTAGTCTCTTTGGCACCTGGATGGCACAGCACCTCAATCCTTTCCACCAATGTCTGGCTACCCTCACCCTGAAATCTTCTTTAGGTCAAACGTGAACAATATCTGGCAGGGGTAGGAGAGCATGGCACCCGCAAGGGACATGGCAGGGATATGGCACCCGCAAGGAGCATGGCACCAAAGAGAGCGGCGCGACAGGGTTCACCGTCACAGAATAGCAGGGATATGGCATCCGCAAGGAGCATGGCACCCGCAAGTTGAAAATGTTACGCCGGGTTCAACCGTATATTCAAGGGGATATGGCATCCGCAAAGAGCATGGCACCCGCAAGGGGTGCCACTACTATACCACGCTGACCCGGCCTCTGATCGAGTATAGTAGTGGCAGGGCTTGCCCCTGCCATGCTCACCTACTCCCTGCCATGCTCACTACCCCCTGTCATGCTCACCTACTCCCTGCCATGCTCACTACGGCGAGGCCGCCATAGACCAGGAAGGCGAGCACAAACCTGCCATGCTCATCTACTCCCTGTCATGCCCACCTGCTCCTGCTATGCAAAAAATGTACCGCAACCGCTTGATTATTTATTTATGCTTGCTTTTCGCCGGCTGGCTGATTGACACTGGTTTCGGTAGGTGGGGCAGGTTCGCCTTTGATTAAGAGCTGGCGAATCAGCGCTGCATGACGCTCCGCCCGGCGCAATCTCTCTTCGAAGCGCTCCGCCACGTGGCTCTGGCCGCGTTTACGCGCCTGGCTAGCCAGGTGACGTGACAGGCTCGCGCTCTCCTCCAGGGTTTTGAGCGCGGCCCAAAGGGCTTCCTCCAGGACATCGGACTGTTCGGCCAGTATACTATCCACCGAGAAAGCATGGCCTACGCGACAGCGGAAGCGCAGCAGTTCTCCGTCCTGCAGCTCCCAGAGAACGCCGCCGCATTCAGGGCAGGAAAAGGGCGAAGGTTTGCCAGCCCGCTCGCTGCCGTTCATGGTCGCCATATCCATTCCTACTAGTTTCGCTTCCATCTCCATATCTTCGGGCACGGGGTAAGCTCCTTCTTCTGCTGCCGGTTCTCTAGCAAGGCGTGCCAGGAAGGGTCCAATGGCAGAAAGTGGTAAGGTATAATCGACGGCTACGTTCGCCAGCGCGCTGCGCGGCATACCGGGATAGAGGGCTTCGTCCGGGTCCTGGACGACGGCGATGCCGCCGCGCCGTTTCACAGCCAGCAGCCCGGCGGTTCCATCATCCAGGGCGCCGGTGAGCACAACGCCCACCACGCGGGGGCCGTAAGCATGGGCAGCGGAGCGGAACAGGGGATCAAGAGCAGGGCGGTGACGGTTTTCCCTTGGGCCGCGTACGACGTGGACATGACCAGGTTCAACTAGCAGGTGGTGATCAGGTGGAGCGACGTAGATACACTCGTGCTCTATGGCCATGCCGTCTACAGCAGATAGAGCCAGGAATGGCCCCGAGCGCCCCAAGATCTCGGGCAGCAGGCTGGGGCTTTGCGCCGGTATATGCAGGACGACGAAGACGGCCGCAGGTAAATTCCGGGGTAAGCCGCTGGCCAGTGCGACAAGCGCCTCCACTCCCCCGGCGGAAGCTCCGACAACGATAATATCATGTCCAGGCATGTTTCCCCCCCCGTTCCGAGGATGCCATTGTCATGGTGCCATGTTTTCCAGAGGTGATACCAATGCAAGACAGGTATCTAGCACCCAACTATAGAATGATACTTACTCTGTGTACACGTTATCCAACACATTCTGGTGCCAGGAAATAGTATCACGGCTGCAAGTAGGGAAGCGTGAATATGAAGGTGCTGCCCTGGCCGGGTGTGCTTTCAAGCAAGACCTGGCCGCCGTGCAATTCTACGATCATTTTGACGATGGCGAGCCCCAGGCCCTGACCGGCGCCATGACCGCCTTCAGAGCGGGGCACCTGGTAAAAACGCTCGAAGATGCGCTGCTGGTGCGGGGGGGAGATGCCGACGCCGCTGTCTCGCACTCGTACCTCTACCCACTCCTTTTGTGTTTCCTGCGGCGAAGCCGGTTCGCTGCAGCGCACGCGGGCGATGACGGTGATGTCGCCTCCTGAAGGCGTGAAGCGCAGCGCATTGCTCAGCAGGTTGCGCAGTACCTGCTGGACGCGTATGCTGTCGACGTAGATGGGCGGGAAATCAGCGGCGATATCTATAGCAACGGAGATGCCATTGTCAACGGCCGTGATCTCCAGCTCTTCGCGGGCATTGGTGATAATTTCTTCCAGGCTGGCCTCCTCGCGGTTGAGGTGCAGTTGTCCGGAATCGGCGCGCGCGATGATGAGCAGGTCTTCGAGGAGGGCGTAGAGGTGCTCGCTGCCGGCGCGGGCGCGTTGGATAAACTCGCGCTGCTGCTCGTTCAGTGGCCCTGCGATGTCGTCCAGGACCAGGTCGAGGTAGCCATGGATGGCGTTCAGTGGGGAGCGCAGCTCGTGGGCAATCATTGAAAGGAACTTCGCCCTGACGCGAATGGCATCGCGAACGGCGGTCACGTCCCGCGCTATCATGAGAGAAAGCGGCTTGCCACTGGCCGGGACGGGAGTAACGCTGACGCCGACCGAGCGGGAGGCGTCGTTGATAAGTAGCTCGATCTCGGTGTAGGGCAATGCCTGCCGCTGCAGCAGCGCCTGCTGGACTGTGCGGAGGTTGCCGCACGATTCATGGGAGCAGTCGTCATCGCAACTGAACAGATCGGCAGCTTCTGCGCCGGTAAGCTGCTCAAGGTCTACAGCGAACATTTCACCGTAGGCAGGATTCGCCTGTAAGAAACGGCCATCGTCTCCGATGATGGCGATGCCATCGGAGCTTGCCGTCAGAATAGCATGCAGTTGGGCAGCGCGGCGCGCGTTGACGACTGCCAGCACGGCCTGTTCTGCAAAAATCGCCAGCGTGTGCAGCTGGCGTGCGCTGAAGGCATTCACCGCGGGACTGCTGGCGGTGAGCGTGCCGATAAATTCGTTATGGTCGATGAGGGGGACGCAGATCATCGAGCCGACCGGCGTCTCCCCAAGGCGTTTGAAGCGAGGATCCAGGCGCGTATCGTTGATGACGAGCGGGATGCGGTACTGGGCGACCCAGCCGGCCACGCCTTCGTTGAGCTGGAAGCGCGTGTGACGGGTCGGGCGCCCCAGGTTAGGAAGGGCGGCGCGCGTGACTACCGTGCAACCTGTAGCGTCGGTCAGGGCTATAGAACAGTTGCTGACCTCCAGTAACGCGCCCGCGTTCTGTACGATGCGTTGGAGCACACCGGCCAGTGCGCGCGTCTCGTCTTCGTCCGGGAGAGTATTGTGGTTTGCATGAGAGTCCTGTATAGAGGATGTATTGGTAGTCATGGATGTCCTTCTGGTTATTTGATTTAACAGGTGCGTAGCAAGAGAATATAAGGCAACTCCTATCATGATCCACGGATGATACCCTGCAACCTGCTCCGATAGGTGTAGTATATCACCGGGCAGCAGGGAAGCAAGCGAGGATAAGCAGATTGGGCTACTTACGTTCTAAAAGGGAGAGGTATATATCTGATTCATGGATGAGGCAGTATTCACATCGGCCCTGCGCACGGGCTTGCACCTGATGCCGTAAACGTTCGGGGACAGAGGGTTTCTTGGTCATAGCCTTAAGATGCCTGCTGTCTCAATTGTCGCCGGGCTTCAAGTTTGACCAGCTCCATAAGATATTCAATGACTAAATAGCTCTCGAGTTCTTACGGCCAGCAACTGCTACCGGTTCTTGTTAGGTGCGATCGGCCCCTACGACGCCAGGGGCAGGGTGAAGACGATGCGGGCTCCGCCCTGGGAGGAGTTCTCGGCCCAGATGGTGCCGCCGTGCGCTTCGATGATGGCGCGCACGATGGCCAGTCCCAGGCCGCTGCCGCCGGTTGCCAACTGGCGCGAGACATCGACGCGGTAGAAGCGATCAAATAGGCGCGGCAGAGCCGCGGGTGGGATACCAGGGCCGGTATCGGTGACGGAGATGCCCAGCAGGTTCCCGTGGAGCGTGGCATCGATGGTCACGGCGCCTCCCGCGGGTGTGTAGCGCAGCGCGTTATCGCAGAGGTTGGTGAACACGCGGGTCAGCATGTCGGGGTCGGCCTGGAAGACGGGCAGGTCGTAGGCAATCATGTTGCGCGGCTCTACATTGGCACGCTCAAACTCGGTTGCCAGCACGGCCAGTATCTCGTCCACCAGGGCCGCCAGGCGTATCGCTTTTCGCTGCGGGTGGAGCGCTCCGGCTTCCACTTTTGCCATCATGTGCAGGTCTTTGACCAGGCGGCGCAGGCGCAGTGTTTCGCGCACGATGATGCGGCCCGTGGCTTCGTAGTCCTCGCGGCTCTGGTTCACTCCATCCACCAGCGATTCGCCCAGGCCGGCAATGGCGGTTAAGGGGGTGGCCAGGTCGTGAGTAATGTTCATGATCAGTTCGCGCCGCCAGAGTTCCTGGTGATGGAGTTCATTTACGTCATATTCCAGCCGGGTGGCCATTTCGTTGAAGGTCCTTGCGAGTTCTCCCAGTTCACCTCGCGCTCCCGTCTGGACACGGGCGCTGTAATTCCTGGAGGCGAGGACGCGAGCGGCGTTCGTCATTTTCGCCAGGGGACGGGTGATAGTGCGCGAAAAGAGGATGGCAGCGACGGCGGCAAGGACGGCCACTATCAACGAGGCAATCAATACGAACTGGCTGGTTGTAGCCAGAAATGGTGAGGCGGCATTTGACAAAGCCGCACGTGGTATCATAATCAGGACGCCGATCACCGGGGCGCTGCTCTGGCCATCTTCGTGAATCGGCTGCGCTGCGAAGGGACGCGGGGCCGCAACCAGACCGCCGCCGAGGTCATCGCCGGTAGTGATACCCTGTTGAGCTTTGATTACAGCGAGACGAAGCCTGCTCTGCGCGGCTTTTGGCAAACCTGCCAGCGCTCGCTGCGGCCCTACGATCGGAAGCGGGTAGACACGGTCGTAGAAGCGATTCAGCACAATGGCTGCATAGCCCTGATTCTGGCTGCGCTGGCTTCTTCCTGATGCAGCGAAAGCCAGGGTGGCAGCCTGGCTCAGGTTTTTACTCGCGGGATAGTTTGCGCCAATCCGCTGCGCGCTTTCTGCAGCAAACGAGTCGAGGCGGTCCCGCTGTTCGACGCCATAGTAGTAGGTGACCGAGAATATGGCCGCCAGCGCCAGCAGTGTTACTGCCAGCAGCACTACCAGCATCGATCCCAATGCCAGGCGCCAGCGTATACTTTGCCACCAGGGTATGCGCATAGCGTTTTCCTCTAAATATCCTTGTTCAGCGAGACCGCGTTCCCAGGTCAAATTTGTAACCTACGCGCCAGACTGTTTTGATGTAGCGCTGCTCGGCGTTGGCCTCTATTTTTTTGCGTAGGGCGCTGATATGCACATCAATGGTATGGCCGTCGCCGAGATAGTCGTAACCCCACACTTTGTTCATGAGGATTTCACGCGTGAACACGCGATCGGGCGACTGCGCCAGCAGGGCCAGCAGTTCAAATTCGGTGGGCGTCAATGCCACCTCGCCGCCATTGACATCGACGCGGCGCGCAGGCAGGTCGATGGTGAGACCGGGGAAACGCAGCACTGGTTTCTGATCCTGCGCGCCGCGGGCAGCCTGCACCCCATCTGCTTCACGACCATCGGTTCGCCGCAGGATTGCTCGTACCCTGCTCAGCAATTCACGCGGGCTGAAGGGCTTGACCAGGTAGTCGTCGGCTCCCAGGTCGAGGCCCAGGATACGATCATCCAGGTCGCCGCGAGCGGTGAGCATGAAGATGGGGGTCTTCGACCATGAACGGATGCGACGGCACACCTCAAAGCCATCTATGGCGGGCAGCATGATATCCAGTATGACCAGGTCGGGATGCTCCCGCGCGTGCAGCGCCATTCCATCCGCCCCGTCGTGCGCGGCGATGACGTCGTAACCGGCGTCCTTCAGGTAGAGCTTGAGCAGGTGGACGATACCTTCTTCGTCTTCGATTATAAGTATCTTCTGGGACATATACGCTGTCTTATGATAACCGGGAAGCCAGCAGGGCACCCGCAAGGGGTGCCCCCATAGGCGTTCACTTCCTGTCCAGGGCGACCGAGACGGTCCACCCTCTCCTGTCATCCTGAGC
>WNFX01004544.1_pt1 | contig 24861 bp, 20 predicted proteins | sample 5400111 | NCBI WGS metagenome assembly WNFX01 (sample SAMN13153363, study PRJNA577476) | soil metagenome | isolation source: 40 cm soil or saprolite under grassland replicate 1 | place: USA:California | collected 2016-06-15
ACCGACTACGCCCAGCGGCTGCTGGACGACATGGCCGGGCTGGAGCACCGCTGGAGCGACAAGGTCCTGACCATGCAGCGCAACTGGATCGGCCGCTCCGAGGGCGCGCACGTCGACTTCGAGGTGGAGGGGACCGGCGAGCGGGTCCGCGTCTTCACCACCCGTCCGGACACCCTGTTCGGCGCGACCTTCTTCGTGCTGGCGCCCGAGCACGAGCTGGCCGAGCGGCTGGTTGCCGGCACCGCGCACGAGGGGGCGTTCGCCGAGTTCCGCGAGCGGGTCGGGCGGCAGAGCGAGATCGAGCGGCTGTCGACCGAGCGGGACAAGGAGGGCGTGTTCCTCGGCGCCTACGCGATCAACCCGGTCAACGGCGAGCGGATCCCCATCTGGGCGGCCGACTACGTGCTGACCGAGTACGGCACCGGCGCGATCATGGCGGTGCCAGCCCACGACCAGCGCGACTTCGAGTTCGCGCGCAAGTACGGCCTGCCGATCCGCGTGGTCATCCAGCCCGAGGACGAGGACCTGCTGGACGGCGACAGCATGGCGGAGGCGTGGGTCGGCGATGGGCGGCTGGTCAATTCCGAGTCCTACGACGGCCTGCCGTGGACCGAGGCCAAGCGCCGTATCACCGAGGACCTGGCCGGGCGCGGGCTGGGCGAGGCGGCGGTCAATTTCAGGCTGCGTGACTGGCTGGTCTCCAGGCAGCGGTTCTGGGGCTGCCCGATCCCGATCATCCACTGCCCTTCCTGCGGTGAGGTGCGCGTTCCCGACGACGACCTGCCGGTGCTGCTCCCCGACGACGTCACCGATTTCGTGCCGAAGGGCCGCTCGCCGCTGGCCGCGGTGGAGTCGTGGGTGAACGTCGACTGCCCGACCTGTGGCGGGCCGGCCAAGCGCGAGACCGACACCATGGACACCTTCGTGGACTCGTCCTGGTATTTCCTGCGCTACACCGGGCTCGATCCCGATCGCCCGTTCGATCCGGAGCGGGTCGCCAAGTGGATGCCGGTCGACCAGTACACCGGCGGGATCGAGCACGCGATCCTGCACCTGCTGTACGCGCGGTTCTTCATCAAGGTCCTGTACGACATGGGGCTGGTCGGCTTCACCGAGCCGTTCCAGGCCATGCTCAACCAGGGCATGGTCGTGATGCAGGGCGCCGCCATGAGCAAGTCGCGCGGCAACCTGGTGGAGCCCACGCAGATCATCGACGAGCACGGCGCCGACGTCGCCCGCCTGACGATGCTGTTCGCCGGGCCCTTCGAGGACGACGTGGACTGGGCCGACGTGTCCCCCGAGGGAATGGGCCGCTGGATCCAGCGCGTCTGGCGCGCGGTCGGCGGCGCGCTGGAGCGCCAGCCCGGCGATCCCGACCTCGAACTGGAGCGTCTGGCGCATCGCACCACCCAGGCGGTCACCGACGACCTGGAGCGGTTCCGGTTCAACACCGCGATCTCCAAGCTGATGGTGCTGTCCAACGGGCTGGCCGACGCGCTGCGGGCCGGGCGCGGCACCGCTGAGCAGCGGCGGTCGGCGGCCGAGCGGCTGGTGCTGCTGCTGGCGCCGCTGGCGCCGTTCCTGGCGGAGGAGCTGTGGCGGCGCACGCTCGGCCACTCCGACTCGGTGCACGTGGCCGCATGGCCGGGCTTCGACCCCGAGCTGGTGCGGACCGAGCGGGTCACCTGCGTGATCCAGGTGGACGGCAAGCTGCGCGACCGTTTCGAGGTGCCGACCGACGCCGGCGAGGACCAGCTCCGCGACCTCGCGCTGGACTCGCCAAAGGTCCGCGCGGCCATGGGGGACCGGCCCATCGCCCGGATCGTGGTCGTCCCGCCCAAGCTGGTGAACGTCGTCACCAGGCGCTGATCTCCGGCGCGACGGGCGTCCGCCCGCCGCCTGCCATCGAACGGCACGCCCCTGGAGGCCGCCAACGGGAAGAACGTGGCCCCGTTCGGCACCACCATCTCCAGCAGTGCCCGGGGCTTGGGTGGCGAAGTAGCCGCCGTCCCACGCACTTCCGCAGGTCAAGGGGGTGGGGATAAGCCTGCGCAGGCTTCCTCGGGGCGGGCTAGGGTCACGCTGCAACCCGCCGCCCGGGTCGGCCGGCCCGATCTCGCCGCGCCCGGCCCCTGCACCTGAGGAGCGTCATGTCGTCATCGCCGTCCCCCTTCGTCGTGGAGCCCGCCGGCTGGCGGGCCCGCTTCGAGCGCCTGCTCGACGGCGTCGCGCGCCAGCGCATCGCCGTCGCCGTCGTCGCTGTCCTGGCCCTGGCCGCCGCCGGAGCCCTGTGGCTGAACGCCCAGCCGCGTGCCGCCGACCCTCCACCCTCCGCGGCCTCCGGCAGCGGCGGGGCAGGCCTGGTCCTGCCGCGTGCCGGGGCCGACGGTGCCGCCCAGGGCGGCGATGGCGCCGCCTCCGGCCAGCCGGCGGGCGCCACCATCGCCGTCGACGTCGTCGGGCGAGTCCAGCACCCAGGGCTCGTCCGCCTGCCCCAGGGCAGCCGGGTCCTCGACGCGATCGAGGCGGCCGGCGGCACCGCGCCGGGCGCCGAGCTGGAAGCGGTCAACCTCGCCCGCAAGCTCGTCGACGGCGAGCTGATCAGGATCCCCCGGCACGGCGAGGCGATCACCGCGCCGGCCGACGGGGGATTGGCCTCCGGCACCGCCCAGCCCGGCGGGACCGGTGCCGCCGGCGGCGCGGGTCCGCCAGGCGTCCCGCTCGACCTGAACACCGCCACGGCCGAGCAGCTCGACACCTTGCCCGGCGTCGGAGAGGTCACCGCCAACCAGATCATCGCCTACCGAACAGCCCACCCATTCAGGTCCGTCGACGACCTCCGCCAGGTCCCCGGCATCGGCGACCGCCGCTTCGACCTCCTGAAGGACCTGGTGACCGTCGCCGGTGGCAGCTGACAGCGATAGGCTTCGCGACCCGGATCCGGATGGCGTGGCGATGGTCCTGGTGGTCGTCGCCGGCGTCATGGCCGGCGCGGCAGTGGGGCCGCACCCCGGCTGGGTGCTCGCCACCACCATCGCCGTGACGGTCCTGGCCGCCGCCCTGCTCCGCGGCGCCCACCGGCCGGCGGGCTCCCATGGGCCGGCGGGCTCCCATGGGCCGGCGGGCTCCCGGTCGTCTCCGCCTTCCTCCCGGTCTCCGGCACAGGGGGTGCTCGCACTGGCGGTGCTCGGCCTTGCCGGAGCGGGAGTGGCCGGAGCGCGCGCCGCGGCGGTCCATCACGGCGTCCTGATCGGCATGGCGGCGCGCGGCGGGACGGTCATGGTCGATGCCACCGTGGCCGAGGAGCCAGACACGGTTCGCTACGGAGGGCGGTGGGTGGTGCTGTCCGTCCGCCGTGTCGAGGTCGCCGGGCAGGCCTGGCGGACCCGGGAGCGGGTGGGCGTGATCCTCCCGGGCACGGCAGGGACGATCGCGGTCGGCGACCGGCTGCGGGTCGCCGCCGGGGTCGAGCGCTCCAACCGCACCGACCCGCTCGGCGGCGAACCCGCCACGGTGCTGCGGCGGCCGCGGGTCGTCTCCCGGTCGCCGTCGCGGTCCTGGCTGCTCCGCGTCAGCGAGGCCGTGCGCGCCGCGGCGCGCCAGCGGGCGCTCGACAGCCTGCCGCCGGAGCGGGCGGGCCTGCTGGTCGGCATCGCGCTCGGCGACACCTCGCTGGAGCCCGCCGAACTGGACCGGGCCTTCACCACCGCCGGCCTGACGCACCTGACCGCGGTCAGCGGTCAGAACCTGGCGGTCGTGCTGGCGGCGGGGCTCGGCATCGCCGTGGCGCTCCGCGCCAGCCGACCGCTGCTGGCTGGTCTCGGGATCGTGCTCATCGTGTTGTTCGCGCTGCTGACGCGCTGGGAGCCGAGCGTGCTGCGCGCCAGCGCCATGGCGGTCCTGGCATTGCTCGGCGTCGCCACGGGCCGCGGGCCAGGAGGCCGCCGCGCGCTCTGCCTTGCCGTCACCCTGCTCCTGCTGGCCAATCCAGCGCTGGTGTCGAGCCTCGGCTTCCGGCTGTCGGTGGCGGCGACCGCCGGGGTGCTCTGGCTCGGTCCGACCGCCACGCGGGTCCTGCCGGGCAGGCTGCCGCACGTGGTCCGCTCCGCCATCGGCATCAGCCTGGGAGCGCAGGCGGGCGCCACACCCGTGCTGGCGCTGGCGTTCGGCCAGGTCTCGATGGCCGGCCTGGCCGCCAACCTGGTGGCGGTCCCGCTCGCCACCGCGCCGATGCTGCTCGGCGTCGTCGCCGCTGCCGCTTCGGTACTCGGACCGCTGGCTGCCGTCGCGATCCTCGCCTGCCGCCTGGCCGATCCCTTCCTCGCCGCCCTTGTCGCCATCGCCGAGCACACCAATCGGTCGGCAACAGCCTTCCGGAAATCCGTGTGTGGGGAGGTGTGGACCGGTAGCATCCCCGGCATGAGCACTCGAACTGGGTTTGCGCCGATCACGCTGGTGCTCGGCGAGGAGGAGCTGCTCGCCGAGCGGGCGGTGTCCGACGCGCTCGACGCGGCTCGGGAGGAACTGGGACCCGAGACCACGGTCGAGGAAGTACAGGGCGGCTCGCTGCCGGACGGGTTCGCGATGGGCCTGGCCACCGCGTCGCTGTTCGGCGGCGGCAGGGTGGTGGTCGTGCAGGGCGCGGACGCGCTCGACGCGGCCGGGCGCCAGGCGGTGCTGGCGCTGGCGCGCGACCCGAGCCCCACCACGGTCATGGTCCTGCGGGCAGAGGGCGTCGGCCGGCAGGGCAAGTTCTTCAAGGACCTCCAGGAGCACGCCAACGTGGTGACCGTGGCCCGGCTGAAGCCGTCGGAGCGGTCGAGCTGGCTGCGGGCGGAGGTGCGCCGGCTCGGCCGCAAGGCGGACGACGGGCTGGTGGCCGCGCTGATCGACACGGTCGGCCAGGACCTCCGGGAGCTGGCGGGGGCGGTGGCCAAGCTGCACGTGGCCGTGCCACCGCCAGCGCCGCTGCAGGCCAGGCACGTCACCGAGTTCCTGACCAAGACGGCCGACCGGCGCGGCTACGAGCTCACCGACGCGATCCTGGCGGGGGAGCCGGCGACCGCGCTGAGCTACCTGGAGGCGCTGTTCGCGCAGGGCGAGGAGCCGATCGGGTTGCTCGGCATGCTGGCGCGCCAGCTCCGCAACGTGCTGTTCGTGAGCGAGCGGGCCGGCGCGCCGGCCGGCGAGGTCGCGCAGGCGCTGGGTCTGCGGGACTGGCAAGTCCGCAAGCTCACCGCCCAGGCCCGCCGGTTCCATCCCTCGGTCCTGCGTCGCGCGCTGGACCTCATCGCCGAGACCGACGCGCAGATCCGCAACGGCACCCCGTCGCCGTCCGTGGCCCTGGAGCTGGTGGTCGCCCGCATCGCCATCGCCGGCGCCGGCGGCCGCTGACCCGGGCGCCGAGGAGCCCGCACAGTCTGAAGGGCGGCCATCGGCCGCCCTTCTCAGTGAAAACGCTGGTGGCGCTGCGCGTGGCGCCCCACGGCGCCGCTCAGGCGGCGCTCTCGCGGTTCAGCGACTTGGCCAGGCGAGACTTGTGGTTGGCCGCGTTGTTCGGGTGGATGACACCCTTGCTCGCCGCCTTGTCGTAGGCGCGCGCCGCCCGCCTGTAGGCGGCCTCGGCCGCGTCGGCGTCGCCGCTGGCCATCGCCTCGAGCACGCGGCGCCGGTAGGTCTTCAGCGCCGAGCGGACCGACTTGTTGCGCAGCCGGGCCTGCTCGTTCTGCCGGTTGCGCTTGATCTGGGACTTGATGTTGGCCATGGGGCTCTTTCGATCCGATCCTTCGCAGACTCGTTCGCAGTCAACGGAGGCTAGCACAGCGGGTCACGAGCGCTCAACGAGCGTCGGCGGCGCGCCAGGGCCGTCACCTGGGCTGATGGTATGCTCGCAAGGTCGCCCCCCGGTGGAAGCGGAAGCAACCGACGCACACGAGCCCGCCGGAGGCCAGCCTCCTCGAGATGCCTACGGGACCACATGCCGACCGAACTCGCGCGCCTGCGGAATTTCTGCATCATCGCCCACATCGACCACGGCAAGTCGACGCTCGCCGACCGGCTGCTCGATCTCACGCACGCGGTCAGCGAGCGCAACATGCGCGCCCAGTACCTGGACAAGATGGACCTGGAGCGCGAGCGCGGCATCACCATCAAAGCCCAGGCGGTGCGGCTGGCCCACACCGCCGACGGGGTCGACTACGTGCTCAACCTCATCGACACCCCAGGGCACGTCGATTTCACCTACGAGGTGTCGCGGGCCATGGCCGCCTGCGAGGGCGCGGTGCTGCTGGTCGACGCCGCCCAGGGGATCGAGGCGCAGACGCTGGCCAACCTCTACCTGGCGCTGGAGGCCGACCTCACGATCATCCCGGTGATCAACAAGATCGACCTGCCGGCGGCGCAGCCCGAGCGGGTGGCGCGCGAGATCGAGCAGGTGGTGGGCATCCCGGCCGAGGACATGCTGCGGGTGTCGGCCAAGACCGGCGAGGGCGTGCCGGCGCTGCTGGAGGCGATCGTCCGCCGGGTGCCGCCGCCGACCGGCGACCCGGACGGGCCGACCCGGGCGCTGATCTTCGATTCCCTCTACGACTCGTACCGGGGCGTGATCGCCTACGTGCGCATGGTCGACGGCAGCGTGCGCAAGGGCGACCGCGTGCGGATGGTGGCGGCGGCCGGCGTCTCCGAGGCCGAGGAGGTCGGCGTGTTCGCGCCGGAGGCGGTGGCCACCCAGGGGCTGGCCAGCGGCGAGGTCGGCTACCTGATCCCCGGCCTCAAGAACGTGGCCCAGGCCAAGGTCGGCGACACCGTCACCATCGCCGGCCAGCCGAGCGTCGAGCCCCTGCCCGGCTACCGCGAGCCGCGCCCGATGGTCTACGCGGGCCTGTACCCGATCGAGGGCGACGACTTCCCCGACCTCCGCGACGCGCTGGACCGGCTGCGGCTCAACGACGCCGCCCTGGTCTACGAGCCCGAGACGTCGTTGGCGCTGGGCTTCGGCTTCCGTTGCGGGTTCCTCGGTCTGCTGCACATGGAGATCGTGCGCGAGCGCCTGGAGCGGGAGTTCGACCTCGAGCTGATCACCACCGCGCCGAACGTGGCCTACCGGGTGACGGTCACGACCGGCGCGACGGTCACCGTCTCCAACCCGAGCGAGCTGCCGGACCCGGGCATGATCGAGCGGATCGAGGAGCCGTACGTCGACGCGATGATCCTGTGCCCGTCGGATCACATCGGCGCGGTGATGGAGCTGTGCCAGAGCCGCCGGGGCACGCTCCAGACCATGGAGTACCTGTCGGAGGAGCGGGTCGAGCTGCGCTACCAGCTCCCGCTGGCGGAGATCATCTTCGACTTCTTCGACCAGTTGAAGTCGCGCACGCGTGGCTACGCCTCGCTCGACTACGAGCCGAGCGGCTACCGCGCCGCCGACCTGGTCAAGGTCGACGTGCTGCTCCAGGGCGAGCCGATCGACGCCTTCTCGGCCATCGTCCACAAGGACAAGGCGTACGGCTACGGGCGGGCGATGGCGACCAAGCTGAAGAAGCTCATCCCCAGGCAGCTCTACGAGGTGCCGATCCAGGCGACGATCGGTTCGCGCGTGATCGCCAGGGAGACGATCACGCCGCGGCGCAAGGACGTGCTCGCCAAGTGCTACGGCGGCGACGTCACCCGCAAGCGCAAGCTGCTGGAGCGCCAGAAGGAAGGCAAGAAGCGCATGAAGCAGATCGGGCGCGTCGAGGTCCCGCAGGAGGCGTTCGTGGCGGCGCTGCGCACCGACGACGGGGACGCCGGCCGGTGAGGCGCCGACCAGGTCCGGACATGCCCGAGGGGGACGCGGGCCGGTGAGCTCGACCCTGGTCCCGGTGGCGGCCGGCCCGCTGGTCGACCGGTCGCTGTTCGGCGTCTACCTGCACGTGCCGTTCTGCCAGACGCGCTGCCACTACTGCGACTTCGTGACCTACACGGGCATGGAGGCGCTGCGGCGACCGTACGCGGCCGCGCTGGCGGCCGAGGCGGAGCTGGCGGTGGCCGCGCTCGGTGACGCAGGACGTCCCACGGTGACCAGCGTGTTCGTGGGCGGTGGCACGCCGACGCTGCTGCCTCCCGCCGATCTGGCGCGCGTGCTCCAGCGCCTGCGCGGGCTGCTCGACCATGCGCCGGCGGTCGAGGTCACGGTGGAGGCCAACCCGGAGACGGTCGACCGGGCTCTGGCCGACGGGCTGGTCGCGGCGGGGGTCACACGGGTGTCGCTCGGCGCGCAGAGCTTCGACGACCGGGTGCTGGCCGCGCTCGGCCGGCCCCACGACGCCGAGCGCGTCGGGCTGGCGGCCGCCACGCTCCGGGCTGCCGCCGCCGGGCGGCCGCTCGACCTCAACCTCGACCTGATCTTCGGCTGTCCCGGCGAGGACGCCGCCTCCTGGGAGCGGTCGCTGGAGGCGGCCGTGGCGATCGGCCCCGAGCACCTGTCCGCCTACGCGCTCACCATCGAGCCGGCCACCAAGTTCGGGCGGATGGTCGCGGCCGGCCGCATGGCCGAGCCCGACGAGGACGTGCTGGCCGACCGCTACGAGCGGGCGTGCGCGGTGCTCGCCGCCGCTGGCTACGCCCACTACGAGGTGTCGAACTGGGCGCGCGGCCGCCGCGCTGCCGACGGGTTCCCCGCGCACGCGAGCCTTCACAACCGTACCTACTGGCGCCGCGGTGCCTACCTGGGTCTCGGAGCGGGTGCGCACGAGTTCGTGCCGGAGCCCGACGGGTTCGGGCCGCGGCGCTGGAACGTGCCGGGCGTGCCCGAGTACCTCGCCGCGGTGCGGGCGGGTCGCCGGCCGACGCTCGGGCAGGAGGCGCTGGACGGTGAGCAGGCGCGCTTCGAGGCGCTCGCGCTGCGGCTGCGCACGCTGGACGGGCTGGACGGCGAGGAGGCCGGCGCGCTCGGCGTCGACGCGACCGGGCCCGCGGCCACCGAGCTGCGGTCCGCCGGTCTGCTGGCCCCCGGCCCGGCCCTGCGCCTGACCGAGCGCGGCATGTTCCTCCACGGCGAGGTCGTCAGCCGCCTCGCCCCTTGAGGCGCCACCGTCCTTGACTTGGACCCGCGCGGGCGGTCCCCTGATCGGGGAAAGGAGCGCCGTGCGACTGGATGCGATCCGGGCCGCCATCGCGGAGGCCGGGCGGGAGCTGGAGCGGGCGGGGCTGGTCCAGGGAACCTCCGGGAACCTGAGCGTCCGCGACCCTGCCGGCGGGACCGTCGCGATCACGCCGAGCGCGGTGCCGTACCGGCGCATCCGCCCGGCCGACGTCCTGCTGGTCGGTCCCGGCGGCGTCGAGAGCGGACGGCACCGGCCCTCGAGCGAGCTGGCGATGCACCTGGCGGTCTACCAGGCGCGGCCCGACGTCGGAGCGGTGGTCCACACGCATTCGCCCTGGGCGACCACCTGGGCGGTGCTCGGCCGCGAGATCCCCGCCGTCCACTACGTGATCGCGTCGCTCGGAAACTGTGTCAGGATCGCCGCCTATGCCACCTACGGTACGGCCGAGCTGGCGGAGGGCGCCGTGCGGACGCTCGGCGCCGACAACGGCGTGCTGCTCGCCAGCCACGGCGTGCTCACGGTCGGCGGCGACCTCGACAGTGCGGTAGAGAACGCCCTGCAGGTCGAGTTCCTCGCCGAGCTCTACTGGAAGGCGGTCCAGGTCGGCGAGCCGACGATCCTGCCGCCGCACGAGCTGGAGCGGGTCCGCGCCCAGACCCTGGCAAAACGGTCAGCGTCGCAGGTCGCGGAGGCGCCACCGTGACCTCGACATGCTTAGCACTCGTATGGGCAGACTGCTACTCTCGGTCGGAAGACGGGGTCGGTCGATCGTCGGGGAGGGATTGCCATGAGCCTCGATGACCGCAAGGCGCGGCTCTTGCGTGCCGTCGTGCACGAGTTCATCCAAACGGCCGAGCCGGTCGGCTCCAAGGCGCTGGCGGAGCGGTACTCACTGGGGATCTCCTCGGCGACCATCCGCAACGAGCTGGCCACACTGGAGGAGCAGGGCTTCCTCTCGCACCCGCACACCAGCGCCGGTCGGGTCCCGACCGACCAGGGCTACCGCTACTACGTCGACTCGCTCTCCGGCGTCGGCGAGCTCGCACGTGTCCAGCAGGACGCGGTGATGCGCTACCTCGAGGGTGCCGCCGGCCTGGAGGAGACGCTCCAGCGCACCTCGCTGCTGCTGGCCAGCCTCACCCACTACACCGCGATGGTGGCACCGCCGGCCCTCGACCGCTCCCGTGTCCGTCACGTCGAGCTGGTCAGGCTCGGTTCCCACGTGGTCATGCTGGTGCTGATCGCCGACACCGGCCGGGTCGAGCAGCGGCTGGTCGAGACCGACGAGGAGGTCGGCGTCGAGGACCTGGAGGACCTGCGCCACCGGATCAACGACAAGCTGGTCGGGGAGCGGCTGCACCGCGCCGAGCTGGTGCTGTCGGGCATGGAGGATTCCGTGCCCGCCGAGGCGCGCTGGCTGTTCCGGGTGCTGGCTGACGTGATCGGGCAGATGGTGAGCGACCGCCGGACCGATCGCGTCTGGCTCGGCGGCCAGGCCCACCTGTCGGTGCCCGGCGCCTTCGAGGAGCTGGAGACCATCCACCGCGTCTACCAGCTCCTGGAGCAGCAGGTGCTGGTGTTGCGGCTGTTGCAGGCGTCCTTCCGGCAGGGCGGGGCCATCTCGGGCGCGATCTCGGTGGTGATCGGCTCCGAGAACAAGATGGAGGGGATGCAGGCCTGCTCGCTGGTCACCTCCACCTACCCCGCAGGCGATACCATCGGCACCATCGGGGTGCTCGGCCCCACTCGAATGGATTACCTTCGCGCCATGGCGGCGGTGCAAGCTGTGGCCAGCTACCTCGGCGACGTGCTGGACGACGTCGAACGGTGACGGAACATCGGCAGGGGAGACGCTTGACCGACTATTACGAGTTGCTCGGGGTCAGTCGCGAGGCGACCAAGGAGGAGATCAAGCGTGCCTACCGCCGGCAGGCTCGCAGGTACCACCCTGACGCCAACCCCAACGACGCCGCGGCCGAGGATCGCTTCAAGGAACTGAACAAGGCCTACAGCGTGCTCTCGGACCCCGACAAGCGGCAGCGCTACGACGCCTTCGGGCCCGACGGGGTCGAGGGGCTGGCGGGAGCCGGCGCCGGCGACCCCTTCATGGCCACCTTCGAGGACCTCGTCGGCCAGTTCTTCGGCGCGGGCCCGTTCGGCGGCGGTCGCCGGCCCCGGTCGCGGTCCCGGCGGGGGGCCGACGCGGGGGTCCGGGTCGAGCTGGACTTCGTCGAGGCCGTGTTCGGCGCCAAGAAGGACGTGTCGCTGCGACTGGCGGGGCAGTGCGACCAGATCGTCACCGCCTCGACCTGCCAGCTCTGCCAGGGGACCGGCCAGGAGATCCGCACGCCCTGTTCCAAGTGTCGCGGTCAGGGCGTGATCGCCACGGAGTCCTCGATCACGGTCGACATCGCCCCGGGGGTCGAGGACGGCATGCGCGAGCGCCTGCCCGGCCGCGGCCACGCCGGCCAGTACGGCGGCCCGCCCGGCGACCTCTGGGTCGAGCTGGCGGTCGCGCCCCACCCGGTCTTCAGCCGCCGGGGCGACGACCTGCTCTGCGGGATCGCGGTGCCGGTGACGGTCGCCATCCTCGGCGGCAGCGTGCAGCTCGAGACCCTCGACGGCGACGAGCTCACCATCGAGGTCGACCCGGGCACCCAGCCAGGCACGATCAAGCGCTTCCGCAAGAAGGGCGTGCCCGGCGGTGACGGCTGGGGCGGCCGGCGCGGCGACCTGCTGGTCGAGCTGCGGGTGGAGGTCCCGGTCAACCTCTCCGAGGAGGAGCGCCGCCTCATCCGGCAGCTCGCCGACCTGCGCGGCGAGACCAGCGAAGGCACCCCCGGCGGCCTCTTCGCCCGCCTCCGCGGCTCCACCCGCTGACCCTTCCGGCGCGAACCCGCGTGTGGGTGTTTCGTTTGTTCTTCGTGCGGTACCTGCTGAAGGTTGGGGTGTCGACGCGGGCGGGGGGGAACGCAGGTGGAGGTTGGCCGGCTGCTGGGGTCGCTGCCGCTGGTGCGGCAGGTGCGGGCGGGGGATGCCCTCGGGCTCGGCAAAGGCTCCCAGTCGCAGCGGTCGCGGGCGCTGACCCCGCGCACGGAGCAGGCGGACCGGGTGGTCCGCTCGATCTGCCCCTACTGCGCGGTCGGTTGCGGCCAGCTCGTGTTCGTGAAGGACGAGCAGGTCACCCAGATCGAGGGCGACCCCGACAGCCCGATCTCGCGCGGTCGCCTCTGCCCCAAGGGCTCGGCGTCCAAGAGCCTGGTCACCACCCCGCTGCGCCAGACCAAGGTCAAGTACCGGCGGCCCCATGGCACCGAGTGGGAGGAGCTCCCGCTCGAGGTGGCCATGGAGATGATCGCCGACCGGGTCATCAAGACCCGCGAGGAGACCTGGCAGGAGCACGACGAGCAGGGCCGCAGGGTCAACCGCACGCTGGGAATGGCCAGCCTCGGCGGGGCGACCCTGGACAACGAGGAGAACTACCTCATCAAGAAGCTGTTCACCGCGCTCGGGGCCATCCAGATCGAGAACCAGGCGCGGATATGACACTCCTCGACCGTCCCCAGTCTGGGGACCTCGTTCGGCCGCGGCGGCGCCACGACCTTCCAGCAGGACCTGCAGAACGCTGACTGCATCCTGATCCAGGGCTCCAACATGGCCGAGGCGCACCCGGTCGGCTTCCAGTGGGTGATGGAGGCCAAGCTCCGCGGCGCCAAGGTGATCCACGTGGACCCGCGCTTCAGCCGCACCAGCGCGATGGCCGACCTGCACGTGCCCATCCGCGCGGGCAGCGACATCGCCTTCCTCGGCGGGATCATCAACTACATCCTGTCCAACGGCCGCGAGTTCCGGGAGTACGTCACGGCGTTCACCAATGCCCCGGTGATCCTGCGCGACGACTTCAAGGACACCGAGGACCTCGACGGCCTGTTCTCCGGCTACAACCCCGACACCGGGCGCTACGACCCGTCGAGCTGGATGTACGAGGGCATGGACGTGCCCTCGGGCATGGGCGAGCGGGTGAAGGTGAGCCATGCGGCCGCGGGGGAGGCGTACGGCTCGGGCGGCGCGACACTGTCGCACGGCCACCCGCCGGCGATGGACCCCACGCTGGAAGACCCGCGTTGCGTCTTCCAGGTCCTCAAGCGGCACTACTCCCGCTACACCCCTGAGGTGGTCGAGCGAGTGTGCGGCATCCCGGCGGAGACCTTCCTGGAGGTCGCCGAGGCGCTGTGCCGCAACTCCGGCCGCGACCGCACCAGCGCGGTGGTCTACTCGGTGGGCTGGACGCAGCACTCGGTCGGCGTCCAGTACATCCGCACCGCCTCGATCATCCAGTTGCTGCTCGGCAACATGGGCCGGCCGGGCGGCGGCATCCTGGCGCTGCGCGGTCACGCCTCGATCCAGGGCTCGACCGACATCCCCACGCTCTACAACCTGCTGCCCGGCTACCTGCCGATGCCGCACGCCGGTGATCACCAGACGCTCAAGGACTACCTGGACGACGTGCGCCTGCCGGCCGGCTTCTTCGGCAAGGTCGACGACTACGCGATCAGCCTGCTCAAGGCCTACTTCGGCGACGCGGCCACCGCCGACAACGACTTCTGCTTCGGCCACCTGCCCAAGCTCACCGGCGACCACTCGATCTTCCCGGCGGTGATGGGCATGCTCGACGGCTGGTGCAAGGGGTTCTTCCTGCCGGGGGAGAACCCGGTGGTCGGCTCGCCCAACGGCCGGCTGCACCGCCGGGCCATGGCCGAGCTGGACTGGCTGGTGGTGCGCGACATGGTCCTGACCGAGAGCGCCACCTTCTGGCAGAACGGCCCCGAGATCGAGACCGGCAAGGTGCGCCCGGAGGAGATCGGGACCGAGGTGTTCTTCCTGCCGGCGGCCGCCCACACCGAGAAGGAAGGCTCCTTCACCAACACCCAGCGGCTGCTCCAGTGGCACCGCAAGGCCCTCGAGCCGCCTGGCGACTGCCGCTCCGACCTGTGGTTCTACTTTCACCTGGGTAGGATCCTCCGGCGGAAGCTCCAGTCGTCCACCGACCCCAAAGATCAGCCCGTCAAGGACCTCGCCTGGGAGTACCCGGTCGAGGGCCCCCACGCCGAGCCCAGCGCCGAGGCGGTGATCCGCGAGGTCGGCGGCTACGACGCCGACGGCAAGCCGCTGGCCGGCTACACCGCCCTGAAGCGCGACGGCTCGACCACCTGCGGGTGCTGGATCTACTGCGGGGTCTACCAGGACGGGATCATCCAGGCCGACCGGCGCAAGCCCGGCGACCAGCAGACCTGGGTGGCGCCGGAGTGGGGCTGGGCCTGGCCACTCAACCGGCGGATCCTCTACAACCGCGCCTCGGCCGACGCCGACGGCAAGCCCTGGTCCGAGCGCAAGCGCTACGTCTGGTGGGACGAGCAGCAGGGCCGCTGGACCGGCGAGGACAACCCGGACTTCACCGCCACCAAGCGGCCTGACTACGACCCGCCGGACGGGGCGGCGGCCGACGAGGCGCTGGACGGCGCGAGCCCGTTCGTGATGCAGGCCGACGGCAAGGGCTGGCTGTTCGCGCCCAGCGGGCTGGTCGACGGCCCGCTGCCGACCCACTACGAGCCGTGGGAGTCGCCGCTGGCCAACCCGCTCTACGGCCAGCAGCGCAACCCGACGACCCAGACCTGGAACCGGCCGGGCAACCGCTACAACCCCAGCGACGGCGAGCCCGGCGCCGACGCCTACCCGTTGGTGATCACCACCTACCGGCTGACCGAGCACCACACCGCCGGCGGCATGAGCCGCACGCTGTCCTACCTCGCCGAGCTCCAGCCGGAGCTGTTCTGCGAGGTGAGCCCCGAGCTGGCGGCGCTGCGCGGGCTCCGCCACGGCGACTGGGCGACCATCGTGACCGCGCGCACCGCCCTGGAGGCGCGGGTAATGGTGACCCCGCGCGTCGCCGCGCTCAACCTCGGCGGGCGCGTGGTGCACCAGGTCGGCCTGCCCTACCACTGGGGCCCGAACGGGCTGGCCACCGGCGACACGCCCAACGAGCTGCTGGCGATCCTGGCGGACCCCAACGTGCACATCATGGAGGCCAAGGCCGCGACCTGCGACATCCTGCCGGGCCGGCGCCCGCGCGGCGCGCGCCTGGACGCCCTGGTGGAGGAGCACCGCGACGGCGCAAGGAACGAGAAGCACGGCCTCTCGGCGGATCCTGGAGGCGACCCGGGCGGGCCCACGACAGGAGGGCGCCAGTGAGCACCGCACCGCTGCCCATGCCGACCTTCGGGGGAGGGTACGCCGACGGCGAGGAGCGCCCGCGCATGGGCTTCTTCACCGACACCTCGGTGTGCATCGGCTGCAAGGCGTGCGAGGTGGCCTGCAAGGAATGGAACATGGTGCCCGGCAGCCCGCTGGACTGGACCGGCGCCTCCTACGACAACACCATGGAGCTGGGCGCCGACAACTGGCGCCACGTGGCCTTCGTCGAGCAGGAGGCGCCGCGGCGGCGCGGCGTCCCCGCCGACGCGGGCCCCGACGGCGCGATGTCCGGTGACAGCTCCGCCGGCATCCGCTGGCTGATGAGCTCGGACGTGTGCAAGCACTGCACCTCGGCGGCATGCCTGGAGGTGTGCCCGACCGGAGCGCTGTTCCGCACGGAGTTCGGCACGGTGGTGGTGCAGGACGACGTCTGCAACGGCTGCGGCTACTGCGTCCCGGCCTGCCCCTTCGGCGTGATCGACCGGCGCGAGGACGACGGGCGCGCCTTCAAGTGCACGCTCTGCTACGACCGCCTCAAGGGCGACATGGAGCCGGCCTGCGCGCATGCCTGCCCGACCGACTCGATCCAGTTCGGCCCGCTGGACGAGCTGCGCCAGCGGGCCGCCGGCCGGCTCGGCGACCTGCGGGAGCAGGGCGTCGACGAGGCGCGCCTGTACCTGTCGGGCGGCAACGACGGCGTTGGCGGCGCCGGCGCCTTCTTCCTGCTGCTGGACGATCCGGAGGTGTACGGGCTGCCACCCGACCCGGTCTCCACCACCAGGGACCTGCCCGGCATGTGGCGCGCGGCGGCGGTGGCCGCCGGCGCCCTGGCCGCGGGGGTCGTGGCCGCGTTCCTGGGAGGCAGGCGATGAGCACGGCACACCCCGACGGGGGGCCACGCCCGCAGCAAGCCGCCGGCGACGGCGCGCCGCACTCCTACTACGGCAGGCCGATCGTGAAGGCGCCGCCGTGGAGCGACGACATCCCCTGGTACCTGTTCAGCGGCGGGCTCGCCGGCGGGTCCGCCACGCTCGCGCTGGCCGCCCGGCTGGCCGGCAACCAGCGGCTGGCGGCCAACGCCATGAGCGCCTCGGCGTCGGGCGTGGCCGCGAGCCTGGGGCTGCTGGTCCACGACCTCGGCCGGCCGTCGCGGTTCCACCACATGCTGCGGGTGGTCAAGCCGACCTCGCCGATGAGCATCGGGAGCTGGATCCTGGCCGCGCTCGGGCCCGCCGCGGTCGGCGCGGCGGTGGCGGAGCGGCTGGGGATCTTCCCGCGGCTGCGCAGGGTCGCCGAGGTGGTCGCCGGCGTGCTCGGCCCGCCGCTGGCGACCTACACCGGCGCGCTGATCGCCGACACCTCGGTGCCGACCTGGCACGACGCCGGGCAGGAGCTGCCGCTGCTGTTCGCAGCCGGCGCCGCCGCCTCGGCCGGCGGGCTGGCGGTGATCGTGACCCCGCCCGCGGAGGCCGGGCCGGCCCGCCGGCTGGCGGTCGGGGGCGCCGTGCTGGAGGTCGCCACCTCCGAGGTCATGCGGCGCCGGCTCGGGCCGCTGGCCCAGCCGTACCGGCAGGGCAGGGCCAAGCGCCTGTCGAGCCTGGCCACGGCGACCGCCGGTGCCGGCGTGCTGCTGCTCGGCCTTGGAGGCCGCCGCCGGGCGACCGCCGCGGCCGGCGGCGGCCTGCTGCTGCTCAGCTCGGCCTTCCAGCGGTTCGCGGTCTACCGCGCCGGCGTCGCCTCCGCCGACGATCCCAGCTACACCGTGAGCCGGCAGCGCGAGCGCATCGCCAGCAGCGGCCAGGAGCCCGCCATCCGCCGCTGACCCGGAGCCGGGTGGCCTGGGGCGCCCGCGGACGCCCCTGACACGCCTCAGCAGCGGCGCGAACGCCCCGATACACCCGCATAGGGTCCATTGCCCGCCTTCGGTCGTTGAAGGTATTAGGGGGCAATGCTAGAGTCCGCCCACCATCGGCACGCTGGGAGGGAGCTGGGGGATGGCGTCCTACGCGGAGCAGGTGGGCGAGCGGCTCCGCAACGTCCGCGTGCAGAAGGGCCTGTCCCTGCACGACGTGGAGCTGGAGTCCGGCGGCGAGTTCAAGGCCAGCGTGCTCGGCGCCTACGAGCGCGGCGAGCGCAGCATCTCGGTGAACCGCCTCCAGCGGCTGGCGATGTTCTACGGCGTCCGGGTGGACGGCATGCTGCCCCGCATCGGCCCGGAGCCGACCGGCTCGGCCGCCTGGGCCATGACCCTGCCCAACGAGGGCCTGTGCATCGACCTCCAGGCGCTGGCCCTGCGCCAGGAGCCGGAGGCCCGCGCCCTCGAGCAGTTCGTGACGATCCTGCAGATGCAGCGTGGCGACTATGGGGGCAAGATGCTCACCATCCGGCGCGAGGACGTCCGCGTGCTGGCGGCGGTCCTCGACCGCTCGCCGGAGGAGCTGCTCGAACGGCTCTCCGAGCTCGGCCTTCGCCGTGTGGCCGGGTAGGCTTTCAGGGTCCCGCAGATTCGCGACCTGGAGGAACCGTGGACCATTCGCCCAAGGTCGCCTTCAAGACGCTCGGCTGCCGGCTCAACCAGGCCGAGTCCGAGAAGGCGCTGGAGGGGCTCGGCGCGCGCGGCTTCGACCTGGCTCACGCCGGCGAGGAGCCGGACGTGGTGGTGATCAACACCTGCACGGTGACCCGTGAATCGACCGCCTCCTCGCGGCGGCTGATCCGGCGGACCGCGGAGGCGCACCCCGGCGCCACAGTGGTGGTGACCGGTTGCTACGCGGTCTCCAACCCCGAGGAGGTCCAGGCCATCCCCGGCGTCGACCTGGTGGTCCACAACGACGACAAGGACCGCATCGCCGAACTGGTCGCCGGCGTCCCCGCCGTGCGGCGCCTGCCCCTGACGGTCCGCCCCGCGCCGACCGAGCGGCTGCGGACCAGGGTGGCGATCAAGGCGCAGACCGGCTGCGACGAGTGGTGCACCTTCTGCATCATCCCGCGCACCCGCGGCCCGCTGCGGTCCTACCCTTCCGACGAGCTGGTGGCCGACGTGCGCCGCCAGGTCGACCGGGGCGTGCGCGAGGTCGTGCTGACCGGCGTGCACCTCGGCAAGTACGGCGAGGACGAAGGCGAACGGGACGGCCTGGCCCGGCTGGTGGAGCGCCTCACCGCCATCGACGGCCTGCTGCGGCTGCGCATCTCCAGCGTGCTCCCCGTCCAGGTCACCCCCGCCCTGGTGGAGCGGGTGCGCGACGACCCCAAGGTCTGCCGCCACCTGCACGTCCCGCTCCAGGCCGGCGACGACCGGGTGCTGGAGCGCATGCACCGCCCCTACCGCATCGCCCAGTTCCTGGAGCGCGTCGAGCACGCCAGCGCCGAGATCCCCGGGCTCGGGCTGTCCACCGACATCATCGTCGGCTTCCCCGGCGAGACCGCCGAGCAGTTCGGCGCCACCCTGCGCGTCACCCGGCGGGTGGGCTTCTCCAAGCTGCACGTCTTCCGCTACTCGCAGCGCCCGGGAACGCCCGCCGCCGACATGCCCGACCAGCTCCCAGAGCCGGATAAGAAGGCCCGCGCCCGCGAGCTGATCGCGCTCGGCGCCGAGCTGCGCCGCCGCTTCCACGAGGCGCACGTCGGCGAGCGCCTGGACGTGCTCGTCGAGAGCGCCGGCGACGGCATCGCCGAGGGGACCAGCGACAACTACATCAAGGTGCGCTTCCCCGGCGGTCCGGAGCTGCTCGACCGGCTGGTGGCCGTGCGAGGCGTACGAGCCGACAACGAGGGCATGGAAGGCCAGGTCGAGGAGGTACCGGCCGCTTGACGTACGACGCCAACTGCCCGTTCTGCCGGATCGCCAAGGGCGAGAGCCCCGCCGAGGTGGTGCTCGACCGCGAGGACCTGCTCGCGTTCCACGACGTCAACCCGCAGGCGCCCACCCACGTGCTGGTCATCCCCAGAGAGCACATCCCCAGCCTGGAGGCGCTCACCGAGCGGCACGGCGAGCTGCTGCGCAACCTGGTCCGCGCCATCAACGACGTCGCCAGCCAGCAGGGCGTTGCCGGCGGCTTCCGCGTGGTCACCAACATCGGGCCGGCGGCGGGGCAGTCCGTCCGGCACCTGCACCTGCACGTGCTCGGCGGCCGTCCCATGCGCTGGCCACCGGGATAGGCGCCGCCATGCCCACCGCACCCCACGGCTCCTGGGCGTCGCCGGTCAGCTCCGCGCTGGTCGCCAGCGGCGGCGTGAGCCTCGACGAGCTGATGGTCGACGGCGAGGACCTGTACTGGCTGGAGGGCCGGCTGCTGGAGGGCGGCCGCCAGGTGCTCTGCCGCTCGGCCGCGGGCGGGCCGCCGCGCGACCAGCTCCCGCCCCAGTTCAACGTGCGCACGCGTGTCCACGAGTACGGCGGCGGCTCCTACGCCGTCCACCGCGGGACCGTGCTGTTCTCCAACTTCGGCGACCAGCGGCTCTACCGGCAGGACCCGGACGCCGAGCCCCGCCCGATCACCCCGGAGCCCTCCACCCCCGCCGGGCTGCGCTACGCCGACGCCGTCCTGGACCCGGACGGCGCCTGGCTGATCTGCGTGCGCGAGTCGCACGACGGCGACGAGGTCACCAACGAGCTGGTGGCGCTGCCGGCCGGCGGCTCGCCTGGCTCGAGTGGGACCACCCGCGCAGGCCCTGGGACGGGACCGAGTGCATGCTGGCGGACTTCGACCCCGCCGCCGGCCGGCTGGAAGGCGACCCACCCTGGTCGCCGGTGGGCCGGACACCTCGGTCGCCCAGCCCGCCTGGAGCCCTGACGGCGTCCTGCACTTCATCAGCGACTCCAGCGGCTGGGTGGAACCTCTACCTGGCTGGCGACGGTCGCGCCGAGCCGGTGGCCATCCGCAACCTGTAGCGCCCGGCGCGGCTGGCGGGCGCGGCGCGACCGTCAGGCGGCCTCGTCGGCCAGGGTGCGCTGGACCGCGCGCCCGTAGCGGCGCCGGGTCGAGCGGTCGAGCAGTCTCGCGGTGGCGGAGAGGCTGGCGTTGACGGCGATGTAGGCCACGGCGATGCCGGTGTAGATCGGGATGGAGTACCTGCCGCCGAGGAACTCCACGCCGCTACGGCCATTGCGCAGCAGCTCGGTGTAGCCGATCACGAACCCGAGCGAGGTGTCCTTCAGCAGGGTGACGAGCTGGCTCACCAGCGCGGGCAGCATCCGCCGCACCGCCTGGGGGAGCAGGATCAGCCGCAGCGTCTGCCCGCGGCCCAGCCCGATGGCGAAGGCCGCCTCCGTCTGGCCTCGGGGCAGCGAGAGGATGCCGGCGCGGAAGATCTCGCCGATCACGGCGCTGTTGTAGAGGGTCAGTCCGATGATCAGCGCCCAGCGCGTGGGCACGTCCAGGCCGAGCCGCGGCAGCCCCAGGAACACGAAGAAGATCAGCAGCAGCAGCGGCAGGCCGCGGAAGAGCTGGACCCACGCGCCGGCGGGCCTGGCGACCCAGTCGCGCCGCGACAGCCGGCCGACCGCCAGCAGCGCGCCCAGGCCGATCGACAGCGCCATGGCGATGCCTGCAGCCTGGAGGGTGGCCAGCAGCCCGCGGCCAAGCAGTCGTTGCACGTCACCGCGGGTCAGGACGCGCCACAGCTCCGCGTCGAAGGCGCCCTTGCCGGCCAGGCGGGCGGCGGCAAGGGCGAGCAGCGCGCCGATCACCGCCACCCCGACGGCACTGCCCGCCGCGATCCGCCGCCGGCCCCTCGGCCCGGCCGCGTCGTACAGCGCCGGGACGCTCACGAGACGAACGCCACCCTGCGCTCCAGCGCCCCCGCCAGCCAGCCGGCCGGCAGGGTGATCACCAGGTAGCACAGCGCGATCCCGCCGAGCAGCGGCAGCACCGCGTCGCCATTGGCGTTGGCCAGGCGGATGCCGACCGCGGTCAGCTCGACCGTGCCGAAGGCCGCGGCAATCGAGGTGTTCTTGGCCAGCGCGATCACCACGCTGATCAGCGGCGGGATCACCGTGCGGAACGCCTGCGGCAGGATCACCAGGCGCAGCGACTGCGGGAAGGTCAGTCCGATCGAGCGGGCGGCCTCCGCCTGGCCGGCGGCCACGGCGTTGATCCCCGAGCGCACCGCCTCGCAGAAGAACGCCGCATGGTAGGCGCTGACGGCGATCACCGCGAAGACGAAGAACCCCAGGCGGATGTCGACCTGCGGCAGCACGAAGACCACGAAGAAGAACACCACCGTGAGCGGAGTGTTGCGCACGATCTCCACGTAGGCCGTGCCGGCCGCCCGCAGCGGCGGCACCGGCGACACGCGCATCGCGGCCAGCACGGTGCCCGCCGCCAGGGCCAGCGCCGACGACAGCGCCGTCAGCTCAAGCGTCGTCAGGAACCCCCGCCAGTACTGGTCGAGGTTGGCGGTGACCGCGTCCATGCCTCGGCATCCCCAGCGGATCAGTAGCGGTCGACCGCCGGCGGGCTGGGCTGCTCGGTCGCCACCTTGCCAGCGGTAGCCTGCCACGCCTGCATCCAGCGCCCGTCCGCCTTGGCCGCCTCCAGCGTGTCGTTGATGAAGTTGCGGAACTGCGTGTCGCCCTTCTTCACGCCGACGCCGTAGGGCTCGGTGGTGAAGGTCTTGCCGACCAGCTCGAAGGACTCCTGGTCGGTGGAGATCAGCCCCAGCAGGATGACGTTGTCGGTGGTGACCGCGTCGACCTGGCCGTTCTTCAGCGCCTCCGCGCACTTGGAGTAGACGTCGAACTCGGTCAGCTTGGCCTGCGGGTAGTTGGTGCGGATGTTCTCCGCGGGGGTCGAGCCGGTCACCGAGCACACCCGCTTGCCGGCAAGGTCGTTGGGGCCGGCGATGCCCAGCGGGTTGCCCTTGCGGACCATGATGTCCTGGCCCGCCACGTAGTAGGGGCCGGCGAAGTCGACGACCTGCTTGCGCTTGTCATTGATGGTGTAGGTGGCCACCACCATGTCGACCTTGCCCTGCTGGATGAACGGCTCACGGTTTGCGGAGACGGTCTCCACCCACTCGATGTTGTCGGCCGAGATCCCCATCTCGCCGGCGATGATCTTGGCGATCTCGACGTCGAAGCCCTCGGGCTTGCCCTCGAGGTTCTTGAGGCCGAACAGCGGCTGGTCGAACTTGGTCCCGATGGTGACCTTGCCGGCCTGCTGGAGCCTGGCCATCGTCGAGCCCTCGGGAAAGCTCCTTGCCTGGTCGCCGGCAGTACCACCGCCGGAGTCGCCGCCGCACGCGGTTGCGGCGAGCGCCAGGGCGATCGTCGTCGCGAGTAGGCTCAGGAAACGCCGTGCTCTCATGTGTACCCCACCTCTCCTCAGTGGCTCAGGACCTTGGACAGGAAGTCCTTGGCGCGTTCCGTCTTCGGGCTGGCAAAGAATTCGTCGGGTGCGGCCTGCTCGAGGACGCGGCCGCCGTCCATGAACACCACGCGGTTGGCCACGGACCTGGCGAAGCCGATCTCGTGGCTGATCACCACCATCGTCATCCCGGCCCTGGCCAGGTCCCGCATCACGTCCAGGACCTCGCTGATCATCTCCGGGTCCAGCGCCGAGGTCGGCTCGTCGAACATGATCAGCTTGGGGTCCATCGCCAGCGCCCGGGCGATCGCCACCCGCTGCTGCTGCCCGCCCGACAGCAGCGCCGGCAGCTTGGCCGCCTGGTCCTCGACGCCCACGCGCTCCAGCAGCTCCCGTGCGCGCCGCTCCGCATCACGGCGGGGCAGGCCCCGGACCTTGATCGGACCCAGCGTCACGTTGTCGAGCACGGAGCGGTGGGCGAACAGGTTGAACTGCTGAAACACCATGCCCACGTCGGCGCGCAGGCGGGCCAACTCCCTGCCCTCGCTCGGCAGCGGCCGCCCGTCGAGCAGGATCGTGCCGCTGTCGATCGGTTCCAGCCGGTTCACCGTCCGGCAGAGCGTGGACTTGCCTGACCCCGAGGGGCCGAGCACGACCACCACTTCACCCGCCTCGACCGCCAGGTCGACGTCCCGCAGCACGTGAAGCTCGCCGAAGTGCTTGTTGACCCGCTCCATCTGGAGAAGGGCCGAAGCTCCCATCATGCGGCTCCTCCCGCGTTCCGCGAGGACGGGCCGCTTGCCCGCATTCTCAATCAAACCATGTCCGGGCCGAAGATGAGGATCTGGTGAACGTTCGGTGAGATGGACGCGCAAGCCCGCCTGGGCGGGCGTGTGCGGGCGCGTGTGACGCCGAACGCGGATCGATCGATTCGGGCAGATAGGACTTGTCTTGCTTTTCAGGCGCCCGTGGTCCCACCGTTGCGCCGATGCCCGTTGTGGCGAAGGTGGGAGGCTCCGACAGGGAGGTGCGCCATAGCGCAGACCAGTCCGTCCACCGGCCTCGCCCACGAGGCGATCGGCCTGAGAGAGGTCCTGTTCCAGTCGATCACGCACATGGCGCCGGCCGCCGCGGTCGCCTTCTCGATCATCGTCGGCGCCCAGTTCGCCGGCGGCGCGCTACCCCTGGCGGTGGTGCTCGCGCTGGTCGCCTGCCTGCTGGTGGCCGTCTCCATCGGCCAGCTCGCCAAGCACCTGCCGTCGGCCGGCGGGTTCTACACCTACACCGCCCGAGGCCTGCACCCCGCCTTCGGGTTCCTGGTGGCCTGGGGCTACGCCTTCGCCGAGCCCTTCGTGGCCCCGTTGCTGTACCTGATCTTCGGCAACGTCGTGGGCGGGGTGCTGTCGTCGGAGTTCGGCTGGTCGTTCGAGACCTGGTGGGTGATCTCGGCGGTGGTGGCCGCCGTGGTGGTGTTCGTGCTCGGCTACCTGGGCGTGACCATCAGCGCGGGGACGGGCACGGTCCTCGGGATCTTCGAGATCGGCGTGTTCCTGGCGCTGGCGCTGTGGCTGATCGTCAAGGCCGGCAATGCCAACACGCTGGCGGTGTTCGGCACCGGGCAGGCGACGGTCGAGGGGTTCACCGGCTTCTCGGGGATCGCGGCGGCGTCGATCTACACGATCCTGGCGTTCATCGGCTTCGAGGCGGCGGCGCCGCTGGCGGAGGAGGCCAAGGACCCGCGCCGGACGATCCGGCAGGCGGTGATCTACTCGGCGCTCGGCATCGGCGTGTTCTACGTGATCACCACCTACGCGGCCACGGTGTTCTTTGGCCCGGACAAGATGGCTGGCTTCGCGAAGTTCGGGAACGGCAACCCGTGGGACGGGCTGGCGCGGCAGGTGTGGGGCGTCGGATGGGTGGTGGTGTTCCTGGCGATCGCGAACTCGGCGATCGCCAACGCCAACGTGGCCGCCAATGCGACCACGCGGACCTGGTACGCGATGGGCAGGATCCGGCTGCTGCCGTCGGGGTTCGCCCGGGTCCACCCGACCAGGCGCTCGCCCTACGTCGCGGTCACGGCGCAGTTCGTGTTCGCGCTGGTGGTGTCGCTGTGGCTGGGCAAGCAGTACGGGCCGCTGACCGCCTTCGCGCTGATCGCCACGATCGACACGGCGATCATCATCACCATCTACATCCTGGTGAACCTGGCCTGCATGCTG
>WNFX01002887.1_pt1 | contig 24848 bp, 38 predicted proteins | sample 5400111 | NCBI WGS metagenome assembly WNFX01 (sample SAMN13153363, study PRJNA577476) | soil metagenome | isolation source: 40 cm soil or saprolite under grassland replicate 1 | place: USA:California | collected 2016-06-15
TTCTCGCTCGCGCAACCAGTACTCATAGGAAGCGAGCGCCTCAAGGCCTGTAGGTGAGAGTGGTGGATGTGCCGTCCGCTTCATAGACCGCCTTTTCTTCTAACTCGTGCCAACAACCTTAGCAGAATTGCGTGACGAGGGATATCGGGAACGTTAGCAGAAAAAAGTCCTACGAAATTGCCTCATCGACTTCCACATTGCTATATTAGCAGAAATCAATGGCTGTGTCTAGCTGAAATGATCCTGTATCGAAACGCCGAGATCCATGACTGCGATTGAACGAACAGCATATCCCCGCTTCAAGCGAAATCTGACCGCGAAAGACCTGGCCGAGGTCTATACCCCCACTCCTGCGGAACGGTTTCTGGCGGCTCGTTCCACCAAAGGCAGTGTTGCTGAGGTGGGCTTCCTCGTGCTGCTCAAAACATATCAGCGCCTGGGACGCTTCATTCTCCTCAGCGAGGTCCCAGCTCCCATTCTCGAGCACATCGCCAGGCTCATTGATCCCCACCTCGATGTCTCTGATCTGGACAGTTACGATAGCAGCGGAACGAGGCAGCACCATATTCCCTTGCTGCATGGAAGAGAGGCGTTCTTGACCTGCGTGCGTATTAGCAAGTTACTCATGGATATCCACCTACACTATGAGCAGGCGAAGGAATATCCACTCAAGTGGATTGAAAACCATGATATGCCCTTCTCCTGGCGCATAGAGAAGATGCGATTGACGCCAGATCGAACGGCGGTGATCATCAATGAGTGTCTGACATTGACGGGAATACCGCAAGAATGTTTCCAATATCGACTCGGAAACCGCTCGGCGCTTGAATGGGTGATTGACCAGTACCGGGTCAGTGAGGATAAGCGCAGTGGCATTGTGAGCGACCCGAATAACCTGGATGACGAGGAATATATTGTGCGCCTAGTTGGGAGGGTGGTAACCGTGAGCGTTGAGAAGGTGCGGCTGGTCAATGAGTTGGCGCGGGCGGTGAAGATGGAAGATTGGATGAGTGAAACGATGGAAGCGATCTGATTAGGACCGGGGTCTCTGCCTCTCCAAGCAACGCTTTAGCAACGGTATCTGCTTTATACTCTCATCAAGGTTGATGCATGAAAGCTTCTCTCAAGAAGCAGACATAACACACATAGAGGTAAATCAATGGCTGACGCACCTGATCGCCGGTTGCCCACAAGCCAGCCAGCTGCGTCTGGGGCTGTTCGGGCCGATCTTCCCAAGCCGCTGTCTCGTTCATTGCTGATCCTGCTTACCTGCGGGGTTGCTGGTACTGCGCTGTTTCCGATCATCTACGTGACTCTTGGCGCGACCCGTCCCGGCTATGATGCCTGGCGGCAAGCCATCAGCGCGCTCAGCCTGGGTCCAGGTGGATGGATACAGCAGCTCAATTTTGCTCTCTGTGGGGTGAGCGTCCTCTGGTCGGCCTATGTGTGGCGCAAGATTCTCGCAGGAGGCGTGTGCGCGACCTGGTATCCCATCATTCGTGGTATTGAAGGAGTGGGACTCATTGCTATTGCGATCTTCTCGACAGATCCGGGCTATGGCTATCCACCAGGGACGCCAAGTGGGCCAGGCCCCTCGACGCTCGGTGGCACGCTTCATCTTGTCTTCACGATCCTGGTCGTGCAAGCCATGACCCTTGGCTTGTTCGTCATCGCCCGACGCTTCTGGAAACAGCCACTTTGGCGCGGTTGGGCGACATTTTCGGTGGCCTGCGCCCTCTGGACGATGGTGTTCATGACCTTCTTCAGTCTCGTCCAAAACACACACAGTGTGTTCACAGGATATACTGGCCTCTTCGAGCGCCTGGCAACCAACTCTGACACCATCTGGTCGCTCGTGTTAGTCGCACGTTTGTGGGTACGCCGGTCAACAGGTGTCTGAGAACTTGCAAGTGGCAAACCCTGCCAAGTGCGTTCTTGTTCCTATCCGGGTCACGATTTGGGACCACTCCCCATGTGTAAATCCCAAAATTAAACGGGTGGTGGTCTCCCTGGAGTATCGCCTTCATCCTCTCACTCACGACAGTGTTGGCTGGCCTGCTGCTCTATCCTCTCGATCAAGCCAGAGCAGTGTTACGCTCTTATGACGAGTTCATCACAACTGCTCCCGATGCATTAACGATTCAGTCCGGCTTCATCCAGATGCCAGATGGCATGCCGGTCCTGTTTCTCTCACCCGTCTATTGTGGTCCTCTCGAAGCAGGGGAGCGGGTGCTTGCACCACTACGTGCCACAGGCTCGCCTCTGACTGATCAGATCCAACCGATCACCTATGACGCGCTCGTTCACACGATAGATGCCCTGTTCCCTAAAGGCCGCCACTATGCCATCCAAACCCAGTCGCTCGCTGGTCTACGTGCTGAAACGATTGAGGCGCTCGTCGAGTCCGCGCAGCGGTTTTCTTCTCCGTTTTCTGGGATCTCGATCCATCACTTTCATGGGGCCGCCAGTCGCGTGTCCGCGTCCGAGACCGCCTTTGCGCCGCGTCAGGATCATTTGATGGTCGAAATCGTCGCAGGCTGGGAGCCACAGTCGCCAGAAGAGGACCAGAGGCATGTGCAGCCAGCGCATGTCTCACTTTGGTTACACAAGACAGAACGTGAAAGAAAACCATAGGCATCGTTATCTGAATGATGGGCTGCTGGACAAAACGAACAGAATAACGATGATCATGGCGAGGACATTGGCAAGGGTGGGAAATTGTACGCTCATAAGCTTAAAAGAACGTGTATGCAGTGAGATACCTGTGTTGTCTTGAAGTCAAAGAGGATAAGCAATGGAGCGTGCAACTGATTCCCGGATAAAGCGAGCGCCAGATGGTGTTCCTACGGCTAACGATAAGGATGGACGAGGCGCCCATCGTAGACATATTGTAGAGGGCGTTCTCTGGGTGATTGGGGTGATCATGCTGGCCACGCTCGGATTTCTTGTGCATGCTCATCCTGCACCATGGCCGTTCGAACTCGCTGTTACCAAGGCTATCCAGGGTCCGCACGCGGTTCCCTGTATCTATTCGCGGCAGCCACATTCACTGGCAAATACCTGGATTGATTTTCTCAGTAGTCTCAATGATCCTATACCTGCGATCGTCGTGCCCGCCCTGTGGGTTGGTGGGATGCTGCTCTTGCGCTGGTTCCGGCAGGCTATCTTTCTGGGCGCAGCGGTCTTCTCCGCGGCCACCCTCTTTGCCGTCCTGACAATTCTTGTTGGCCGTCCCCGCCCAAACCTGCACTATGGCATCTGCGTCCATGACCTCATCCCCATTCATAGCTTCCCTTCTGGTCACGTGATCCACGATATGGTGTATTATGGATTCCTGCTATATCTCAGTCTCAGCAAACCTGTGCGCGAGTGGCGTTATCGTTGGGTCTTGCTGCCATTGCAGGTGTTTGCGGTTCTCGACCTGCTCGTTATTGGCTATGCGCGCCTGTTCGCAGGTGAGCACTGGCTGCTCGACGTGATAGGGGCGTATCTGGCCGGAGCGCTCTGGCTGTTCTTGTTCATTTTTCTGTACCGCTGGGCCGGTAATCTGCTGGAGGGGCATCGCGCAAAGAAAGCGGCGGGAAAGGGTGCGGTTGCTGCCGGTACAAAATGAGGCAAACCTACAGTTCTCACGAAAGGACAGCATGCTCGCATATCTTTTACAGGGTATTGTACTGGGCTTCACTGCCGGAATCAGTCCTGGCCCAATGCTCGGCCTGGTGATTAACCAGACGCTGAAGTATGGCTGGCGCGCTGGCAGTGTCACAGCATTGGCGCCCCTGCTGAGCGACACACCCATTATTATTTTGATGGTCTTTGTGCTTGGTCACCTACCACAACTTGTGCTGCATGTTCTCTCGCTGCTGGGAGGAGTATTCGTTGTGTACCTTGGCATAGAGACGATGCGCAGCATTAAATCTCAGGTAGCCGTTGATAAAGAGGTACGCCCGGGACGGGTGCTGCTGCCTGCTGTGGCAACAAATTTTATGAATCCCCATCCCTACCTCTTCTGGGCTACCGTGGGGGGGACGCTGCTCCTGCAGAGCTTTGCTACGGTGGGAATTGCGGCATCTGTCGCGTTCGTTGGCAGCCTGTACGCCCTACTGGTGGGGACGAAACTGGGCATTGTTTTGCTGGTGAGCCGCAGCAAGAGCTGGCTGAAGGGGCGCAGCTATCATGCCATGCTTATAGGCAGCGGTCTGCTGCTTATTGGGCTGGGACTGCTTCTGGCTTGGGAAGGCGTGCAATTTTTTCTCTAAGGCTGGCATGCCTCAAGACGTGAACTTGAAGGAGTGCAGCATGGGCCCGAACGCGGCGCTATTGGCCAGGTCAAAGACCTGCTGGCCCGTGAGGTATGCAATCTCACGCAGGCCGCGTCCGGCCTCTCATCCCGTTTCTTCTGCTCTCTGCCCAGGTAGGCATAAAGATACCTGGGGGACATATGGACGTTACCGTCGCATCGCTTGAATACCTGGCAGCGAAAAGAGCACGCCTGCGACCAGGGTCACTCGTCTGGTATCGCTCACGCCTCGCCGTGTTTTCCGCCTGGTGTGAAGCGCATGGGGTGAGCTTAGAGCAGGTGAAAGCCAGGGTCATTGGTGAGTTCATTGACTATGTACGGCAGACACGCATCCCGCGTAAAGCTGGCGCTCCCCTTTCATCCTGTACCACACAGGGATATGTAACGGTGATTAAGGCGTTCCTCGCCTTTTGTGCTGATGATGAAGAATACAGCGAGTTTGTGAAATTTGCCACGGTGCGACGTATCCCCCTACCCAAGAGGACAGAGCTTATTATTGACATCTTCACTGACGCCCAGGTCGCGGCCCTGATCGATGCCAGCAAACACAACTATAGCGACCACTTACGGGAACGGGACGCCTGCATTGTGGCTGTGCTCACAGGAACGGGTATCCGCGCTGATGAACTCTGTAAGCTCACTATTGGCAATACGCATATGGACCCACGCGATAGCTACATCAAGGTGGAAGGCAAAGGGCGGAAACAACGCGAGGTTCCTCTTGATGATCGAACCCGGCGCAGGCTGGCCAAGTATCTGCGGCACTTTAGAGATGGAGCAAAGCCGGGTGCCCCTGTCTTTGTTGATCGAACGGGCAAGCTTCCCATAAAGAATAGCGCCTTGGAGCGGATTTTCCAGCGGCTGGGCGAGTGGGCCAATATCGAAGGGGTAAGATGCAGCCCGCATACTTGCCGCCATTATTTCGCTGCTCGTTTCTGGCAGCAGCATCAAGACATCTACGCCCTGTCCCGCATATTAGGGCATGCAAGCGTCGGGGTGACTGAAGACTACTTGCGGTCACTCTCGGGCGTCGACGTGCGCATAGCCCTCCAGCAGAGAAGATAGGAGGACACCCTATGCGGCGATCACGTCTGCTCATTCTGGCTCTCATCATACTGCTACCCTTGGAGATTGTGCTGATTGTTGCATTACTGCCAAATCTGCCGCTCATAGGGCAGGCTGTAGCGGGATTGCTGATCACCTGCTGCGTGTGTGGCGCTATCTACGTTGTGGCGCTCACCCGCCATCACATTGCGCTCCAGACCGTCCTTCTTCGTCATGCTGACTTGCGCAGCCGGACGATTGACGCCAATGGTGTCGTGGTACTTGAGCAGGAGGACGGCTCGTATCGCCATCTCAGCGCTGAGCATGAGCAAGCCAAGCTACAGCTACCTGCGCCTGTCGTGATCACCGAGGAAAAACCCACTATCGATAGAAGCCAGGAAGAACGGGACATCCTGGACCTGCATGCGCATGGCTCAGGGTTTAAGGCCATTGCGCAAGCGTACAAAGATGCAGGCAATCCCTACTGGACGGAATATCGCGTGCGCCAGGTGTGCAATCGCGAACGGTTCGGCGCATGAGTGATTGATTGATTGACTGCGTGACCCGGCCACGCAGCACATTTTGTACACACCCATCAGGGAAGGGGAGTGATGTACCAGTGGCGTCACCTGCCCGCCTAAAACGCATACATGTGTCGTCACTGTGAAGGCACTACTATAAGGAGTAAACATCATGAGCACAGATACACACACCCTGGCAGAGCAGGCCCGGCGCATGGGATATCGCTCAAGCGAGCAGATCATCAACCGCTTAGAGCGCATGATTGTGCGCAATGAAGCGTACTTATCCCGGCGAGCAGCTCGCGGGACGCATACACCAACTGATGACGCGATCGCAGAAGATTGCGCGGTTGCGGCCCTGGTGATTGAGCTATTACAGGAGGCGAAATGAGGGAAGTCTACCAGACCAGCACAGAGGAGACCCTGGGGCGCTTGCGCGATCTGCGCGACCGGCTGCATACACAATGGCTCATTCTGTGCAAGAGTAACCTGCCCAACGAGCAGATACGCCCGCTCAGGCTGGCCCTTGAGGCAGCGGAACGGGAAGCAGCCCATCTTATCGAGACCTGCATGGGAAAAGCAGAATAGTTGAGCGTGGCTCGCCCTGGTGTAGAGCAGACAGGGTAAGCCACTAACCAGCAGAGATACCCTGCTGGCTGTGAGGATTGTATCACACACAGCGGGGTATCCTGCCCTAGTCGAGAGAGGAGATACCCCCCTTGAGCAACCAACCTGAACGATGGATTATCAAGATTGACCCGCTCCACTTGTGTATGGGCGGCGGTGGACCAGATTCGGACGATCCTTGCTCACGCCTCACGGAATGGGCAGAGGCCACATCTGAAAGCGCGGAATGCCCGCGACAATTGAGGGTGCACCCCTATTGTTGGGCTCATCTGTTTGTGGGATTTGCAGAGCGGGAAGATGGGAGCCTCCCGCCAGAGGAGCAAGCAATCGAACACTTTTGTATCACCAACTTTGTAGTACATCACCTCGGCGGCCAGGCCTCGGTGTTAGGCCGTTGTCCTACCGATAACATCCCTGCGCCATACGAAGCATGTGAGGATTTTGAGGACCTGGCCTGGTACGTTTCATCTCACGATGAGCAGGGCCAGGAGCATCACGGCGTTGCAGTGTACTTGACCTCCTGGGAGAATTGGTGGGAATGGTACCCTATTAAATCGTCATGATGAAATACGTGAGACAGATGGGTTTTAACGAGTTTAACGGGTTTACGGGTATCAGAGGTAGAAATATGTTCGACATGCAAGTTTCAAAAATCTATTGGGCATACTTATGATAGGGGTGTTCGTAGGAACATTTCAATCATTCAATGCAAAGGAGAAAATAAGTGGTAATTGACCCTTTCACCGACTACTGCTGGTCGGACGAAGCAGCCAAAATTCTTAGCGCGAACTCAGGTCACCAGATAAGCCCTGACTATGTGCGCAGGCTCGTATCGTGCGGTGTGCTTACGGCCATCAACGTGCGTGGGAGGAATTTGTTTAAGAAGGCGGAGGTTGAGCGTGTTAAGGTGGCAAAGCGCGGCGCTAGGCGTGAAAGCCAAAGCGCGTAAATTTGGCAAGAAAAAGCTGGCTCAGTGTTTTCTCAGGACGGCGAGCCAGCGTTCAGGAAGGCAGCAAATCTATGCCGAGTAGTACTTTAGTACTAGTATACCACATAGCGTGTGGTTTTTGCAAGTCTGCCAACTGCGTTAAGTATAGCAGATGTACCGTCGTGGCACAAGATATAGCGCTGAACCTCGGTGGGAAGCGAGGTGAGGCGTGAACGATAACCTACTCGCTGAAAAGGATCAACGCATTGCCAGGCTTGAGCAGGCCCTGGCCAACGAAAGAGCCGATAAGAAGCGGCTGCGAGAGAAGCTCCAGCGCAATAAAGAGCAAGATATTCTGCGCAAGCAATTTCGCACCATCCTCACAGAGGACCTCACGTCCACTGATAAGGACCTCTTAGAAGAGTTTATGCATACGGAGACGTGGGGGCAAGTACACGATCAGCTGGGCCGCACACGGATGAACTTCCGTACCATTGCTCTCAAGATAGGCGTTTCCGAGGATACTGTCGCCAGGCGCTTTACAAAGCGGCTCATCTACTCAAATCTGATTAAGAGCGCCGAAAAAGAGGAAGGCAGCGAGCGCTGGTACATTTCGACAGATAGGGATATCATCCAGGCTGCCGCCGCTGCCTATAGCGCCGCCGCAAAAGAAGCAGCCGAAACAGGAGAGCCTATCAAAAATCCTGGCATTATCACTTTCACAGAGCCACCCGCGAAATACGGCGGGAATCGATATATCTGCCCATGCGGAAGTAGCAATGTCGAGATCCGCAAAGTAACACGTGTCTATCTTCACTGCCTGAAGTGTGGGAAGCGGCGCAGAGTATCCGTCAAGGATAGTGGTTGGATAGTGCAGAACGGGCAGAACGAACAAAAGCAACTTGCTCCAAGCTCAGAAGGGCAAGAACAGGAAGAAGCGGGGCAAGAGCAACTTGCGGGGCATACCTCCAGTAACCCCCCTGTTGCGCGGCAAGTTGCGGACGAACTGACACCCGACGAGCTGGAGCAGGTAACAGCAGTTGCCCTGGATAACGACGATCCCAATCACATTGAGATGATCGCGAAGGCGCAAAAATGCACGACAATCCACCGGGCGCTTACCCCAATTGACATCCAGGCGCATACCAACGGGACAAAAACCATTGGGATGCACCTCGCACGCCAGGATGGAAAGGCGCGGGCCTTCTGTAAAGATGCGGATAATGGGCATGACCGGGCGCTTTTGCGGGAAGGTGCGCGCAAACTGGCGGTGGCTGGCTTCTTCCCATTGCTTGACTCTGCTCCTGAAAATAAGCCTACAGGTGTAGCACGATTTCACGATATCAGTGAACACGGCTGGATTGTGCTTGACCAGGCGCATGATATCGAGGCGACCTGGGCGGAGATCCACCGCATCGCGCCAGAATGGGCAGAAATAGGCGAACAATGGCCGGGCTCAAGCAAACGTGTGCGCTGGCTAGGTGGGCGCTATAACATGCCAGGGTTTAGCGAATGGTCGACGCTGACGAGCGTGGTGGATGGTGACATTGCTACCAATGGCGTCGAGGCTGCGCGGCTGCTGCTCTCTCACCAAACACCTGCTACACTTATTCCACCGCTCCCTATAGCTGAAAAATGCACAGCGACGAAGCAAGAGACCGCGCGGGCGGGCGGGTTATTGGGCAAAACTTCGCCTTGCCGTAATCTTGCTCTACCTCACGATGGCGAGGACGTGCTACCTGCCGCGCTTGCCGAGTTTGATGCTGTGACTTCATGGAACGCTGTCTTTTCGCCCTGGTCGGCTCCAGATCGCTATGAATGGTACCGGGCCATGCGCGGGGCCACATTAGAAAACGATGCCAGTATTAAGCCAAACAGGGATGGCCGAACCTATTCAGATTATGGCAACACCGGCGAGGGCGTCGTCTCAAAGGACAAGCTGGGCTGGTGGTGTCGTGTACGTGGCCTGGATGAAAGAGCCTTCAAAGCGCAATTGTGTGCGGATTATCGCGCAAGGGCGGCAGTAGTACCTCCGGCGCGTAGCGCCGTCCCTTCTATCGCTCCTTATCCGCCTCCGCCTCGGGAGTCAATCTGCTGCGGTAGCCGCGCCTGGCAGTGGACTGGTGAGCGCTATGTGTGTGGAGCGTGTCACCCGCTGGAGGCTGTAGCATGAGCTTACAAATGTTGCTCCTCGAGCTGCGTGCACGTCGTCTGGTGCTCATCTCTGAGAGCGAAGTATGGCCTTCACCTCGGCTCACCTGCACCATCAGGCGGGCGATCCGGAGGCACAAGAAAGGCCTTGCCCTGCTCTTGCGGTATGCTGATATCAGCGTGTGCAGCTCACCACCATGGCATCGCCGCCATTGGAAATATGCGGGCGCTGGGCGTTACGTGTGCGAGATCTGCTCGCAGATCGCTGTATAGAGGAGGTGACCAGCAGCGTTTCAACCATCGTTTTTTAGTTGGAAGTGAGTTAAGGAAAGGACTAAACAGACATGAACCCTACTATTGGGGCTTCAGTTCACTTTGTGAACGTGAACGGCCAGCACGAGGCGGCGCTCGTGATCGGGATACACGGAAACAGTGTTGACCTGCAGGTGTTCTCGGTTGGCGCTGCCCCGCGCCAGGAACTCGGTGTTCACCTCTCCGGCCAGGGTGCTACTGGCGGCTACCCCTCCGGTACCTGTCACTGGCCGGAGGCATGAGCATGGTGGTAGCGTATGACCAAATCACAAGCCGCGCCGACCAGGAGCTTGCGGCGCTGGACAAATCTCAGGATCAGATACGGTCTCAAGTTGTCATGACCCAGCAAGGGATCGCGGTTATTCAGACCCAGGCCAGCAATCGTAACACTCAGCTCGCAGCATTGCGGCAGGAGGTGAAGGCCTTAGAGGACACCCATGATAGAGTGGCGTTAGAACTGGATTTAGCCCAAGGCAGCGATCTGGCAGCCCCGCTGAAGCGGAAGCTCTCTCAACTTGTGGCAGCCTTGCAGGAGAAACGAGGTGAGATTGCAAGCCGGGAGAAGCTTACCTTCGCTGAAGAGGCAAAGGAAGCTGGCCAGCTCCAGCGCTTCCGGTCCGACCTGGCCGCGCACGAAAAACACCTGCAGGAGATCGGCACGAAGCGGGCAGCAGTGCAAGCAGCTCGCGACCAGTTCTTCGCCGCGCAGAGGCTGGCCGAAAGCGCGGCCGTGAAAGCTCGCCTTGCTGAGTTGAACAATCGTTTGCAGCAAGCAAAGCTGGCAGAGCAGGAAGCACACGCGGCGCTGCTGAACTATTCAGATGAGGCCCTGCGGCGATTAGCACCCTGGCCCGAGGAGTTGCAGCGGCAAATCACGCCATTGCTGGCTTTTGAGAACTCAACCACTCGCGTGATCGAGGCTGCTATCCACTTGCGCGATCTGCTGATTGAGCAGGGAAAACAGGTCAACACGGACTCCGATCTGCTACGCAAGTTAGGCATTTGGGAGAGCCTGCCAGCACTGCTTGAAATGCAGGTGAAGGAAGTATGGTCCGCTGTGAATCTGAACAATAATGACAAACCTCAACGTTTTCTTGAGCAGAGGGAAAAATTGCAGCGCTGCTGCAAACGATACGTGGAAGATGAGATGAGGAGGAACTAACCACATGACACCTACAGAGCGGGCCCTGGCATGGGCCAAAGCGCATGGCTACACCGTTACCCCCAAAGCACCTGCGCCACAGCGACAGACCCTGGTAGAGGGCGCTAACGTGCAGGCTGCAACCCCTGGCGTTTACCGACATGGTACCTACCTGCGTGAGCAATTGAGCCCCGCGCACTGGGCTGCGCTCGCAGATCGCTCTAATCCCTGGCCCAAAGATGTGAGCCCGAAACTGGCGCTCAAAGAGATGGGCGCGTTCCTGAGCCTCCGCATTGCTGAGCAGGAAGCAGCGATGTCAGGCATTATTCTCTAAGCAGACTTTTTCTAACTCCTTGCTTTCTGTTTCGTGCTCTGTGAGTAACAAAGGCTGGGCCGGCGAGCCCAGCCTCGGGGAAGGAACGAACGAATGAAAACACACCCATTTTTGACCGTACACAGCCATTTGCAGGAGGCCCACGACCATCTCCACAAATTGTGCATGGGCGGGCGAGAGGCGGGCCGCGAGATCAGTAAGGCTCATCTGGACAAGTTGGGCTTGGCCCATGACCATATGGCTGCCGCGATAGGCTTGTCGTGCCGCTATCACTCCGACGATTACCCGAGCGGCCAGGACTTCAAGAATGCGCCAGCCTCTCAGAACGCACCCAAGCGCTCGGGCGCGAAGCCTGGCGCGGATTACAAGGCGCGAGAAGGCTTGGGTATCGTTTCCATGCGCGAGTATAGCGATGAAGAGGACTCAGCTGTCAAGCTGCTGGAGGGCCTCGGGTATCAGATCCGATGGTGAGATAACGTACCCAAAGCGAGCCCGGAGCGGGCCAAAGTAGGGCAAATGTGGGGTGAATGTAGGGTAAAAAAGTACGGCAAAAGTACGGTGAATGCTCGGCAATTTCTGAACAAAAGTAGCACAAAACTGGTACAGAAACCGAGGAAATCCGAGGTGTGATGCCCTGGAGTGAGCCCAAAGGTATACCAAACGTGTACCAAAAATCGCTCTGTTTTTCTCCCTTTTTCTCCTCTTGCAGGGGCGAAAAAAGCGGAGTAGCAGGGAGGTATCACGGATGAAGATGGGAGAGATAGATATGGCACAACGCATGAACCTGGCAGACTACCGTAAGGCCCTGGGCTTACAGCTGCGAAAACGCATCCACCAGGCACTCGTAGACATCCTCGAGCGACGCGGCATCGCACTTGATGGCTTGCACTTTGATGGGCTTATCAAAGTGCGTGAGTTGCCATTTGATTGTCATGATGAAATAGCCAGGTGGTGGCTGCCTGAGATCGTAGATGGTCGCCTGATACGTGCAGCCAGGATGAGCGAGCGAGAAAAAGAGCGCTATACAGCGTGTGAGGCGCACAACCATCTCACCGTCTCCGGACGCACAGCGCTGCTTGCCTATCTATCCAGTCGGGAGCTAACAAACCCGCCCTGGTCGCAGCAGTTCGGGGTAGGCAATTTCCCGATTGCTTCTGTCGACACTGCAGATACCTCAGTACAAGGGGAATTTTACCGCAACAATCCCAGCTCGATAGTGATCTCAGGAAACAACCAGATTGACCTTACGACGATCTTTAGCGGCACCAATGGCAATGGGCGCTGGTTCAGCGCTGGCTTATTCGGCGGCGGCAATGCGACGAGTTCAACGGGGACGGGGCAGCTCAACACTCATGCTCTGATTAAACCGAGTTATGTCAAGGCGACAGGGAATGTAAGCATCGATTATCAGATCATCGTGAATTAGAGACCAGGTGGCTGCTTTCCCCTACCAGGGGGGATCCCAACGTGAGAACCGAGGCGGCTGGCTGCGAGGTTGGCCGCCTCTCATTGCTGTGAACGGCTCAATGCATCGACGCGCCGCGCAAGGTCTTCAAGCTCTCCAAAACGATAGATGAGCCTGACGTTCGTCTCCTCGAGACGTCGCTTGAGTTCCGCGATCTCTTGCTCCAGCGCCTCTATCCTGCCTATCCAATTGACGAGTCTAGCTACTTCCTGCTCCAGCACCTCTACCCTGGCCAGCAATGACTCATCGTCCTGCCGGAATTTCTCCAGGTCTTCCACCTTTATTCGGTAGCTTCCATCAGTGAGTAAGCGGGCTGGGAGCTTCTTCAGCTTAATCCAGCGCTGGATCGTGCGCTCGCTCTTGCCCAGCAGTGAGGCGGCTTGTACTGGCGTGATCTCCATACTCTCTCGCCTTTGCCCCAATTCGATCATGTTCTATGAACATTGTACTCAGGCGGCTAAATTCCTCCCCGTAAATCATCATGATGATTTGGTAGACAACCGTCAGTTAGGTTGCTATACTTGGCTTTATGAATCACTTGTTCACGCGTTTACACTTGTGGGGATTGCGTCTCTTTTCGCATCGCCAAACATTGCCAACACCTATATCCGTAGTACAGACGCCGCAGGGGATGCCTGCTAATCCACCTGACCCATACCCTGGGCGAGAACTCATGTTCACGCTCATCCGTGAATATTTGACCTTGCAGCATCAGACAGCAGACCAGCAAGATACGAAAGCCTCTGGCATCCTGGTTGGAGGAACGACAATGGTTGGCTTTGCGTTCCTGGTCCAGCATCATCCTGTGGGTAATTGTTCAGCTCTCATCCCGATCTGGCTTCATCAATGGCCGGTTTTGGTAAGGCTGGCAGTGCCCTATGTACCGTTTCTACTCTGCTATCTCCTTTCGATGATCTTCGCCCTCCAGGCTTTTCGCATTCGCGGGTATTGGACCGTTCCAAATCCTAAGAAAGCCTTGAAGATCATGAAAGAGTCCGAGCAAGATCTCAAGCTTTTACTGGGTAGGACAATGGCCCATTTCTCAATGGATAATGAGAAAACCTTGGACAAGAAGGCCGGTTGGATACGATGGGCAGCTCGTCTGCTTCTGGGGGAGATAGCCGCTCTGGTGCTGCTTTTGTTGTATCAAACTGTATGTTGAGGAGTACACTATGTCTAATCAGCCACAACCATCATCGCCGCAACCACAACCATCGTCACCTCCCCCTGATCCTAATGCGCCAGCACCTCCAGCGAATCCGGGAGGATCACAGCAACCAGGGGCTACGCCTCCATTGCCAATCTCGCCCCTCACTGGTGAACCGTATGATCCAGAATTGGGAGTGATGCTTCAGAAGGGTAGCGGTAATCAACAAACCATCCAGCAGGGCGTGAAGCCAGAGATTGAACGTAAGGCCAAACAGTAGCGCTTACTGGCTCAGTGACGGGTGTACGCCCATCTCGTAGGGGGGGTATTGGATTAGGGAAGCTAAATCCCAAATTCCTCTTCTAGCTGAGCTGCATAGGCGTTCTCGTAGCCGGTCAGCTCCTCAAGGTAATCAGAGGTGATCTTGACGTTGCTATGGCCCAGGCCCTTGCTGATATCGGTGAGCTTTGCACCCTTCTTATTCATCATCACAGCCCACGTATGGCGGGTCGCGTGAAACTTGGAGGTGCCCAGGTAGGTTTCGCAGATGCTGGCCAGCGTGCGCGTGCTGATTGCCGCTCCTCGGTTCCTCGGCGAGAATGATACCCATAGTGGGCTTTCCCCTGGCAGGGCGAGGAGCTGCCCCGGATACACGGTTTCCAGGTAGGTATAGAGGGCCTGGGTTGTCTTGGCCTCCAGGCGGTTCGTGAAATGCTTGTTACCCTTGCAGCGTTCAAACTCGACAATGCAGGTGGATCCATCGCGCCGCAGGTGCTTATAGCGCAATCCTGCAATCTCACTCACCCGGCGACCAGTAGAGAGCGCGACCGAGAGCAGCGCAAAATCACGCAGGCCTTCAGGTGTTGATCTGTCGATCTGCTGCAATCCGGATTTGACACGAGTCCCTGCAATGGGCCGGGCGGCGTTCTTGGAACGTACCACCCGGCGCTTGACGCGCTCCATCGGGTTGTAGTGCAGCACATCATTTCTGATGGCATACTCGTAGAAGCTACTGACAATGGCCAGGCGCTGGTTAAAGGTGGCTGGTGTTACTGTATGACCTTCGCGTGCTGAATGACCCGCCCAGCCCTGTGCTAGAGGCGCAATCAAGGCGGGGTCGCTGGCCAGGTCCAGCCCTGCGGATTGTAGGGCGTCTCTAAATCCTTGCAGTGTGGTACGATAGGCGTGTTGCGTCGGTACGCTCTCTGAGCGATGGTGTTTCTCATCCAGCCAGGCAGTAACGGCCTGATCGATGGTGAGTATGGGAGGCCCTTGGTAGATGGTAAGATCGTGGGTCATTGCTCTTTCCCTTGCTCTAATTGCTCAAGAATATGTTTCGCCCATTCACTTTTCTCTGGCTCTTGCCTTTTTGGAGTAAGCTTATTTCTAAGCTTAAAAATAAGCCCAAGAGGGAAGAAGAAGATGCTTGCAATACGAAAACTGAGAGGAACTGGCGTCTTGAGGATCGCACGGAAAAAGAGATGAATAGGAGAGATGAACCCCAGATAGAAGGAGAGTGTCATCATGACCAAGACAAACAACGTTAAGACAGAAGCGAGCCCGATACTGAATTGAAAGCCGCTTATGTACACAACAATAGGAAATTTTTGCGACAGAAACCAGCCATTGATATCACCAATGATCAGCGTGGTAACCACACCAGCAATCCAGATAAGGACCGCTTTGAAGGGTGAAGGTTTTTCCATTCTTTTCTCCAATACAATAAACAAGAGCTTTCCTGCTCATATCTATTTCAACTAAATGCCGTTAGTTGCAATATACCCGATACGGCTGAGATAAGCAAGGCCAAATTAGAACATTTGGCAGCAAATGTTCTAAATCGAGAGAAAGGAGTGTGCCATGGTGTCACAGGAAGAATACCTTGAGGAAGCCTACGGCCCGGCTGCCCGCTATGCTGAGCACCGGCGCGGCGATACGATCACTTACAAAGACATTGAAACCGGCCTCGTAAAAACAGGGACGATCATCTATATCTGCGCGCCTGGTCGGATAGGTGATCGGGACATTGGCATCACCTACGTAGTCGAACCTCCTGGGGGTGGCTGGCCCGATATGGTGTTTCCCAGCGATGTGCTCTCATCCACATAAAAAAAGCCGGTGCAGTTCTCTTCTGCACCGGCTATCCCCGTCAATCGTGCATGGGCATGCGGCGACCAATAACGCGCCCGCTGGGAGGCGGCTGCGCTTCTAACACCTCCTCAATCGTGATTTTGCCCTGGCAGATCGGGCAAAGCCTTACCCCACTGTGATAGCCCTTGAGTTTATGCTCCAGGCGGCGGCCACCGCGCCAGGTTCTTGCAACCACCCAGGAAATACCGGCCTCTCTCACCACCTGCGTCAATCGTGCGCCCGTTCCTGCTCTATGCTGAGCGAGGCGGGCTGAGAGATCGTCAGCAACCCCGAGGTAATGTTTTGCGTGTCGGTATGGCTCTATAAAATGCAGCAGGTAGACCCGTTGACGCAACATCGCAGGCGGTATAGAATCGAACATAGGAAGCCTCAGAACTTTCTGCACTGGCCCGCTCATCTTCTTTGGTCGGAATGGGGAGCGGGCTTCGTGCTGCGTATCGGGACTACTTGCCGTTGGCCTTCACATAGGCATTCAATCCGAGAATAACGTTGGTGCCTGGGATAGGAACATTGCCGCCAGTGGAAGCCACAATCACACTTTTACCGCTACTGGACAATCCACCTCGATGAGCCAGGTCAATCGTGATAATGGCCTTGTTGTCCTTCACTTCAATGCGGATGTTCGTTCCGATCTCTGCCATGATAGAAATCCTTCCTGCTGGCTATAAGGCCGCCAGCACGCCACTAAGGGGACTACCACCAGGAGCCGTCTGCACACTGGTGCGTGATGTTACGCTCCTGGTCGGCTTCGCGCTGCTCGTCGCCGTCATCGAAAATCTTGTTCCAATCGATGCGCCTGGCCTGGTGGCTTTGCCCATCTTCATCGGTGTAAGTGAAGGTGCGAGCAGCTTGTACTTTCTCGCATTCGACGCAGCGGCATGGCTGGTCGCTGTCGCTCATCACACAGAGCGTGCACACCGTGCGCTGGCAACCGGTGCAGGTGACAAGCGTCACTTCAGGATCGACGCCCTGGATAGCGTTGCAGCGCTGACAGGTGTTCATCGGGATATCCTTTCAAAAGAAGTAGGGGACCCGTTTCCAGGTCCCCGGTTGATTTAGCGAAGTAGTGAGAACGGGCGGGGTGCGTAGCGCTTCAGATCGCGCTGGCGGGCTGCCGCTTCAGCCTTCTTGGCGGCGATGTACTGGCGGCTGTGAGCAGCTACGGCACGTTGGTGCCAGCAGGTACGAGGCGCATACTTGAAATAGCCGTGCTCATCGGTTGGGGGGTTCATCGCCGGGCAGGTGCAAGAGAGGCAGTTGTGAGCCTTGCAGTAGTGCACGCGGTAGGTAACGGTTGGGTCGGTCGCGCTCTGAACGATGTAGAAGGTTTCATGGGTCTTCTCATCAATCACGCGGGTGCAAGCGTCGAGCTGCTCATCGGTTACGCCGTAGGTCTTGTTTTTCATGATATAATCCTTTCGTAGGCATCGCTCCAGGGTAAGAGTCTAGAAGCGGTGCCAGCTTGGAGCGGCCTTCGGGTCGCTCTTCCTTTTGCCTTCTTCAGTTGTTGGGGGAGGTTGTCTGTCGCCCCTCTGGTGCTCGTTTGTCCCTCCCCTTCACTGATTATATTATAACCGACACGCGGATATTTGTCAAGGCTTTTTAGGCCATTTTATGATGAATTTCTGGAATTGACAAATATCCGTTAAAACCTTGACACTCAGATATTTGTCATGTATACTTGAGGCATACCGGATAGAATGGAGGTTCTTGTATGGCCCGCAAGAAAGAGGAATGGATTTCTGCCAATGAAGCGGCGGTGATCCTCACTGCGAACACTGACCATACGGTTTCATCAGATTATGTGCGTATGCTCGCCAAGGCCCACAAGATCACGTTTCGGGCAAAGAATGACCGTGAAAATGAATACCTGAAAAGTGATATCGAGGTGTATCACGTGCGGCCAAAGTATGCGCCTCGGGTGCGACCCAGGCCGAGCACGCGCAAGCAGGAGGCTGCGTAGCCCCCTGGCGATGGTGCACAGCCTGAGAAACCATCACACCATCGCCAACAAGACTACTTCTACTCTAAGGATACCGTACAGATCGTGGTGATAGCCGCTAATCATCCTGCCAATTCACCCGCCACCGTGAGCTTTGAGATTGGGCAGAACAGCAGCGAGAGACGTGAACTTGAAGGAGTGCAGCATCACAATATCTCCAGTTGCAGACCCCTGGCTCCAGTTGTCGCCGCCTACAGTTGTAGTTGGCGCCACGTTCACCGTTCGATAGTTCTTCGCCTGTGATTGGAACAATTGCAAGCCAATACTCACTTGATTGGCGGTGGTGATTGTTCCGCCAGGGTTGGGAGTTGCCTTTACACTCAGATAGGCAATGCCCCGCGGATCGTCGAAGGTCACAAGGCCGCCACCTCCCTGGTTTACCGTCCAGCCCTGTGGATAGCCAATGGTGTAGCCATCACCGGTATATGTGACCAGCTTAGACGCGGAAATTGTTGGCGGAGTAGTGGGAGCAGCCGGTGGCTTCGGTGTAGGAGTTGGGGCAGCAGTGGTCCCGCCTCCGATCTGGATCTGGCAAGCGGCCAGGAGAGACAAAAGAAGGAGGCTATAGGAAAGGGTTAACATGCAGTGTGCGATACGTTTCATGTGCGGCATCATAAGCATTACATTCTCCAGGTATTGCAGATTTGCGGCCAGGCGCCTCGTGCAGAGGGGCAAAGGATTGCATGGCTTGCGCCGCCATTATAACATACCAGGCAGTGTAGAGATAGAAGAGACGTTGAAAGCGTTCCCTAGTGCTTTTCTCCCCATGCCGTGAGCGGGAACATCAGGCCGCGGAAGTCCTCCTTCATCATCTCGAACGTCATCTGGTGGTAGAGCTGGTCGAGTTCCTCTTGTGTGGCTACTCCCATTCTAATGATAAAGGGCTGGAACAATTTGAAGACGACCGAGGCATCCTGGCGAAAGCCCTCGTAGGCTTCGCTCCCACTAGAGTAGTTGATCACATGTGACTTGTGTTTAATGTTGACACAGCCTGCATCGAGTAGGAAGCGCCCTAACATGGGCAAGACGCCGGTAAAGCGCCCACTCTGGGAAAAACTCTCTCCCTGAACTTTGAGCGCGCGAATGAGCATGGAGTTCAGGCTCTCTAGAGCGGGACTGTTGCTGAAGTACCACCATTCACTTTCTGTGAGACGGATAGTGCCCCCAGGTCGTGTGATGCGCTGCAGCTCCTGCATGAGCTTTGGCCAGGATGCTGCCGGGAGAAAATTGAGGAAGCGAGCATTAACCAGATCGAATGAAGCATCAACGAAATCAAGTGGTTGCTGTACATCCATCACCAGGAAGCTGAGGTTGTGCAAATCTTGCACACGCGCGAAGGCATTCGCATAGTCGATCATCGCTCGGCTGATGTCAAACCCCACCACCTCGATTTCAGGATAGGCAAAAGCCACATCTTGCGCCCAGCCGCCAGGCCCACAGGCGACATCGAGAATGCGATGGATACCCGAGAGGTTTTCCCGCTCAGAGAAGAGGCCGCCCATGCCGCTGGTAATGAAACGGTCCTGATCGAGTAAGCGCGCTGTTTCTGCTCCGCTCTCGGGATTATTAAAATAGACATTCTTGCTTTCGGGTGGATCGACCGGCGTGCTCATCCAAGGACTCCTTTGCGTATCTCTTCCAGCATCATCTTGCATGCCAGAATAGCAGTTGCCGATGTTTCTGTCAACCCCGGTGATGCCGTATTTGACTCTACGAAGGTGCAAGAGGCGCAGTGGGATTGCTCTCCTTCGAACGCTTTGCGCCCTTTGCCGCCTTCGATGCGCCCTGTGGTGACACAGCTAGTCTTCGCTACGCCGCCGCGACGCGCACGACTATCGCGGTGACGTTATCAGGTCCACCTTCTTCGTTGGCGCGGGCGATGAGGTGCTGCACACTCTCTTCGGGGCCGTATTGCTCGACGATGGCGCGCAGGTCCTCGTCCTGCACCACAGCGGAAAGCCCATCAGTGCAGAGGATGAGGGTGTCGCCCTCCTGCACTGGCTCGGTGAAGAGGTCGGCCTCGACTTCAGGTAGACCGAGTGAGCGGTAGATCTGGTTGCGCTTCTCGTGAGTGCGGGCCTCGGCGGGGGTAATCTCGCCGCGCTCGACCAACTGTGCGACCAGCGAATGGTCACGCGTGACCTGGCGCAGTTGACCTTCGTGCAGCACATAGACGCGACTATCGCCGACATTGGCGGCGTAGAGCATCTGATCGTGCAGAACGGCGGCAACGCAGGTCGCCCCCATGCCGAAGCCGCTTGCTCCTTGCACCCTTTCCGCCTCATTGGCCTGGTAGATGGTGACGTTCGCCTGCTTGATGGCTTGCTGAAGGGCCGTGGGGATGTCGTCCTGAAGATCCTGGTAGTAGTATTCCTTGACCTTCTGAACGGCCAGTGCGCTGGCAACTTCGCCGCGACTGTGGCCGCCCATGCCGTCAGAGACTACAAAGAGTGCGCCCTTTGCTTGCAAGAGATGACCGTCTTGCGGTACAACAGAGATGAGATTATCTTCATTGGTCGCCCGCTTGCGCCCGATATCCGTGCGCTGCGCAACATCCAGTGTGAATTGCAGGGTCATAGCCAACTGTTCCTTTCCGGCCAGCGCGAAGTCGCGCCCGCCACGCTGCATCCAACTTCTTGCATGTTCTATACAGACCGTTTTTACGAAATCACAGAAAAAATCGCTCCAGAGGCGCAGCACTCCCGGGGTTCCCTGCCGGCACGACGTCTCGCGATAAGCGTCGCGGAAGGCCAGGAGCATCTCAGATGTGTACTCCTCGCGAAAGGCGCGAGGGTAGGCGAACAGCAGGAGCCGGTAAAGGCGCTCGGAAAGGGCGCTATCACAGCTCGGGGGAGGATATTCCATTACGCGCCTCCCATCGTGCCAATGCCAGGAAGAACCTGCTTGCTCTGGGCGATATGCACCAGTTGCTCCAGGCGACGGGCTTCGGCCTGCAGGACTTGCAGGCCGAAGCCGGTCAGGCGATAGTAGCGCCTGCGCTCTTCACCGTGGACAGGATCGGCACGTTCCTGCACCTCGACGATCAGGCCGTCCTTGAGCATGCGCTGGATCGATCCATAGAGCGTTCCAGGCCCCATACGCATCGTGCCACCTGTGCGCGCCCCGACCTCCTGCATGATGGCATAGCCATGCTTCTGGCCGTCAGCGAGGGCCAGCAGGATGTGAAAAACAGCCGGAGTGAGTGGCAGCAGCGCCTCCGGGGCACGCCGATCGGCGTTTGACATAAGCATCTTCTCCTCTCGCATTGGCCGGAGCGACCAGCTATTTCTTTTTTTTCATAGCGCTCTATTTTCAGTGGATATATCCGCTAGTGATATAGTAACCGGGAGGGGGAAGTTTGTCAAGGAGATAGGGCCGGAATCCTGAAGAAAATAGCTCATAGCAAACTTTGTTACACTACGACTCATACCTGGCCTATCAGGCGATCTCTGATTGAAGAGCGCAGTGGATAAGGGGTTGGTGTGAAGAAGAGAAGCTACTATCAACGGCACAAAATTAAACAGAAGTCCAAACGCACCCAGAGGGATTCGAACCCCCGACACCTGATTCCGAAGACCAGTGCTCTATCCGCTGAGCTATGGGTGCTGCGTCTTCACTATACCATAAATGTCAATCAAGACTGGAAAATGTGATGCACTCCGGGAATCGAACGTGATTATAGAGGAATCATATTCTCCGCTTGCGGTAATATGAGCGAAGGATCGAATATAGGCAGGGATAGGGCTAATGGTCTCACGTATGTTGAGTCGTCTCCGGAGCGCATAAAAGCTTTATGGCGATCACGGATGCGGCCATCCAGCCAAATAACGTTGCGAGCCGCAAGAAGCGCGCCATAAGCACCGCATTATTAATACCACCGAAAAAGAACAGGAATATAAGTACGGCGCTCGCTATACAATAGAAAGCCCACCAACGCTCCTTCCGTGCGAGGAACAACCGGGCAAATACCGCTAAAGCTGCTGCCAGTACAACGAAGACGAAGAGGCCGCCGAGGGCATGGACGGCGCCGTGCCAGGAGGTGCCAGTCGGTGCAATAGCACCCGGCGGAAACCCCTGTACAGGGTCGGTTCTAAAAACACCGACCGAAATAAGACCGAGCCCATATGCTCCGTTGAAGAGCGGTCCCCATGTTCCAGCCCGGCCGGGGTGCAACTTTCTCCAGAGGCCACCAGCGTAGAGGAGGTTAAGCACTCCAGCCAGCACAAAGTTCACAATCTGAACCCATCCCCACTCACCAAGCGAGAGGAGGCTAAGTGGCTGGAGCCGCGGGTCGAAAGCAGGGCGAGTGTAGTCCTCTATGAGCACGGTAAGGATAAATAATGGACCGGCGATGGCTCCGCAGAGCAGCAATATCCTAGTGAGCGACAGTGTCCTGGTTTGCATACTTCCTCCCTCTAGAGGATCAGCGCTTTGTTGCTGGTTGGATTGATGGGAGAGATCCATGATGCGCATCCTTTCTTTCGATCGATCTCGCCTGAGAGGTCATCCCTCAGCCTGACGTTGGCGCATTTGCGAGTGATAGGAGCGTTTTTGCTCTCCGGACTCAGTTGTATGTTCCATAAAAGGAGTATACACTATTCGATAGGTGAAATGCTAGTCGATAGACGCTTCCCTACAGAAATCCTCCAGGGAAGAGTCATTTTTGACGGTGGTAAATGAGCTGAAGGTTCGGTCTCACAACCGCTGCAAGAGCGCGAGGGACGCAGACGCCTTCTTGTGCTTGCCAGAGGATCGAACTTCTGAAGTTCCAGGTTCATAGGGCTTCTAACTGGACAGGACCAGCTACCAGGGGTGTGTATCATCTGACAGGAATCGGGCGGGATCAGGGGCGGGAGGTGGAATGGTCACTGGTGCTCAAAGTGCTCTCCCAGACATCCGAAGGGCACAACCCGGCCTCTAGTGAGGAGATCGCAGAATGGTGCGCTGTGCCTTTGCCATCTTTACGGTTCTCAAGTATGGGTGTTTTCTCCACTGGCTGTACCAGATCAGAGATGAGAGCCGGTATGTCTCCTGGGAGCGCAGAACAGGGCATCTGCTCGATGAATGCCTCCAGAATCAAGCCAGTTTGACCTACTACTTGCTTGATCTCGCAGACGAGGCTCGCCACCTGATCAATTCAGTGGTTGATATTTCCACCATTTACAGCGAAAACTCGATCACCTTTTCTGGTGTAAAGCGCAGAGAAATACGACCCTGTTGGACGATGGCCTCAATCGTTTGCGGTCTTGCTGCTTCATCTGGCACATAGCGTTCCACCAGGCGCTCGATATCCCGGCGAACAAGGCTCTGGTCCTCTATGATGGAAACGCGCCCAGAGAGGCTGACATAACGATTGCCATCTGGCACACAGATCGCGATGCGGGGATCACGACGAAGATTCTTCGCTTTGTGCAGGTGGCCAGGTGTACTCATGACAATTGTGGCATCATCTTCAAGCAGATACCACATGGTCGTCAATTGGCAACTTCCATCCGTGTTGAGGGTACTTAACACCGCAAAATGGAATGCGCGCAGAAACTCCTTTGCCCAATCAGAAAGTCCGCTGGTCATAGCTCTCTCTGCCTTTCATAGTAAATTATCCCGCTGCTACCTCATCGAGTAGCTCGACGAGCCGATTGGGAGTCGAGACCATCGGGAAGTGCCCGGTCTGGATGGTGCGGAAGGTCCAGTTGGGCTCCTTGCGCATGGCCTTGACATCCTCTGAGAGCCAATGGCCTCCCATCGTGCAGGCGATGTAGGTCGCCCACTGCACAGACAGTGGCCGGGAAAGGACCGCCGGTTCGCAGACCGTGCGCCCCGGATGCCCAACGAAACGCGAGAGCAGCCACTGCATCTGCTCAGCGGACAGATCATTTCCTGAAAGCGCCGCAAGGTCGGGAGCCGGCCAGCGCCCCTGATGTTCGGCAATCTGTCGCAGTTCGTCCTCTCGCTGGCGCTCGTCTAAGGTATCAAGCATCGACTGGCCATCATGCGGCAGGAACGCTTCCACAAAAACGGAGTGGGCTACGCGATCGGGGGCTCGGTCAGCCACCTGACCAGCCACGATACCCGAATAGAGGTGCCCCACGACCACGACATCTCGCAGGTCGTTGGCCGCCATATGCGAGAGCACGTCGTTGACATGGGTGGCGAGCCCGACATTGGAAACATCGGTCCCCCTGGACAGCCCTGACAGCGTGACCGGAGAGACGTGATGACCCAGCGCGCGGAGTCCCTCGGTCACCGATTCCCAGACCCAGGCACCCATCCAGGCGCCTGGGATCAAAACAAAGTTCGTCATGATTGATGTGGCGTGCCTCCCCGCATCTGATCTGTGCGGGAGCAAGCACCACCCTCCTTTCCACGAATGAGAGCATACCTGAAAGCAGCTTGCAAATGAATGCTAAACACAAAGGAAATATGCTATACTCCTTACAAAAAGAAAGGAAAACGGCGGACATGGCTTTGCAATCAGAAAGGCCGCTCGATAGCACCGACTGGAAGATCATACGCGAACTGCAACAGGACTCGCGCCTCTCCTCTAACGAGCTGGGGCGACGAGTGGGATTGTCTGCTCCGGCGACTGCTGAGCGCGTGCGCAAACTGGAAGATGCAGGCGTGATCACTGGATACAGCGCACAGATAGATCCGGCGAAAGTAGGCATGCCGCTACTGGCCCTGATCCACTTGCGCTGTGATCAAGGTTCGTGCCTGTTAAGAACGAG
>WNFX01001965.1_pt1 | contig 24821 bp, 31 predicted proteins | sample 5400111 | NCBI WGS metagenome assembly WNFX01 (sample SAMN13153363, study PRJNA577476) | soil metagenome | isolation source: 40 cm soil or saprolite under grassland replicate 1 | place: USA:California | collected 2016-06-15
TCTATATACGATGGCCTCGCAGGCTGACGCATGCGTGTATAGTAGTGATGACCCTTGCGGTCATCATGGGGCGGGGGACGTCATCATGCTTCGCAAAAATCCTACCCACACCTTTAGGCTCGCCAACACTTGACACCCGCTCATCGCTTGACTATAATGAGCAAGCACCACAGAGAAGCAGCGTATCATCATCCAGGTTGCGCCATAGGTTATTTTATCTATCAGAGTGCTTTTACTCTCCATGTGGAAAGGAACAGAGTATGCTTTACAATGTGGCGCAACTCATGAAGGCCCCAGTTGGGACCTCTCTTGAGTACGAGATATACGAAGAAAATATTCAACTTGATGAGGATCTCAGGGTCATTGACCCAATCGACGGTCATGTACGTCTCCGGCGTACCAACCAGGGTCTGCTGGTAGATGGTTGGGTCGATTTGACTCTTGAACTCACCTGCATGCGCTGCCTAAAGGATTTTGAGCAACCCATGCATGTTACCTTTATGGAACAATTTTATCCAACGGTGGACATCATAACCGGTCTAGCCCTGCCACCCATCGATGAGGAAGAGATCTTCCCCATCGACGATCACCATTTGATCGATCTGACAGAGGCCATCCGTCAACATGTCCTCCTGGAACTACCGATGGCAGCACTCTGCCGGGAAGATTGTGCTGGTCTCTGCCCACAATGCGGGCATGACCTCAATCTCGGTCCGTGCGATTGCCAGCCAGAAACTGATACGCGCTTCAGCGTCCTTGAAAAATTATTGCAAGACGGTTTTGAGTCATCACATACGTAGATGTAGCTGACATCGTTCAGTCTCTCATACCGGTGGAAGAGGAGAACATATCTCATGGGAGCCCTACCAAAACAACGCGTTTCACCTGCCCGTCAGGGTAAGCGTCGCGCACATCATCGCCTGAAATTACCACAGCTGGTGGCCTGTCCACAGTGCAAAAAGCCACGCCTATCGCATCATGCCTGTCCCAACTGTGGCACCTACCGTAACCGCCAGGTCTTCCTGCCCCGTACCAAGAACAAGTAGAGATATGCAACATATTTTTCTCTGTCTTTCGCCGAAGATGGGTGCGGTTCACTTTTTGGCAGAGTGCGTGGCGTGGTGAGCATGCAGAGAAAAATGTGTTTCACATCGCTTATAACAAAGAGAAGTGTACTATGACCACCCAAGTTGCCTTTCTTTTTCCAGGTCAGGGCAGCCAGGCCGTTGGTATGGGCAAAGATGTCTTTGACGCTTCTATAGCGGCCCGTCAAGTCTTTGAAACCGTAGATGAAGCTCTGAGTATCTCACTCAGCACCCTCTGTTTTCAAGGCCCTGACGAAACCTTACGTGAGACGATTAATGCCCAACCCGCTATTGTCACCGTTAGTCTAGCCTTGTTAGCCGCTTTTCAAGAAGCTCTCTCTCCACAAAATTCTTCCTGGTCACTCCCCCTTACTCCCAGCTATACCGCCGGACACAGCGTCGGCGAGTATGCCGCACTTGTAGCGGCTGGTGCGCTCGATCTCAAGAGTGCAGCCCTCTTGGTACGGGAGCGTGGGCGTCTGATGCACCATGAAGGTACCGTCTGTCCAGGTGGTATGGCCGCGGTCATCGGCATGGAAGCCGAATCACTCCAAGGGGTCTGCCAGGAAGCAACGGAACAGGCCTTGACCACACTTCCACAGGAACAGGCAAACGCATCGCACCATCCAGGGCAGGGGCATGTCATTGTGGCAAACTACAATGCTCCAGGGCAGATTGTCATCTCTGGCGAGCAAAATGCCCTCAAGCGGGCCATGGAATTAGCAAAGGAGCGAGGAGCCAAACGGGTTATCCCCCTCGCTGTCAGTGGAGCTTTTCATTCGCCCGTGATGCAGCCTGCCGCCAGTGGTCTTTCTCAGGTCATCGCCACTACTTCTGTACATGATCCTAGTCTTCCCGTGATTAGTAATATTACCGCTGTACCACTTACTGAGGAACAGGCTATCCGCAGTGAGTTGGCTCAACAGATAGCTACCCCGGTACAATGGTCACGTACTATCGAGTATCTTGCCGCTATAGGTGTCACCGTCTTCATCGAAATTGGCCCTGGTCAGGCCCTGACCGGTATGGTCAAACGTATCGCCAAAGGCATGACAACCATAAATATTAGTAATGCGGCAGATATTGACAAGGCAGTGACGAGTATACGCTCAATGGGACTGACGCATGAGATATAATATGTTTAGTACTCCTGTCTTATATGATCTTTACCATACTAATAACTGGTTGTGTCTGGTGACACCCTGATAATTAAGCCATTTGTCAAGGTGGAATCAACAGGATAGGGGTGGTACGCAGGAGCGACATGCCCACCTGTGAGGTGAGATACTCTCACTTTTTACCCAATTTAATAATATACTTGACATGAGCCTGAAAAGCGCATATCTTTGGAGCAAGAGGAAATGGACGATCACGCCAAGGAGAGTACAAACATATGGTAGCTGAACCATTAGGAGTGGTACGCGTGGCACGCCAAGTACTCTCAACTATTGTCGTCAACACAGCTTTGCAGATTCCTGGCGTTGTACGTATGGCTCATAGCAGTGATCAATGGTCACGTCTCTTGGGACGCGAAGTTCCTAAAGACGGCGTAGCCTTAACGATCAAAGATAACATCGTCACTGCCGATCTGTATCTTGTTGTCACTACCAACGTCAACATTGTTGAAGTGGGTTCCGCCGTCCAAGAAGAAGTCGCTTCAGCGCTTGAACACATGGTTGGTATGCAAGTGCGTGAGGTCAACATCTATATCCAGGATGTCGCGTAAGACGTTACTCTATACGAGACTCACATACCATCAGATAGAGCTAGGCAACTATGTAACGAGGGAACTATGCCAATTGGGATACGCAGACAAGCTCGTATGATCGCTCTGCAAACACTCTACGAATACGACACTGCTCATCACTTGCCGTCAGAGGTTTTGCAGCGTCATACCGAAGAACGTCATCTGCAACCGAAGGTGGTGGAATATGCCAGGGAGTTAGTGTTAGGGGTCTGTGACCATCTTGCTGATATCGATGCGCATATTCAAAGCGCTGCACGCGAATGGCCGTTACAACAAATGGCCCGCATTGATAAAAATATCCTTCGACTTGCAATTTATGAGATTTTGTTCAATAATACCGTACCAGCCAAAGCAGCTATTAACGAAGCCGTGGAGCTTGCCAAACAATTCGGCAGTGATACCTCCAGCCGCTTTATTAATGGTGTGCTTGGCACAATATTTAATCGGGCACAACAGCAGCCCACTCCACAAGCTGAAAGCGAGGTGAAATAATGGCAACTGTCTCCGAACGGCTCAAGAAAATCATCGTTGATCAACTTGGTGTTGACGAAAGCGAGGTCGTCCCCAACGCATCCTTTGTTGAGGACCTGAATGCAGACTCCCTCGATCTCGTTGAACTGATCATGTCTCTGGAAGAAGAATTTAAACTTCAGATTTCAGATGAAGACGCCGAAAAGATCACGACGGTTCAAGAAGCCGAAGATTACATCGAAGAACACTTGCGGTAACTACAGAAAGTTGGGTTTTTAGACACACTTCTCTGCCGAGAAACACGTCCAAAAATCCAATTTTCTTTTTGTCACCTTTTTCATAGAAAATTCTGTCACAAATCCTCTCTCTCGTGCATCTCCATAAGTGTCACGAAAAATGACAATGTGAATAAAGAGTATTGTGTGAATAGCATGCATGCTGCTCAGGCGGTAGAAGAACTTATTCAGAAATATGGCAAACTGGTCTTTCATACCATCTACGGTCTGACCGGCGACTGGGAAGAAAGCCAGGATCTCACCCAGGATACCTTTCATCACGCCCTGAAAGGCATTGAAGCTGCGTGTGCCGCCAGTGGCAACCAGTTTCATGAAAAAGCCTGGTTACTTCGTATTGCCCTGAATACCGTGCGTATGCAGCAACGACGGCGCAACATCTTGCGCTTTATCCCCTTCTCTCGTATGACCAGGGAAAAGCCAAACGAGGCGACCCTGCCGAGCTGGTAGCCGAACAAGACATCGTACAACGGACCATGTCTCGCCTACCAGCCAACCTGCGTGAATGCCTATTGCTTTCCATCGTCGGCAATTTCTCAACCAGCGAAATTGCCCACATGCTCGACCTGCAAGAGGCAGCCGTGCGCCAACGTCTGGCCCGTGCGCGTAAGCAATTTCAACAGGTGTATGCCCTGGAAAATGGTGAGCAGTTCAGCGACCATGAAACTCCTGCCACCACACCGACAGGGAAAACACACCAACACACTGACATGCATCAGCATGCACAACGAGTTGAGAGTCGCACAACCCACGAGGAGCAACAGCAGCCGCTCCTCCCTGGCCGACCCTCAATTTTGCGGAGGAATTATGCCGAAGGACTCTCTTGAGACCCTACTGTTACGCCACTATGGAGATACCGCTCCTGTGCCTACTGGCCTACAAGAACGCCTCTGCGCCACTGTCTATCAGCAGGCTCACCAGCTACACCAGGAGCAACAGGTGGCCGCACACCTACGCCAGAAACGTATCAGTCGTCGCCATGCCGTTAGAATCGTGGCCATAGGCACAGCTGGTCTGGGTATCTTGAGTGCCGGCTTGGAAGTGTTTGAAGCTGCTCTGGGCAGCCAACCAGATACCCAACAAGCATTCTCATAGGAGGTTATATGTTCGGATTTCACATGCCTGAACTGATCATCATCCTTGGTGTAGCCCTGCTCATCTTTGGACCCAAGAAGCTTCCCCAGATCGCTTCTGGTCTCGGTAAAAGCATCAAAGAGTTTAAGAAGAATACTAGTGAAGACACCAACGTAGACGAAGAAAATAAAGTCCAGTAAGTTAAGAAAGGATCCCTACCATGTTCGGATTTCACATGCCTGAATTGATCATCATTCTTGTCGTCGCCCTGCTTATCTTTGGTCCCAAAAAGCTGCCCGAAATGGGTGCCTCCATCGGCAAAAGCATCAAAGAATTTCGCAAGGGGATGAACGAGCTGTCACAGCCCAAAGAAGAGAAACCAGACGAGACGAAGTCCCCCAACCTCGAAGCTATTGACCGTGAAGTCGCCAGCAAAAAAGCCAGCTACGACATGGAAAACAACCCTTCTAACAACACTCATGGCACTAGTAGTGAAATCAACAGCTCGTCCGAAGCAAAAGTTGATTAAGTTTTGCAACGAAACCTGCTTGGAGAATAACGTATGGCATCGAATAATGTAGATGAGCAGGATCCGTTAGCCCCGCTCTACGAAGCTTTTAGCTCAGACGAGGATGATGAGAACGACCCTTCTGCCATGTCGCTGATCGATCACCTGGAGGAACTGCGCTGGCGCATCTTCAAGTCCTTGATCGCCATTGCAGTTGGCTCCATCGTTGCCTTCATCTTCCGTGAGCAAATTGTCGGCTTCTTAACACTACCTTTACCAAAAACGGCTGATCCTCTTACCCATGGGAAGCCTATCGTAACAGGGATCACAGAAGGCTTTACCGTTTTTCTAATGATCTCCATTGCTGCTGGTTTCATCCTTGCCCTGCCAGTCATACTCTATCAAACGTGGGCATTTATCTCGCCTGGCCTGCTTGAAAAAGAGAAAAAATATGCCGTCCCCTTCATCATCATCGGTATTTTTCTCTTTGCAGCGGGTATTAGCCTGGGTTACTTTGTCCTACAGTACCCTGTTCAGTGGCTTGTCACCTTTGCATCAGACAGTTTTACCGAGTTTGTGACCGCAGGCAGCTACTTCACCTTTGTCGCCTTTTTTATGCTAGCCTTCGGCATCGTTTTTGAGATTCCCCTGGTACTCACCTTCCTGGCACAGGTCGATCTCATCAGCTCACAAACACTGATCAAGAAACGCGCCGCCTCCCATGTCGGCATGTGGATTGCCTCCACCTTCCTCACTCCAGGAGCGGACCTCTACAGCCCCATCTTCCTAGGCGTAGCCATGTCCTGCCTCTTTGAACTGACGATTATCTTCATGAAGATAACCAAGAAGTAAGTAGATTTAGTGTCCAGCGAGAAATGCGAGAACAATCATGAATATGCCAGGAAGTGTATTCATGATTGTTCTCGCATTTCTCGCTGGTCTTACATTACTTGACACAAAGAACAGAGCTTGAATATAATAGAGTATATAGAATCGCTTAAGTAATTTCATCAGGATCGTATGGTTGGGTTGTTGAGCACCACATCAGGAATTAGTCCTTTCTTTATAAGTCAGTTGGAGGGATGGATATGCCGCTCGTCTTCGTTCATGGGGTGAATGTTCGGTCAGGAACTGATTACACGCAAGAGGTCAAAGCGCGTGATGCACTTTTCCGGCGATTTGCACTCAGCACTATTACCTCCGATCCAGACGCAGTCACTATTGTGAACCCATACTGGGGTGATTACGCGGCGAAGTTCTTTTGGGATTACGCCTCGCTCCCACCCAGCGACGTCGAGGTTTTCGGGACTGAGGACGAAATGACTGTGCTTCTCTTGAGTACATCCCTTGGTGAACGCATGCCCAACGACGAGACTGTTATCCTTGAGGTAGCACGCAGTTCGCTGGAGGAGGCGATTGACCTCCTCTGGGCCATCAGCAGCACATATGCCACTGATGAGCAAAGCACAGGTAGGTTAGCTACTCTCGCGGTGGATGCCATCGACTATGCGAAGCACAACCCACATCCAGAATGGCTGGGGAGCGTAACCAATGATCAACAGTTCCTCAACGAACTGATCAATGCGGTTGACGATTGGCAATCCGAGAATGCAACTACACCAGAGCAGTTTGGTTTCGATAAAGCGTGGGAGGAGATCCAGGAAGGGGCTCTTCGTATTAGCCTTACTGCGAGTCGGCTGACGAGCCAGGTACTAGTAAGTGCCTTGCGGACCTCACTTCATAAGCAGGCATCACGTTTTCTCGGTGATACCTTCGTCTATCTCACCAAGCGAGGGACAGCAAAGAATCCAGGTCCAATTGTTACCACGATTCTCAACTATCTGGAACGAGCGAAACTGCAAGTGAGTTCAAACGACCAGAAACTGGTCGTGGTTGCACATAGCATGGGAGGCAACATTCTCTACGACATTCTCTCCTATTTTCGGCCTGATTTCAATATAGACGTCCTGGTGACTGTTGGATCCCAAGTTGCCGTCTTCGAAGAACTGAAGCTCTTTGTTGCCAGCGATCGGAAGAGACCCGCTGCTCCAGGAGATCGAATCAGCAAGCCAGCCAATGTTGGCTGCTGGCTCAATGTGTTCGATGAGATCGATGTCCTCGGCTTCGCCACTACAGGTGTATTTGAGGATACGAGCGACTTTGCTTACTCTACAGGTCGGGGCCTGCTTATGGCACATGGCAGCTATTTCACTTTCCCAAGCTTTCATCAGCGTCTCGCAGAACGACTTCGGAGAACTTGTCCATGACAACCGTATGGGATCAAACAATAGTCGGTCAACCCCATACTCATGTCCTCCTTTTGGGCGTGGGGGCGTATCGTCATTTGCGTGGAGGCAGCGATTACAAGCCTGAGCTAACAACCCTTAGTCGCCTTCGGCAGCTCACATCACCACCAATATCTGCCAGAAAGTTCACCGACTGGTTGCTCAAGGAACTCAATAACCCGGACGCCCCGCTCGGTAGCGTCGAGCTGCTCCTCTCTGAGCAGCCTCAGACCCTATATGAACGTCCAGATGGTCTGGGAATAAATACCGACCCGGCAACAATAGGCAATATCAAAGAGGCGTTTAAGAGATGGTATGAACGCTGCAACGCCCACGAAGACAATATCGCCATTTTTTATTTTTGTGGACACGGTGTCATGGTAGGGGGAGATCACATTCTGCTCCTCGAGGATTATGGAGCCAACACCTTGAAGCCCTTTGAGACAGCTATTCACTTTGAGAGAATGCTCAGGGGGATGGCAAAATGCAAGGCCAGATGCCAGTGCTACTTCATTGATGCGTGTAGTGAAGTTTCAGTGGAGTTACTTAGAATCGAAGAAACTGGAGCCGAGTTTTTCATTCAATCTGACTTAATGAAACCATCGGACAAGGCATTGGTACTGGGAGCTTCAGCTCCAGGTGATAGTGCTTATGCCCCGCCTGGACAGACCAGCCGTTTCACTGACGCCCTATTACAATGTCTGAATGGGCTGAGCAGTGAAAAGAATCAGGGCAAATGGGTCGTTGCCACCGATAATCTCATTCGTATGGTCATCAGAGTAGTCAACCAACTGAACAACCAATCTCGAGGAGGATATAGACAACAAGTCAGTCACTCGGGGTCACTAGAGCCGAGGCAGCTCCATGTGCGTGAAAAGCCACCACTCGTACCTATCACCATTCGCTTCGATCCCCGTAAAGCCATAGGAGAGGCTAGACTTGCCCTTCAATCACAGCGGGACCGAAGCTGGCACAGGGAACGAGAACCGGCAGTCCTTGACTGGGAGCTTGATCCGCCGATCGAGGCTGGCCGCTATGACTTGAGTGTACGTTTTCCATCAGGAAGATACCAGGAAATCAACGAAGTTCTCTGGGTGACACCACCAGGACCATGGCCCGACCCTGATCCAATCTCATGTAAGGAGAACCAATGAGCATTCTTCGCATGCAATTAAAAGGAGATCGCATAAACTATAGCGACATTCCTGTTTCAGTTGAGATCGTAGATCATGAGTTTAAAACTCATAAGATGACCATGCAGGGAACTGCAGTTGTGGACGTAGAGCCTGGCTCTTACCTTGTTCGGGCACATCTGCCCTCCGGTGAAACAGCCGTTGCTATGACAGACGTCATAGAAAACAGCGAGGCACAGGTAACGCTTACCCCTCCTGAGTCCCCTCATGAATGGCTCTCCTGGCTCCATTTTCTCGGTGAGACTACTGAGCCCGAGGAAGAGTCTACACTCCGCGCATTTTCCGAGATATGGGTGCGCCTCTGGGCTTATCAGGATGAGTTCCAGCTTCAATTCCCAGCAAACCAACAACTTGCGTCTCGACGATGGATGATTCTACCGCCAGCATTGTGGTTGCAGAGACAGATGTACGACGCAGGAGCTGCTAGCTGTTGGCTGTATTCTGCAAACCAACCGAAATCTACAAACCAATCGCAGAAGCTTTATCTTCGTATGCTCCAGGTGGGAGGCCCAACAGTCCCATCGCGCTTGGTTTCCCTTCCACCTACATTGGGCGAAATCCAGGTTCTGATCCGCCCATCTAGAATCCCGACTGCCCTCAATGGTGGACTAACGGTGAAAGCAGTAAGCCAGGACCTCAAGGCCGAAACTCTGCTTCACTATCTCGCATCTGGATCGCTTGAGGCCGCTCAAATGGTATCATACGAGGTTGTTGCGGATGCTGAGCAGATGTTGAGAGACAAGCGCATAAATCCTATGGGTGCTGCAATAGGTGGGTACTACTTATTACGTGTCGGAGCCCTGGAGCGTCTGCATGACTGGCCGAACAATCTTGCCAATTGGATCACATGGCTACCAGATGGTGCAGTAATTCATGCTTGGCAACTGCTACGTCAGTCAGTCGAAACTGAGCATAGATATGCACGTTATCGATTGCTACAAGCCTGCGAGCGAGGCATACCTGTGTACACGGAGGGGGTGCGATTGCTCATCGATGGTCTGGAGATGTTCGCCGAGGATGCTACAGCACATAACAGACCAGATGAAGAGGTCGAGCAGGCTCTCCAAAGGCTCCGTCGGTATGCCACAGCTATGGACTGGAATCAGCGGCTCACCACTTTCTATGGCATTGATCCTGAGACACCATCGTTGCAACCAAGCCCCTTCATATCGGCAGATCCATATGAACCTCACTTTTCTATCCCTCTTTACCCTGTTTAATCCTCTCCCGCTTGAGACGCGATCGCTAACAACTGCTATAACTCGGCCAGCAAATGGCGAACATAGATATGTGTTGCTCTCAAGAAGCTCTTGTTAGGAATCAGGCTCCAATCCACAAGCACACTACCCATCACGAGCGTAGCTTTTCCCTTCCCATTCGCTCTTCTGACGGCCTTGTCTTCTCCGCCACCTTATTCACTTCCACAAACCGTTTCTCCTTTCCCCCCCCAAAATTTCCCCACAACGTCCCACACGCCAGCAAATAACACACAGCTCCCCCCAGAAACACAGGTGGATAGCCCACATGCGCAATCAGGATACCACCAAGCGGAGCCGTCAACGCCCACGGCACCTGAAAGGCCACCTGGTAACTACTGTTCGCCAGCCCTCGATAGCGTTCCGGCACCACCTCCATCGAAAACACCTGCAACACCCCATTCGACATATCCATAAATCCCTGTCGCAACAGATAGCATACCGCCGCCACAGGCAGCAAAGGAATCAGCCCAATCGCAATCAACAACGGAATACTCACAAGCTCTGTCAAAACAGTAGCATTGACCTTCCCTAAACGCATTGCCAGCCACGGTGCAGCCAGCGTCAACATAGCATTGATAGCCGTGGCCCCCCCATTCAACACACCAAAGAGCGCAGGCGAAGCCCCCAGATGCTGCACAAAGTACACATTGAAATACGGAATAAATAATCCCGCACCCGCCCCTATAAAAGCCTGCACCAAAGCTAGCAGCAAAAGAGGCGTATGCCCTAGCTGAGAGAGTGTGGACATAATATGGAAACGAGACCGTATCCGCGTAAAATGTATGCGCGTAGGGGCGGGGGTGGTGCCGGGTAGGGAGGGGGCCCTTGTGGCCGCCCGCTCGGTGGAGGTTATCTGCAATGCTGATTTTTGATCGGTGGCTGGGACGGGCGGCCACAAGGGCCCCCGCCCATCATCCGCACCACCCCCACCCCTACGCGATTCCTCAACATTTCGTCCTTCTCCCGAGGCCTGTACAACCCTCCCAGGACGATCATCGCTCATCAAAAAAAGTGGAATAAAGCTCGGCAGCGCAATCACACCGGCAAACAACAACGCCAACTGATAGGAGCGCGGATTGGCTTGACTGGCGAATAAGCCATTCAACCATGCTGGCAGCGGCCCCATCAACAAGGGAATGCCATGGAACCAGCCCGGCAAAGCTCCTCCCAACACGCTTCCTATCACACCTGTGATCAATCCAAGCACAAGGTTGAGACTGAACAGGTGAGGACGTTCGGCAGGCGTACTATTCCTCGTCAGAAAAGGCGCGTTGATGACCAGTACAAAAGCACCGGCAGCCCCAGCAATAAAACCGCTTATCAGCAAAGGAATTGGTTGGCGAAACAGAATCTGCCCCATACCGGCCAGTCCAATAAGCAAACTTGACCAGATCAGAATAAATCTGCCACTCAAACGATCAATGCAGATACCCGCCGGGAAGATGGCTATACCCGCCCCTATCGTTACCACAAAGAGCACGATACCAATAAAATCTGTACCATAGCCCAACGAGGCCAGGTACAGATTATAGAGTACCAGAAGGATGCCGGTCGTCACACCACTCAGCACGTTGCTGATCAGATACAAGCGGGCGTTCCGTTGAAAACGCCCGAACTGCCGCAAGTACTCAACTCTTTGTGGAAACATTTTCAGCCGAAGCAACAACCTTCACAGGCGCATCCTTCAATTGCGGTACAGAATCTGTCAATCCTTCACTAGCAGGCTTTCCATCCACAAGGCCAGGACTTCTGAGACCGATCCGTTCTCCCTCTGATAGAGCTTTTTGGCGTGGTTTTGGACCGGGCGAAAGGAAAGTTTTGAATACTGCTTTTGCCATCTGCGTACGTGCTCGAAACTCAATCACCACATCAGCGACCTTTTCGCTGCCCTGCTCAACTTTTTGATCAACGGTACGTGCATAGACAGGTATCTCGGCTACCGCACGAACCACCTTATTTCCCTGATCTGCAGGCAGGGTGCCATGCACAGCTGCCTCTGTCGTTGTGTTCACACTATCAACCGTTGGCCGCAACCGCTTGATCAGTTCGGCCTTCTCGCGTACCCAGCTCACCCCTAGCATCAATGCCAGCCGCAGAACCAGACCGATCAAAATCAATACCATGAGATAGAGCAACAGTATGATAGCCGAAGCCTGTCCTAACAACGCAAGCAAATCACTCATGATAGCATAATGCATGATCATTCTCCTGCATTCATAATCGCTTCCATTTGTTCGCGACGCCGCTCCTCCGTGCGGCTTCTAACACGTCCTTTCCCTGTCATAACCCGCAGCATCTGTTGGCCAGCCACCACCGCTGCGGCTACACGCACACTCGGGCCTAACGCAAATTCACTGGTTAATTGTACCGTACTACCGATCGTCTGTGCTGTATGCCCGGCGGTCTTCGCCGTGTCCTTGACAATACCCACCGTTTCCTGCACCGAGGCAATCAGGGGTTGCATTTCCTTACGTACTGTCGTAATTGTCTGAATAAGCATCAGCACAGCATAGATGAGGAAGCCAGCAGCTATCAAGGAAAATGCCGCCAGGATAATCAAGAAAATGTAGAGCACATCCAATAAAACATTGAATATGCCAGCTACGACTAACCCGACAACAATCAGCACTCCGACAATAGCTGCAATAATGATCGCGTTCCGTATTGCACCTTTCATGACGCACCTCTCATAACATGTATTAAATAGTGGTATGCCTTGATTATAGCGCACAAGCCCCACCAATAGCTACCAGAGGCTATCCACCTTTCTTTCTACACGTGCCATACCCCTTTCTGGGTACACATCCTCTCTAAAAAGGGCAAAAATGTGTAGCCCTTCAGAACTCCTCACTGTCTACATCAACTCGCACAAGGTTGGTGGTCATGGGCAGGGCAACCAATGGCTGCCCTGCCCATGACCACCAACCTTGTGCGAACCGCTTGCGGCGAGCAGCCAAACAACTGAAGAGCAACGAAAAACCTTAGAAACCTGAGCATCAACTGAAAAAAACCTGAGACTTCCCATTGTTGACTTGCCTCACGGAATATATAGAGCTATGTTTAGAGTAGTTACATAAATTTACTCACAACACAAGTAATTACCTATAACAAAGGAGACCATTATGGTACATCTGTTAACACTCAGCACCATCCTGGCTGATGGTGTCACTATCAAAATCGGCGATAACGCCTGGACGTTCGGCTTGAACTTTATCCTTTACCTGATCATAGCCGCTATTGTCGGCCTTATTGCCGAGGCTATCGTCGGTTCGCGTGTTCCCTTTGGCTTCGTTGGAGCCATCATCGCCGCACTGATCGGCATCTGGCTGATGACCCAGGTCATCGTGATTGCCGGTATCGGCGATATTAACCTCTTCGGTGTTCCCCTTATTCGCGCCCTAATTGGAGGGATCATCTTCGTTGCCATCTGGCACCTGCTCACCTACGGTTTTTCCCGTGGTCGCCGTTATCGTCGTGTGTAAAATTAAGAAAAACAAGGAGGGTTAGAGGAGTTTCCAAGTACGCTGGGAAGCTCCTCTAACCCTCCTTGTTTTATATAAAAGTCAAAAGTTGCTACATTCTTGACTCACAAACGTAATACAATATAAGAAGAGACATATCATTATCACTTTCATACCCTAAAGCCGTTCCTGAATATTGAGGTCGTGAGTGGAAAATATCTTTATCGAAAATGATAGGACATCTCGCAAACTACGCACACTGTTAAGCTATCAGACAGCACTCTATCAATATAAAAAGCTACATGGATTAGCGCGTATTTCCTGGGGTACCTGGCTCATCGTGAGCGTCACTATCGCTATCTGGTGCATCACTGCCTACCAAGTAGCTTTGCTCTCAGGAGCCCACACCTTGTTCGCTATTCTCGCCAATATCATGAACAATGCTGTCGACATTAAGGACAATGACGCCCTCTCTACTGTACTCATCAACTACGGTGCCAAGGATAATGATCTGATTGTGCAAGGACAGTACTGGCGTTTTGTCACACCTATCTTTCTGCATGCCAACCTCTTGCATGTAGGACTCAATATGCTCAATCTGGCCGTCCTCGGCGTCTTCTTGGAGCGTGTGGTAGGGCATCTACGCTACCTGTTCATCTATTTTGTTACCGGCATCGTCAGTATCATCGCCAGTTTCTACTTTATGCCTCAGGAGATCAGCGTAGGAGCTTCGGGAGCTATCTTTGGACTGGTGGGCGCATACAGTATCTTTGTACTTATGCATCGTCGCGCCTTCCCAAAGCATGGGATACCGGCACTTTTATGGCTTATAATCGTTATAGGAGTAAATCTTGGAATAGGATTGTTCGTTCCAAATGTTGATAATTACGCACATATTGGCGGATTGCTCAGTGGGTGCTTGCTTGGCTGGTGGTTTACACCCTTGTATACCCTCTCACCGAACAAGACATTAGTAGATACACACAGTCTGGCCCGTCGCTGGCCTCTGGCCCTCTTGACGATAGCCAGTGTACTGCTGCTCGCAATACTCGCCCGATTGCTCATGGGAGGATAACTCGTTGGAAGCACAAACAGACACACAAACATACATGGATAGTGGCAAGCAAGCCCTTGCACAAGGACAGGGACGTGAGGCCGCTATTGCCTACGCCCACGCAGCACAGCTTGAACCCGGCAACCCAATGATCCATCTGGGACTGGCCGAGGCCAACCTTGCCCTCGGTTCATATGGTATCGTTTTTCAAGCATGCAAGAGAGTACAGGAATTACAGCCCGCAGGTGGCTTTGAAAGTACCATGGCCCAGGCCTTGCTCAACCTGCTCGACCGTCGCTACGATCGCGCTTTACAAGAAGTAGATAGAGCTATCAGCATAGACCCCGGTAATGGCTATGCCCATGCCTTACGCGCTTACCTGCTCCGTGCCACCGGACAAGGCTATGACGCTGGTTTAGCCAGTGCGCGTGCCGCTCGTCTCTCCTATGGTGGACGCTACGAAAACTGTTTTCCACCTCTGGAGCCGCCTGTCTCCCCTGGCTACCGTGGCGTGCCACCCAGCGCACCCAGCAACCCCTCTCAACCGGTAGAAAGCAGTCCGGCACAGCGTGAAGCTGTCCCCACGTGGTCACGTCCCAACGCCATGCAACGCCAAGTTGTGCGTACCCGCTTTGCCATCAGCCGCCATCCACGCTTGGTAACAAATACACTCATCGCTATCAATGTCGTCATCTATATCATCCTGGCCTTCCTGAGCCAAAGCCTGAATATTAGCGAGGGCGTGCTTCGTCTATTCGGGGCACAAGACAATTTCATGATTTCCGCCGCTCCATTAGAGCAGTTCTGGCGCATCTTCACGGCCATGTTTCTCCACTTCAGCATCTTCCACATTGGCCTCAATATGCTCTCGCTCTTCTTTATCGGTACAGTTGTTGAGGCTTTCTATGGCAAATGGCGTTACCTGGCCATCTACCTTGGCTCCGGCATCGTTGGCGGTATCGTCACCTACTTTGTCACTCCACAGGCTTTTGCTGCCGGTGCATCAGGAGCCATTTTCGGCGTCTTCGGTGCTTTAGGAGCTTTCTATATCGTCAACCGTCGTGCCCTTGGAGCCTTTGGACAGGGAGCGATTATGCAGTGGCTCTTCTGGCTCGGTCTCAACCTCGTCTTCGGCTTCTCCCAACCCGGCATTGGTATCTGGGATCACATCGGCGGCCTCGTCGCCGGTATGATCCTCGCCATCCTGCTCATGCCCCGCACGCGAAGAAGAACATTGTAATAGATGTTTCAGGCAAACAAGACCCGTCCGGTGCACGCGTGCACCGGACGGGTCTTGTTTGCCTGAAACATCTACACCCCTTGCTTGTTGATGCATACCGTACACTGAATATATAGGGAGCCAAGCTTACAATCTCGCTGTGACCCGGCTGAGTCACAAATCCATGCCCTTACCCCCCCTGCCTGGCTCCTCCCCTTTTTCCCTTTGCCAACATCTTTCCCAAAACCCCTTGACCATGACGTAACGTCACCCTTTATACTACATACTGTACGGACGCAATGTCCCTTTTTTTTGCGAACTGGCGAGAGCTTCAAGAATATTGGGCGGGGCAATATCAATTTTTACACGGATGGGTGAACCAAAGCGGAACACTTGTGCCCGGATGCCTAAATATTCAATGCAGGTACGTTTTTGTGCATACGTTGCGGTATCCAAAACACCCTGTTCTTGCATTTCCAGGCACCATTGTTTAAACCGTAAGACATGGTTCAAATGAAGTTGACAGTTCCTCACACTCCAAATGGCGCAAGGTGGCTCACTGGGCCGATTCAGATTTCAATTTGACTGTTCAAACTGTCAATTACAATTTGCCCAAATTGAACCTTGCCTAAGATTTCATTTTCGGCTGCTTGCCAATTGTGCCGGATCGCGGCTAAAATTTTTTCTTGCTCCTCAATTTCTGCCAACTGGTCTTCAGCATTTTTTAAGAGGGTCTGAACTTTCTTTCGTGCGGACTCAGATTTTGCTCCTGCTCCTAACTCGATGAGGTTAGAAATTTCTGCTTCGATATTTTTTTTTCGAATATCTATCGGAATTTCCTGTTTCACGGTAGGGTCAGGAGTACGAAGTGCTTCAATAGCTTCGCGAAGTTTTGCAGGATCACGAATAATTTGACAACAGCGTTTCCAGACAGCGTTATCAAGAATGTTTGTACTGATGGTATTCATGGGAGAACATCCGTAATGATGCAACCCTTTGATACAGCAATAAAAAGAGTGTGTTTCATCAGAAGCAGCACGCACAGTCATGGCACCTTTGCAAACCCCACACCTCGCAATTCCGGCACGACACAAAGCATTCTCAGGATGTTTGTTGTTACGGGAAGCATTGCGCTTGTTGTAATCAAGCTGGGCTTGGACAATGCGGAATGTCTCTTCATCAATAATCGGCGGACATGTGCCTTCAGGCATGAGTACTTGTTCTTCTACTGGTTTGGGACTATGCCGGGTATAGATTCGCTGGTAGCTGTAGAGTTTTCCAGTGTAGGCAGGATTAGCAAGGACTTGTCCAATAAACGAACTCCTCCAAAAGGTATTTCCCCGTCTGCCGCGAGAGCGTCTGCCCGCCGACGAACTGAAGATAGATCGCGCCTTTGTGCAACACCTGACTGAGGATTGGGCGGACCAGGCCATCGTGCGATCCACGGCGAACCTGGCGCATAGCCTGAGCATATGTGTAGTGGCGGAGGGGGTGGAAGACCAAGCGACCTGGGATCTGCTGGCGGCACTCGGGTGCGATATCGCTCAGGGCTATTATCTCTCCCGCCCGGTCCCAGCTCAGGATCTGGAGCGCTGGCTGGATGAAAGGAGAATAGCGACTTGATTATTGTTGATGTGCATAACAAGCAGAGGTCCCGTCAGCATACCACCCATTGTCTAACATTGTATATTTGGACAGGAAGTGAGCCTTTTTGAGCACTGACGCAGTTTGAATGAGACTGAGCTCAAAAAGGCTCACTTCCATTTGCGGCTGGCTCTATGTCGTGAAACAGTTGCCAGACGGTAAAGCTTTTGTGCCCAGAAGAACATACCGCTTGCCAGGAGGAGCCCGCCAAGGACAACCTGCCAGAGAGGCATCGTGCCAAGGACGTTTCCCCACAACTCCGGTGTCTGAGGCGGAGTGGAGGGTTTGAAGACTTGCTGGAGCTGCTGTTGGGTGATGGTGAACGCTTTTGTGTAGTGCAGCACATGGTTATGCCCATACATCAAAGTCAGAGCGGCTTGATACTCTCCGACCCCAAGAGCCGAACCTTTCATATACATGGGATAGTTGATAGCGGTCTGAGGCAGGAAGGTGTCGAGCTTGATAGGCAGATTCTGGAGCAGATGCCCCTGAGCATCGGTGACGTGTAGATTACCATAGGGCTTGAGCAACATAGTGCCGGTATTGTCCAACCCAAGGAGTAAACTCTGATAAGGGTTTTCTCCCCCAAACTGGATTCCCGTTGCCACCAACTGTTCGACAGGGGTACCTGGAAGGTTGACCTGGACGGCGACAATCGTAAGATTCTGCACGTTGATGTGGATCGCATTGGTCCCAGGGACGATTTTACTTCCGATCGCTTTACTCTCGGCCACGATCGCGCCCACATGCTGACCTGGGCGGACGATACTGGGAACGGCAACCTGAAACGGGACAATCTGGCTCTGCCCTGGCGTAAGTGTCAATTGCTGTAAGCCTAGCGTAATCCATGTCCCCACATCGCGTCGTACATCGTTGTGGGAGAGGTAGACCAAACCGCCCGTCTGTCCAGTGGTCGCGTCCACCACGTAGAGGCTCACGGTACCCGCCGCCGTGCCGCTATTAGTCACGCGGACACGATTGTGCAAGATCGTACCCGCGTGGGTATTGAAGATAAAGTATGATCTGGTGGCTGGTTGGGAGGGATCATAGAGAACGGGTTGCAGGCCGAAACTGGGCCCACCAGTCGCGTGAACGACAGAGTATCCGAAAGCCCCTGCGAGCAACAGCGTAATGATAAGCGTTCCCACGACCGCATGCGGGAGAAGCCAGAAATGTGAAAAGGGAAATGAATGGTGCATCAAACACATCCTCCTGATATCCTGTAGCTCTTGTTCCAGATATTATGGCCCAATGACATAGGCGAGCGTAATCGTACTGGTATAAGTCCCGGCATAGGCGTTGGCGGGAACCGTGACAGTGATCGTCGCCGAGAGGTCAAAGGTGCCTATACCGGTGTTGCTTTGGTCGCTGTAAAGCTTGACAGGCGTTGGTGCTGAATTGCCTGCTGGCACGGCCACGGGATATATCACGGCATTCTGAGGCAACGCCGTGCAGATTTGCCCTGTTGTACATACGGCCGTGACACCAGTAACAGATGAGGCCGTAGTGGGCAGGGTACGCACAGGAGTGGCTCCTGTCGCGAACTGGGTCGAGGTGACCGTCACATTCCATCCCAGGGCGCTCAGATTATTGAGACTAAACGCCAGCGCGTAGCTCACCGTCTGATCGACGCCATTAAGGGTTACGGCGACGGTTGGAGTATTGGTGATATTCTCGCAGTTTACACCACATGGAATTGCATAGGCAACTGGTGCACCCAGCGACGACCACAGCCCAAAGTTCATGACCACTATGGCTATGGTAACAACGATGCACACCCGTTTGTGCCCGTTTCGGGACATACTGCCTCCTCTCCTGGCTCAGAAGCTATCACCTCGCCAACATTGGCCTGCTGCTGTACCAGAGGAGAGGCTATGGAAGCAGCCCCCCACTCCAGAATATGCCAGGACACAAAAAATACTATGGCCCGCTCACGACCGCCAGGGTGAGTATGCTGGTATAGGTGCCTGCATACGTATTGGCAGGAAGAGCGATGGAGATCGTGGGCGTGACCGTGAACTTCCCCATACCCGTATTCGCGGCGGAATTGAAAAACGATACGGCAGTAGGTGCCGTATCGGCTGCGGGGACGGCCACTGGATACGTAATGGTATTGGTGGGGTTGGTGCAGCTCGATCCTCCGACACAGGTATTTGTCACCCCAGTGAGGGACGAAGCGCTGGTCGAGAGCTTGTGCACAGGGGCACCGCTGGTGAAGGTGGTCGACGTGATGGTCAAGTGCCAGCCACTGCCCGAGCCAGTTGCATCAATGAGCGTAAGCGCCAGAGTGTAGGTGACCGTTTGATCGGTGCCATTGAGGGTCGCACTCACCGTTGGTGTCGAGGCGTTCGTTTCTGTCAAAGTACCGGCGTTGATAGTGGCTGTGCCTGTGGTGGAGTCAGCAAAAGCGACTATAAAACCATGCAGAGTCAAAGCCAGTATAAGTATAAAACCAAGGCAGAAGCCGATGGCACGATCCTTGAGTCTAAGCATTGACAATTCCTTCCCCAATTGTCATGACTGCATCTCTAAGGTCATTGTTTGTCATATCTAGATGTTTAAGTCCTTTATCACGTTCATAAGAAGTCAAGCTAAACCTAAGTTCAAAATGTAAAGGAAAATTCCTACCGTTGTGAAGGAGCTCCTAAACTCAGTATACACATCAGAGAAAATGAAAAGTGACTGAGGACCGTCGATAGTGCATGTGCATAGGCTTTGACATTGTATCGTTAACAGTCGTAGGTCCTTATTCCACTTTTTTGCTTCTGCCTCTACGAGGTAAGGTACCTACCAGAAGGAAGAGCCGTTGCACCCACAAGACAGAGCCACTCACTAAAAGGAGCAGGATGATTACACCGACAACATATTCCCAGGGCGACAACAGGCTGAAGAAGTCCGGCCCAGGAGTTACCAGGTTAGAAATCACGCCGGGGATTGTATTAGCCGGTGGCTTGATAGTGAACGTTGTCGTGTAGTGCAGCACCTGATTGTGTCCATACGTCAAACTCAGATTGGCAGTGTACTTTCCATCTGCAAGAGCTTTGTGTTGGATGTAAACAGGATATTCAAGAGCGTTCTGTGGAAGGATGGTATCAAGCTTCATCTTCAGATTTTGGAGCAGGTGTCCATCAAGATCGCTGACTTGCAGACTACCAAAAGGTTTGAGCAGCATGGTGCCAGAATTGTTGAGCCCAACCAGTAGCCTTTGAAAGTGACTGGACTCGTCGTACTGGATGCCTGTCGCTACCAACTGTTCGACAAGTGTACCAGGGAGGTTGACCAGAACAGCAACAATCGATAGTTGTCGCACGTTGATTTGGATCTGGCCAGGTTTGGATGTTTGCTGATATAGATCCTCGGCAACGATGCCGCCCACATGTTGACCCGGGCGAACAGCACTGGGAATGGCCAGCTGAAACGGTACATCTTGACTCTGACCAGGATCAAGTGTCAATTGTGAATTGCTCATTGTAATCCAGGCCCCGACATCGCGTCGTGCATCATTGCGATTGAGGAAGACCGTACCGCTCGTCTGGCTGGAGGTCGCATCTACTGGATAGAGGCTGACGGTGCCTCTCGCCGAACCGCTATTGGTCACGCGAAGGCTATTCTGCACTTGAGCGAGCGGGCGGCCATTAAAAATAAAATACGACCTGGTAATCGGATTTGCAGGATCGAAATAGACGGGTTCTATGCTAAAGCGGGCCCCACCACCGGAGGCATGAGCGACCGAGATGCCCAAAGCTTCCACCAGCAAAACAGCGATAATGAGCACTCCCATGCTCAAACGCAAGCATGTCCCGTGCCATGGGAAGAAAAATGATACCCGCATCACGTAAATCCTCTTCTAGCTACTGCGCTAAAAAATTACGACCTGCCAGCTCATGCGGACATGGTCGATCTATCTAAGGAAAGAGGAGAGAGTTTTTCATAAGCTCTCCCCCTTTCAATTGAACCGAAGGCATAAGCAAGTCTACGGAGCAGCCGCATCACTGACCGTGAGGGTGCTGGTATAAGTACCTGCACGTGCGAGAGATGGAACGCTGATTGTGATTGTCGGCGTGACATCGTACTGTCCAAGGCCGGTATTTATAGCGGCATCCACCAGGACTATCGTTCCGGCTGCTGCGTTAACATTACCAGATGAAGTAGCGGTGAGTGTCGCGTCCGAGCAGGTAGTGCCAGTGTGACAGACGGCAGTATCTGCTGTGATTGCCGAAGCCAGGGTGTGCGAGGCACCATCGGTGAGATCGGTAGAAGCCAGGGTCACTTTCCAGCCGGCACCCGAACCGCGATTATCCGTTAACACAATCGGTAAGGTGTAGGTGAGCGTTTGGCTAGTACCATTCAAGGTTACGCTGCTTACACCGCCTGTAAAAGTGACACCGGACTCGGTCTCTGTTAGCGTTCCACTAGTGACACCAGCACTCACAGTGGGGGAACATGGGCTGCTTGAGCAATCATCAGCGAAGGCGGTATGACTCATGATGGGCATAGCCATTGCCACGAGCGACATCAGAATGAAACTGATGGGCAAACTGATGATACGACGTTTGAGCTGTTGAATTAACATTGATTCTCCAATTCTAAAAAAGTAGGGTTGTTCTTGGCTTTGAAGATGTTTCTATATTCACTATACACCTCCAAGAAATACTTTCGGCAAAACTGTTTGGTGAAACAGGGCTAAACTGTAAATTTTGGAATTAAACGGGGTCAGTCCCACTTTGCGTGAAAGCTCTGGAGGTGATAAAATGGAGGAGAGATTTCCTCAGTTTTGACCTCCTCTTTACGAAAGTAGATAGATGTTACCCATCACCAGCTTGTTGTTTCCTTCGTGCGCTGACCTGCTCCTTGAGAACATCACACACGAAGACCAGACACTCACTCTCTCCGTTCGATCATCGAGGATCACTGTGGCGTGTCCGCTTTGTACTCAGCCATCAGCGAAGATTCACCGTCGATACACGCGCACTTTGGCAGACCTGCCCTGTATGAATACCGCCGTGCGGCTCCAGGTAGAGGTTCGTCGCTTCTTTTGCGGCAACGCTCTCTGCCCCCGCAAAACCTTTGCAGAGCCCTTTGCGGACCTTGCGGCAGCCTACGCTCGTCGAATGAGTCGGCAAAGCGAACTCCTGCGTGCCATTGCCGTGGCACGCAGGAGGCAAGCCAGGGGCTCGAGTGAGCAAGGCATGCAAGATTCCAGTGAGCCTGCATACCTTGTGCGCGTGCTTCGTCGCGCTCCTGTGCCTGCCTGGCCGACCCCACGCGTGCCTGGAGTGGATGATTGGTCCATCCGCAAGGGGCAGACGTATGCAACCCTGCTCGTTGACCTCGAAGCCCACCGTGTGGTCGATGTCTTGCCCGATCGAGAAGCCGATACGTTCGACAAGTGGCTCAAGAGCCATCATCAAGAAGCTGGAACCTTTTTGAGACACGTGAACACGTTGCCGCTTTTGTACCTTGTGGGATTGTACCTACCTATTTCCTTATCACATCTTTACGGACAATTCGGGGCGATACCTTGTAACGCTCTCCCAGCCTACAAGAAAAAATCCTGCCCACCAGAAAAAATTTTCATGGCCTACAAAAAAATTTGGAGTGCCTTTCGACACTCCAAAAAACCAGAAAAATTTTTCTGTAGGCTCCGAAATTTTTTATCCGGCCTCTTCAAATGTGAGCAAAAAAAGGGGTGTTGTGTCTGTAGAGTCCACATCAGAAAGGAGGAAGCACTTGGATTCACATTTCTACCATACCGGTCAGTTTGCACAAAAGGCCGATGTATCCGTGCGTACCTTGCGTTACTATGACAAAGTCGGGTTATTATCCCCTTCCCATTACACGGAAGCTGGCTACCGGCTCTATACGGATACAGACTTTTCGCGCCTCCAACAAATCCTGGCCCTGAAATTTCTCGGCTTCTCATTGGGAGAAATCAAACAATGTTTACGCATCGGGCCAGCCATCTTACAAGAATCCCTGGCCTTCCAAAGGGCCATGATGCAAGATAAAAGGGAGCAACTCGATATGGTCATCGCCGCCATTGATCAGACAGAAAAGCTGCTCCAAACAAACTCCCAGGACTGGGAAGCTATCGTTCACGTGATCCAGGTGATACAAATGACTCAATCAAACGACTGGCGTAAAAAACACTTCACTGAAGAGCAATTGCAACAGATGGAGGAGTTGAGTAAACAAGCCTATACTGAAGAGGATCGACAAAAATTAGCCGAGTGGGGTAAGAACTGGACCGAGGAAGATCAGCGCATAGCCAGCCAAAGGTGGGGCGCACTCATTGCCGAACTGCAACGTCTCGTCTCCACAGGCGAAGACCCTGCCAGTCCCACATCACAAGCCTTTGTCCAACAATGGCTCGACCTGCGAAACGGCTTCACTCGCGGCGATCCTGGTATCTCCAAAGGACTGAACACATGGTATGAGAATCTCAATGCCATGCCTGCCATAGAAAGACCATTCCCCCTCCCATATAGCCAGGAAGGAGAAACCTTCTTACGCAAAGCCCTTGAAATCCATAAAGAAAATCAAGGTCAAAAGTAGCACTGTCTGACCCAACCGTACAAGCTCCGCCACATGATGACCGCCCCGCCGCCGCATGATGACCGCAAGGGTCATCACTACTATATACGACTGGCCTATAAGTGTATTTTTGACGTTATCTCGATGCTGTTTTTGAGTTGTCAACAACGTAAAGGACGTAGCAAAAACTTACGTTCTTTACGTTGGCGTTTGAACGTTTTCATAATATATGTTTCCGCTCCGTAGGCAGCTTCACAGGTTACGCTGTGTACATCGTTAACGTTTCTATGTAACGTGAGTAAGCTTCCTGACAGCCTTTAAGCATCATAGTCGAGATAATTGACGAAAGGATACCATGTGCCGTATAAGTAGCTGCTAACCTGAGGTACCCCTGTCCTTCTCCGCTTCCGCGATGAGTTCCCTGGGGGATGATGAGCCAGATGGTTCCGCTTGCCCTCTCGCTTTGGCTCCGTTATACTCATAGGACAAGCATTTGACAGGAAGAAAAGGAGAACCGATTCCTTTGGAGCAGATCAATGAACAACACCCACATCGGGGTGATTGGCTGCGCGAGATTGTTTTTGGACTCAATGATGGCCTGGTCACCACCCTGGTGTTCATCATGGCCGTGAGTGAGATTGCGCCCGCACGGCTACTCCTGGTGGTGCTGGGTGAGGTGCTAGCCGGAGGGGTCTCTATGGCCCTTGGAGGCTATCTTTCAGCACGGACCGCCAGGCAGATTCTTGACCAGCGCATCGCCACCGAGCGCTATGAAATTGAGCATGAGCCGGAAGAGGAACGGGCAGAACTGCGTGCCATCTACCGGGACAAGGGCTTGAGCGGTCCCCTGCTCGACCAGGTGGTTGGGCATCTGACGGCCGACCGGGAACGCTGGCACCGGGCCATGGTGCATGACGAGTTGGGAGTAGTCGAAGACACCCATATTAACCCGTGGTTGGAAGGCGTGCAGATTGGGGTCTCCTTCGTGGTCGGT
>WNFX01006135.1_pt1 | contig 24794 bp, 27 predicted proteins | sample 5400111 | NCBI WGS metagenome assembly WNFX01 (sample SAMN13153363, study PRJNA577476) | soil metagenome | isolation source: 40 cm soil or saprolite under grassland replicate 1 | place: USA:California | collected 2016-06-15
CTACTTCGGCGGCGCCGGTGATCGGCATTCGTGCTCCTCGCGGGCCTCGGTCGGCTCGGAAGACAACGTCCGGGTCAAGGACCTGGATCAGACCCTCGAAGTCGCCCGCCCGCGCGGCTGCCAGGAATGCATCGACGACTCGCCGCTGCTCGCGTAGATCCGGGTCCGTGCGCGGCGTCGCGCCGCGGACTCGGCGGCGGGCTCGGCTCGCGAGCTGACGCGTCGCCGCTTCCGAACGGTCGAGGATCGCCGCGATCTCGTCGAAGGCGACGCCGAACATGTCGTGCAGGACGAAGGCAAGGCGCTCGGCCGGAGTAAGTGCGTCGAGCACGACCAGCAACGCCAGCCCGACGGAGTCGGCCAGCACGGCCTCGTCCTCAGGCTCGTTCTCGATCGTGACGATTGGCTCCGGCAGCGCGACGTAGTCCTCGCGGCGCGCGCGGCGCGAGCGCAGCATGTCGAGGGAGACGCGCGCGACTACCGTGGTCAGCCAGCCGGCGAGGTTGTCGACCGCCTCGGTGTCGGAGCGCGAGAGCCGCAGCCACGCTTCCTGCACTGCGTCCTCGGCCTCGCTCCTCGAGCCGAGCATTCGGTACGCGACCGCCTCCAGGTGCCGCCGGTTGCGCTCGAACTCCTCGGTTTGCCAGTCGCTTCGGGTCACGTCACATCTCCGCGTTCGAATCCGTCATCTCCCTGACGAACGAAACGCGGCAGTTGTGACTGCCCGAAGGGAGCGCAATGAACGCAATCGAAGTGACCAACCTCAGCAAGACCTATCCGGGCGAAGTCGAGGCCGTGAGAGGCCTCGACTTCGAGGTCGCGGCCGGCGAGGTCTTCGGACTGCTGGGCCCGAACGGGGCCGGCAAGTCGACCACGGTCGGGATGCTGACGACGACGATCGAGCCGACGGCCGGCAGCGCGCGCCTTGCGGGCTTCGACGTCGCCGAGCAGCCGCTCGCCGCGCGGCGCGTGAGCAGCGTCGTCTTCCAGGAGCCGGTCGTCGACCGCTCGCTAACCGGCCGCCGGAACCTCGAGATCCACGCTCGACTCTGGGGCGTCGAGCCGCGTGAGGCCGAGGCATGGATCGAAGAGCTCGCCGGCACCTTCGGCCTCGCCGACCTGATCGATCGTCCGGCAGGGACCTACAGCGGCGGCCAGCGCCGCCGACTCGAGATCGCCCGCGCCCTTGTCTCGCACCCACGCGTGCTCTTCCTCGACGAGCCGACGGTTGGCCTCGACCCGCGCATTCGGGCCGAGCTGCTCGAGGTGATCGCCGGCCTGCGCAGCCGGAGCGAGCTGACCGTCCTGCTGACCACCCACTACCTCGAGGAGGCGGAGCTGCTCTGCGATCGCGTCGCAATCATGCACGCCGGCCGGATCGGCGCGCTCGACACTCCCGCGACCTTGCTCGCCGGCCTTGGCGGGCAACTGGTGGAGATTCGCGTCGAGGGCAGTGTCAACTCGGCGCTCGCCTCCCTGCGCGACCGCGGCGTCGCCGGCGAAGACGCGTTCGCGGTCGGCTCCCGGGTGACGGTGCCGCTGCATCAGCACAGCTCCGGCGAGGCGATCGCCGTCATCCACGAGCTCGGGTTTGCCGGGGCGATCAGCGCCCGCGAGCCCACGCTCGACGACGTCTACCTGAGGCTCACCGGCGATTCGCTCGCCGCAGCCGCCTGAACCGAAAGGAGAACCGATGTCCACCGCTGAAATCGCAATCCAGGTACCTCGCCCGCGCCCTCGCGCGCTGAGTCCGCTCGCAACCCTTGCGCGCCGTCGCTTCCAGTTGACTGCGCGTACCCCGCGCGAGCTGTTCGTGCCGCTCCTGACCCCGATCATGTTCGCGCTCGTGATAGCGCCGGCTCTGAAGACGGCGCTACACACCGACGCGAGCTACGAGTCCTTCGTCGCGATCGGGACGGTTGGCCTGCTGATCCCGCTCAACACGATGTTCTCAGGGCTGAGCGTGATCGTCGACCGGATCAGCGGCGCGCAGCCCGAGCTGCTCACCGCGCCGATACCACGAGGCCTGCTCGTGATCGGCAACCTGATCGTCGCTCTCGCGATCACGGCGCTGCAGGTCGGCGTGCTGATCGCAGTGGCGGTCGGGCGCGGAATTCACTTCGACGCAACCGGTACCGGGGTCCTCTGGTTCGTCGGTGCGGCCGTCCTGTTCACCGTCGGCATGTACGGGCTGGCCGAGATCCTCGCCAACCGCGTCCCGCGACAGGAGGAGTACATCGCCCGCGTCCCGGCGATCGCGATCCTCCCGTGGTTCCTGGCCGGCGCCCTCTTCCCGATCACCGCGCTGCCGGGCTTCTTGACATGGGTGGCGAAGTTCCTGCCGCTCACGCACGGGCTCGCCCTGATGCGCTACGGGCTACTCCAGGACAGCACGGGACTGCACGCGATCTGGGGTCTGGGCGACCCGACCGCGATGGCCGCGCTCAGCCTGGCGGTCGTCGGCAGCTTCGCGTTGCTGCTGACTGCGGCTTCGATCCGCGTCTTCAGCAGGTCTGCCGTGCGATGAAGCGCCGGCCGAGGCCCCGGCTCAGTGCGTCCAGAGCCGCTCGCGCGCGGTTTCCGCCGCCGACGGGAACTCGCGGCCGGGGCCGGTGTCTCGCGAGCCGAACCAGGCGATCGCCACGAGCCACGGAAGCGTGCCGAGCAAGGGCAGCCAACTTCCGAGGGCCGCGCTGCCGGAAACCGTCGCCGCGAGCAGCAGCACGAGCGGCGCGAACCGTGGATTGACGATCCTGTCCATGGACTCAGTGTGCAGGTTGCGCGCGTCGCGCGTCCACCCTTTTTCAGCTTCGTTACATTCGGCCGGGCGCTGAGTCAGAGAGGCGGTGCCGAGTCGGCGTGGTACTTGAGCCACGCTGTCCGCAACTCGCGTGTTCTGCGTTCCAACCCTGCGACGAGCCACCGGGCCTCCTCCAGCTCGCCGGACAGGGTCTCGACCCGGCGGATCTCGGTCGCCATCTCGCTGAGCTCGCTCGTCGGGTCGGCGTTCAGCTTCGCGAGCCGCCGCTCCGCCGCGCGGAGCTGCGCCTCGGTCGCACGCGCCCAACCGCCGGCCTGATCCGCCAGCGTGCGCAGCTCGCTCTCGGTCGCCGGCCGGCCGCCGACGACCTCGCGTAAGCGCTTGACGAGCGCGAGATCGAGCTTGTCGGGAAGGGAAGCCACTGGGCGCCGCCCGAGCTTGCCAGATTGTCTCGCTAGCCGCCGAACGGAAGGGTCGAGGTTGCGCAATTAGGCCGTAGCGGCCTGAGCGACAAGTTCGGCCACCCGCTCGATCGACAGGGTGTCCGTGTTGAAGACCAGGTCGTAGTGCGTCGGCAACTCTTCGCCGACGTCGTAGAACCGCTTCAGGTAGTCGGCTCTGCCCGCATCCGAATCCTTGAGGACACGAGCAGTGCCCGCTTGGTCGAGTCCCTCCGCGCCAGTGAGACGTGCTGCACGCGTATGAGGCGAGGCCGTGACGAGGACGCGCAAGACCGCGGGTCCGGGACTTATGGCATGGGAGGCAGCATGCGCGACGATGACGGCGTTTCCCCGCGCCGCCGTCTGTTCGATCGTCTCGCGGATCAGTGCCTGGATGTCGTCACTGCTCAGCTCCTCGCCGGACCGAAGCGGAACGCTTCCGCCAAAAGCCCATGCCTCACCGCCCCCGCGCGCCATCGCATTGAGCACGCGGACCGCGAGGGACTTTCGTCGCTCCTCGTCTGCAACCTCTGCCGCGTTGATCCCTCCCTTGACCGCCGCCCTCGCGACGATCTCCTCATCCACGCAGAGAAAGCCGAGGCGCTCGGCGACAAGTCGCCCGACTTCTTCCCCGCCCGCGCCGGACGCATGAGAGATACAGACGACTGTGCGCGTCACCCCGACCGAAGGTACGAGCGCAGAGTGTCGGCGTCAAGCGCTGCTCTCTTCGCGCTCAGTCCGGAGTCTCGGCAGCAACGACGAGCCGCTCGCGCCTCGGCGTCACGAGCACGGCCGCGGCGACGCCTACGAACGCGGCTGCCGCGGCGATCGCGAAAGCGACTTCGTAACCGCGCAGCGACGGGACGTTCGTGCCGGGGATTAGATGCGCGGTCAGGATCGCAGCGCCGACCTCGCCGCCGATCACGCCGCCGACCGTCCGCATGACTGTGTTGATGCCGGTCGCGATCCCGGTCTCGGTGGGCCTCACCGCTTCGGTGATCAAGGTCGCCATGGCAGCGAAGGCGAAGCCGACGCCGATGCCGAGCACCGCCAGCGCCGCCAGGATCTCCCACGTTTGGCTGTTCCAGAGCGCGAGCATCCCGGCCGAGATTCCGGAGAGCAGCATTCCGGCGGCAAGCGGCCACTTCGAGCCCGTCCGTCGGCCGATCACCCCGGCTGCGGGGCCGGCGAAGAGCAGCGTGATCGAGCTCGGCAACAGGTAGAGTCCGGCCTTCGTCGCGGTCGCGTCGAAGCCGTAGTGCACGAGCCCCGCCGTGTCGGCTGCCAGACCGCGCGGCGTCTCCACGAAGTTCGGGATCAGCACGAACGTCCCGAACATCGCGAAGCCCGTGATCAGCGCGCAGATGTTCGTGAACAGCACCTGCCGCTGGACGAAGACGTGCATGTCGACCATCGGCTCGGGCACCCGCAGCTCGGCCAAGACCCATAGCGCCAGGAAAACCGCTGCCCCGACGAAGAGGCCGTCGACTCGCGCCGACATCCAGCCCCAGCTCTCGCCCTCGGTCAGCGCCAGCAGCAGGAAGATCAGCCCCACGGACAACAACGTGGCGCCGAGGAAATCCACCCGAGAGGGCGTCTTGATCGGCGACTCGGGCACGAACCGATCGACGAGCACCGCCGCGAGCGCGACCGGGATCGCGCCGAAGATGAACAGCCAGCGCCACGAGAGGTTGTCGACGATCAGGCCCGAGAGGACGATTCCCAAGCCGCCGCCGACTCCGAAGACCGCCGAGATCAGGCCGATTCCGACCCCGACCTTCTCCGGTGGGAACTCGTCGCGGATGATTCCGAAGCTCAGAGGAAACACCGCCGCCCCGAGCCCCTGGAAGGCGCGGAAGAAAATCAGCGCCCAGATGTTCCACGCCGCCGCGGCGCCCACGCAGCCGACGAAGAAAAGCGCGAGCGAGATGACTAGTAACCGTTCCTTGCCGTACTGGTCGCCGAGCTTGCCGAGAATCGGAGTGCTGACCGAGGCCACGAGCAGGAGCATCGTCAGCACCCAGGTGACCCAGGTCGTCGTCGTGTGCAGCTCCCGCTGGAGCGTCGGCAGCGCTGGAATCACCATCGTCTGCTGCAGCGCGTAGGCCGTTCCCGCGACCGTCAGGATCGCCAGCGTGATGTTGTACGGCTGCCGCCGCTCTTCCCCCGCCACGCGCTGAGCCTAGCGAGGCAAAGCCCGCCTCAGCGGGCGGGCTATGCCGCGACTTCGCAGCTTCTGAGCTTCACCGGAGAGCCTCTTGGTCGGACTCAGCGCCCGCCGGCGCGAGGCTCTCATTCGCGGCCGGCAATCCGTCCGTAAAAGCATCGCCGTCCGTACCGGGGAGGCGAACGGTGAATCGCGTCCCGCGACCGGGTGTCGTCTCCACCTCGACCGATCCGCCCATTCCTTGCGTCAGCTCTTTGACGATCGAGAGGCCGAGGCCCGTCCCGACCGGGCGGTCCGAGGCGTAGCGGGAGTAGAGGTAGAAGCGCTCGAACGCGCGCGGCAGATCCTCCTGGCTCAAACCTGGCCCCGTGTCTTCGACGACAAGCAGGCGCGGCTCGGCGGATACGCGAACGACACCGTCGCGGGGAGTGAGACGGAGTGCATTCTCGACCAGGTTCGAGGCAACCTGCAGAATCCGGTCCGGGTCGCCGATCGCGGGCGAGGGCTCGGGCGCGAACGCCTCGAGCCTGACGCCGAAGTCGCGCGCCTGCCCTTCGTAGCGACGGACTGCTTCACGGGCGATCGTGGCGAGGTCGATTTCTTCCCGATGGATCGAGAAGTCGGTGCGGTTCATTCGCGCGAGGTCGAGCAGGTCTCGGACAAGCCGCTCGAGCCGTGCGGCCTCGATCGAGATTGTCGCCACCGCTTCATCCATGTCGAAGGCGCCGTCTGCGACCCCCTCGGCATAGCCGCGAATCGCAGTCAGCGGCGTCTTCAGCTCGTGGCTGACCGAGAGCAAGAACTGTTTTTCGGCAGCGCGCGCCCGCGCGAGCTGCTCCGCCATCTCGTTGAAGGCGCGCGCGAGGCTGGCGATCTCGTACGCGCCTTCGATCGGCACGGGCTCGGGGTCGCGCTCCTCGGCCAGATGGCGGGTCGCATCGACCACCCGTCGCACCGGCCGGGCGATTCGGCGCGCGAGCAGGAATGCAGCGAGCGCCGCGAGTGCGATTCCGGCCCCGGCCGCGATCAGCAGGCCGACGAAGAAAGGGTAAAAGGCGCTGTTGCCTCGGCTTCTAGGCCGCAGGAGAACGAGTGCCTTCCGTCCGATCTTCCGCGCGGCGATGAAGTACTCGGTGCCGTGAATTCTGACCGTCCCGTTGACGTCCTCGCCGTTCCGGACGCGTCCGAGGAGGTCGCCAGGCAGGTAAGGCGTCGGCCGCCGCAGGTTGTTGATGCCGACTGCCTGCTCTTGCTGCTTCTTGAGCACTGTCTGGTTCAGTGGCTTCAGATGCGCAAGGGGCGCAATGGCAATCACCTCGCGAGCGGTCAGCACATCGGCCTGATGCGCGAGCCCTTCCAGCGTGGCGTGCTCGACCTGCCGGCGCGTCAGTAGGGCGCCGACGACGAGCATCAGGCCTATCGAGAGCGCGACGACGAGCACGATTGCCACGAACAGGTTCGTCCGCAGCGAGCGGGGGTGTCTCACGGCCGTACGGTCTTGTACCCGGCTCCGCGGACGGTACGGATGAGTTGAGGCCTGCCGAGCTTGCGGCGGAGCTGAGCGACGTGAACATCAACCGTCCGGGTGCCGCCGGGATAGGTCATTCCCCAGACCCGGTCGAGAAGCTGGTCGCGGCTGACGACGATCCCGGGGTTCTCGAGGAGAGTCGCGAGCAGGTCGAATTCCTTCGTCGTCAGCTCGACAACCTGGCCGTCGACGGCCACCTCTCGTGCGTTCCGGTTCAGCTCGACGTCCGCGAGCGTGAGCACCTCTTCGGCACCTCGACCGTCGGTCCGGCGGAGCACTGCCTTCATCCTGGCGACGAGCTCACGCGGCGAGAACGGTTTCGTCAGATAGTCGTCGGCGCCGAGCTCGAGGCCGGCGACGCGGTCGGGCTCTTCGTCGCGCGCGGTCAGCATCAGGATCGGGACGTCCGAGCGTGTGCGGATCGTGCGAGCGACGTCGAACCCGTCGATCCCGGGGAGGCGGATGTCGAGAATGACGATCCGTACCTGGTGCCGGCCGAGCTCGGCTAGCCCCTCCTCGCCGGACCGCACCCAGACCACCCGGTAGCCGTTCCGTTCGAGATAGCCGCGCGTCATTGAGCCGATCGAGTGCTCGTCCTCTACGAGCAAGACGGTGCCTCCCTGGCTCCCGTTCGGGACGGGCTTGGCGTTCACTTGCCGCCGGTTGCGAAAATCTGTTCGGCCGGTTTGTCGCCGTCGCGGATCGTCGTAGCCATCATGCCCTTTCGCAGCTGGACGAAGCTTGCATTCTGGCCGTTCAGCTTCACGTGAGCGGTCGGCGAGACGTCGATCGTCACATCCGTCCCGTCGCCCTCGTGAAGAACGAGGTTCGTCAGACCGACCTGCTTGATCCGGCCGCGATCCAGGCGGTAGTCGTGCTGGGTCGTGTCCTGGAGGTAGATCTCGCCCCGCAGGAGCTTGTTCCCGAGGAGGAGCGGGATTGTCGAGGCCGGCCACTTCGGGGCCGGCTTGCCGGTGGTGGCGGCATATGCGCGGTCAGCCGGGAGGTCGCCGACGTGCGCAACCGCGATCTGCATCCCTGCTCTTAGTCGCCGAACGTTGACGGGCTTGGAGTTCCCGTTGAGGGTCACGCGCGCACTCGACGCGACCTTGATCGTCGTCTTCGTGCCGTCGCGCTCGAGCAGGATGAGCGAGCCCGCGGCATAGCGTTTGACAAGCTTGCCGCGGTCGAGCCGCCAGTCCTGCGTCGTGCCATCCCCTTTGATGACGAGGATTTCGGCGCGAACCATCTTTGGGCCGATCAGGTTGGCGCTGGTGGCGGCCGGAAGCACCCCGGCGCCGAGGGCTGGGGCTGCCAGAACGACAGCACACGCGAGCACAGCAATTTTGAGACCTCGCCTCGTCACGGTCTTATTGTCGCGGCCAGGATCAAACTTCGTTGGCGATCATGTAAGACGAAAGTAAAAAGGCCCGCTTGCGACGGCGAGCTCAGGCGGTTTCCGCCCGAACACGCGGAAGTTGGGGCAGCGCCATCAACGCCACGAGCGCCGTGACGGCGCCGGCGACGGCGAATGCGAGCTCGGTTCCGCCCGTCGCGGCAAGCCAGCCCGCCAGGATCCCGCCCAACGGGGCGAGCCCGTTGAAGGCGAAGTAGTAGAAGACAATCACAAGCCCTCGGAGGTGATCCGGGGCGCGGAGCTGGAGCACGGCGTTCGAGTTCGCGGTGTAGAGCGTGAAGAAGACGCCGACCAGGAAGAGAAGCACGATCGCTGGGCCTAGCGAGTGCAGCGGCGCGAGCACGAGCTCGGCTATCCCGAGCCCCCCGGCGCCTGCGACGATCGCCTTCCAGCTCGCGCGCGACAGCGCCGCCGAGAGCAGTCCTCCGACCAGCGCTCCCGCCCCGAAGCAGCCGGCGATCAGGCCGAAGACGCCGGGGCCGGATGCCAGGGTCTGTCTGGCGAGAACAGGCAGCAGCACGTTGAAGTTCATCGCGATGGTGGAGATCGCGACCAGCATCGTCAGGACCAGCCGGACGTGTGCGCTTTTCCGCGCGTAGAAGATCCCCTCGCGCAGACTGCCGAACAGGGTCGGCAGGTGCTCGCGCGGCGCGAACGCGACGAGATTGCTCGTGTCCATCATCAGCAGGCCGGCCAGCACGGCGACGAAGCTCGCCGCGTTGATCGCGAAGGCCGGGCCGACGCCGAAGGCCGCGATCAGGAGGCCGCCAATTCCGGGCCCGACGATTCGCGCGGCGTTGAAGAGCGACGAGTTGAGCGCGACCGCGTTCGGCAGCTCGTCGCGGCCGACCATCTTGAAGGTCAGCTGCTGGCGCGACGGCGCATCGAGCACGAGCACGATCCCGGTCAGAACGGCCAGCACATAGACCATCCAGACCTGAACGACGCCGGCCAGGACGACGCCAGCGAGAGTCGATGCGATCACCATCCTGATCGCTTGCGTGACAACGACCGTGCGCCAGGTATCGAGCCGGTCGACGATCACACCTGCCATCAGCCCGAAGACGCTGAACGGGACGAACTGGCAGGCGGCGAGCAGGCCGACTGCGAACGCGGAGTGCGTCAGCGCGAGCACGAGCCAGGCCTGGGCAACCTTGTCGATCCACGTCCCGCTCTGCGAGATTGCCTGGCCGAGGAAGTAGAGCCGGTAGTTCCGGTGCATACGCAGGCTCGCGAACGCGCGCCGGTTGATCGTCCGCAGAGCGGCTGTCACTCGTCGATCAGCTCTTGCAGCGATTCGATCGCGGCATCAACGGTCTCGAGCTCCGCCTCGGAAAGCTCCTTCAGCCGGGCGGCGAGCCACGCCGTTCGGCGCGACTTGACGGAGCGGAGCACACGCTCGCCCTCCGGCGAGACGCGTAGGCCGATCCGTCGGCGATCTTCGTCGGAGGGCTCGCGGACGATCAGCCCTCCTGCCTCGAGCCGGCCGACGTACTTCGACATCCCTGCCGCAGACATCCGCTCGAGGGCCGCCAGTTCGCGGACGCCGATCCCCGGCTGGCGCTGAATCGTGAAGAGGAGCGAAGCCTGGCCGCCGGTCACGCCGAGCGAGTGAATCTCCCGGCGAAGATGGCGGTTGAGCTTCAAGAGAACCGGCCGAAGGCGGTTCGCGACCGTGACGGGATCAGTGGCTGTTGCTAGTGCTGGCATAAACCGTTAACCAAGTTAACGGTAGCAAAAACCGTTAACCAAGTTAACGGCAGCAGTTTGGGCTTGAGCCCGAGCGAACAGGGAGAGGGTCAGATAGGTCTTTAGACGGCTGGGTCTTCGGGAAGCAGGTCGACCGAGACGATCGTCTCGGGATTGATGAACCTGCCGCCGAGGCACCGCTTGCGGTGCCGTTCTAGAGGCCGTGCTGGCTTGGCCCGCTCGGCCGTCTCAACCCGGTTCTTGGATCGGGACGGGGCGGACTTGCCCGACCTGACGATGGCCTCAGACGCTCGAGTCGTCTGGAAGCAGGTCGACCGAGACGATCGTCTCAGGGTTGATGAACCTACCGCCGAAAAACGGCCACTCGCCGGTGTCGTCCGTCAGGTCTGCGACGACGGCGTGACCGAGAGCTGCCGCCTTGTCCGAGCCTTCGGTCTCGCCGGCAGTGATCAGGTCGCCGTTTGTCAGTCGGATCGCAATCTTGTAACACGCCGCCGGAGGGGGAGCCCCGGTCTCGGGGGGCGAGTCGGCTGCGGGCTGCGTGGTAGGCAGGGGAGGGGCTGCGATTCCGTACGCCTCGCGGAGCTCCGCTACCTCGCTGGCGGCGACCCAGCCACGCTCGGCGATGATGTCGAGCACCTGCTTGCCGGTCTCGAGCCGGTCTCGATGCGCCTGCGCGAGCTGACCCATCGACAGCTTGCCGGCCTCGACGAGCTCGGCCTCGGGCGGAGGCCGCAGGGGAGCCGGTTGGCTCGGAGCGGGCGCCTCGTGCAACTCAGCGCCTTCCCTACCAGGAGGGCTCGGGGGACCCTCGGTGAGAGGGACTGATGCAGATTGAAGACTCATTCGCCGCAGGGACGGATACGCCGTTCCGTCGGCTCTCTTTATCGGCGATGGCGCGGTCGGCCGCGTCCCCCTAAAGGTTGAGTCTAATCGGCAGCGTGAAGATGCCCGACCGCCCTAGCGAGGATGTCTCGCAGAGCACGCTGGTCGGCTTCCGAAAGCGCTGCGATCGCCTCGGGCGGCTGGCTCATCAGCTCCATCACCTGGTCGCGAAGCTTCATTCCGCTCGGGGTGATCGTCAGCGCCTTCACGCGGCGATCGCCTGCGTAGCTCTGCCGGCTGACGAGGCCGCGTACCTCGAGACGATCGGCGATCCCGGTGACGTTGGAGGCATCGCAAAAGAGGCGCTCGGCAAGCGCGCTCATCGGCATCGGCTCGTCGGGATCGAGCAGGCGTAGGGCGTGGGCCTGCGCGAAGCTCAGCCCAAGCGCGCTGAGCTCGGCTCCGACCTTCGTCCGCTGGACCATCCCGAGCTCGAAGAAGAACTTCTGCGCCTCGTGGGCCGGGCTGAGCGTCGTCTTCACTTGCACCGCCACGGGCGGCATCTTACTTGAACCAGTAGGTATTTGACAACCTCAAGCATTTGGGTAGGCTTGTGCGCCGGTGAGCGATTACGCGATTGAGGCCGAACGGCGCGGGCAAGTCGACGACGGTTCACATGCTGACGACCCTGCTGCCGCCCACTTCGGGCTCGGCTCGCGTCGCCGGCTACGACGTCGTCTCCGAAGGCTCGCACGTGCGCGCCGCGATCGGCGCCGCTCTGCAAGAGGCGGCGCTCGACCCGCTGCTCACAGGGCGCGAGCATCTTCGTCTGCAGGCGTCCCTACAAGCGCTTCCGCGCGCCGAGCGGAAGCAGCGCGCCGACGAGCTGATTGCCCGCGTGGGGCTGACGCACGCTGCCGACCGCAAGGTGCGGGGTTACTCGGGCGGGATGAAGCGCAGGCTCGATCTCGCGATGGCGCTCGTGCACAGGCCGACCGTGCTCTTCCTCGACGAGCCGACGACCGGTCTCGACATCCAGAGCCGAAGCGCACTCTGGGAAGAGGTTGCCCGGCTCGCGCACGAGGACAAGGTCACCGTTTTCCTGACCACCCAGTACCTCGAGGAGGCGGACGTGCTCGCCGACCGCGTCGGGATCATCGATCACGGCCACATCGTGGCCGAGGGCACGACCGCGGAGCTGAAGGCCCAGGTCGGCCGCCCGACCGTGGAGGCGATCCCGGCGGATCCGGAGGACGCAAGCCGCGTGGCCGAGATCCTCGCTCGCTTCGGCGATCCCTGCGGCTCGACGAAGGGCGTCGCGGTTCGTCTTCGCGCCGGTGAGGCCGACCTCGTGGACGTCGTGCGGGCGCTCGACAGTGCTGCGATCAAGGTCGAGAACCTGCAGCTGCACCAGCCCTCGCTCGACGACGTCTTTCTCGCGAAGACTGGTCGCTCGCTCGAAGGATCCGACGACGATGGCGACGATGACGAGGGCGAGCCGGCGCGTGGCGAGCTGGCCGCCGAACCGGTGTGAACGTTCTCGCGGATCAGGTCTTCCTGCTCGCTCGCCGCTCGGTCGTCCGCACGATCCGCCAGCCGGCAAACGTCGTCGCCCCGCTTGTCTTCCCGATGATGCTGCTGGCCGTCAACTCCGGCGGACTGAAGGCGGAAACGCACCTCCCCGGCTTTCCGACCAGCTCCTTCTTCGCCTTCGCGCTGGCGGTGCCGTTCATTCAGGGAGCTCTGTTCGCGACGATGAACGCCGGTACCGATCTCGCGCGCGACATCCAGACAGGTTTCCTGAGTCGCCTCTCACTGACGCCGATGCGGGGGATCGCGCTGCTCGGCGGACAGCTCGGCGGGGTCATGGCGTTAGGCGTCGCGCAGGCCGTCGTCTATCTGACGGTCGGTTTGCTGGTCGGCGTCCGGCTCGCCTCAGGACCGCTCGGAGTGGTGGTGCTTTTTGTCTTTGCCCTGCTCGTGACACTCGGATTCGGGGCCCTCGGCGCCTTCGCGGCGCTTCGCACCGGGTCGGGCGAGGCAGTGCAGAGCCTCTTCCCGGCCTTCTTCGTCTTCCTCTTCCTCTCGTCGATGAACATCCCGCGCAACTTGATCTCGACGACCTGGTTCCGCGATGTCGCGACCCTCAACCCGGTCTCCTACCTGATCGAGTGCGTGAGGAGCCTGATCATCGTGGGGTGGGATACAAAGGCGCTGGTGCTCGGTTTCGGGATCGCTACGGCGATTGCCGTCATCGCGCTCGCGCTGGCGAGTTGGGCGCTGCGGGTCAGGATGGCACGGACGTGAGAACGCTTGCTGTGGCGCGCGGCGTGGCCTGGCGAACGCTGCACAACGTCTTCACGAACCCATCGCTTTTCGTTCCCTCGATCGTCTTCCCGCTCTTCTTCTTCGTCGCGTTCGCCGGCGGTCTGTCGCGTGTTCAAGATGTGCCCGGGTTCGATTATGCAGAGGGCTACACAGCATTCCAGTTCGTCTTCGTGCTGCTTCAGTCGGCGGCCTTTGGGGGTGTTTTCACCGGCTTCGGGATCGCCCGCGATTTCGAGAGCGGCTTTGCGCGTCGCTTGCTGCTCACAGCGCCGAGCAGGACCGGGATCCTGCTGGGCTACGCGGTTGCAGCGCTCCTTCGCTGGTTGGTGACCGCGGCGGTCTTGACGACGGTCGCGCTCGCGGCCGGGATGAACGTCGGTGGAAGCGGGGTCGACTTGTTCGGGCTCTACACGCTCGCCCTGATCGTCAACGCGGCCGCGCTGCTGTGGGCGGCCGGCGTCGCCATGCGGCTGCGGACGATGCAAGCCGGCCCGATCATGCAGTTCCCGGTCTTCCTGGTTCTCTTCTTTGCGCCCGTCTACGTGCCGCTGGCGCTTCTGTCGGGCTGGATCCACGGCATTGCGACGGTCAACCCGCTGACCCGCGTGCTCGAGGCGGGTCGTGGCTTTCTCGCCGGCTCGCCGACCGAGGTGGCGGCCGCGTTCGGGGCGGCGCTGGCGCTCGCGGCCGCGTTCTCTTTCTGGGCTCTCCGCGGCCTGCGCAAGGCCGAGGTAGCCGGCTAACCGGCAGCATTCGGCGCTCCCGGGGTCGGCGCCGCCGTGATCGTGAAGTCGGCCCCGTTGTCGTTCGTGTCCGTGCCGTCAGGGAGCCGGATGTCGCTCGAGCCAGGAGCCGCGGTCGTCGGCGGCGCCGGCGCTGGTCGGGTCTCGACCAGCATGTTCGTGGCGGTGCCGTACCCGACCGAGTCGACGAGCGTGCCCGCGGCGTTGCGCACGCCGACGCCGCCGGCCGTTGCAGCTATCCCGGCTGAAAACGCTTGGTTCGGGATCTTCGCGCCCGCATACCCGCTGCCGCCGAAGAGGTAGAAGGCGCCGGGGGCCAACGTCGTTCCGTCCGGGATCGTCGCCAGGGAAACGTCGCTGCTTCCCGCGCCCGAGCGATAGACGAGCTTGTAGCCACTGAGGTCGGCCGGAGCCGCGCCTGCGTTGAAGAGCTCGACAAACTCGTCAGTCGCGGAAGCGCTCGTCCCCGTGGCGAGCTCGTTGACTCGAACAGCCGAATCGGTTGGCGTCGCCGTGCACGTGAAGACGGCGTGAGCCGACGCGTCGTAGGTCAGAGCGACGGTGCCGTCGCGCCCACCCGTCCGGCAGGCGAGGCCGTTGAGCTGCTCGAGCGAGCCGATGCTGGTGCCAGGATCGCCCTTCGGCCCCTGCGGCCCGCGCTCCCGGCCGGTCCGATCGGGCCCGCTGTTCCGGGCGGCCCTGGCTCGCCCTGTGGTCCTCTCACGTTCCAGGAGACCGCCCGCTCCGACGCGCGGCAGTCGGAAGCCCTGGCAACGAGCCGAAGCCGTCCGTCCTTCCGAACACAGGCCTGGATGACAGCGGTCGCGTCGTGCGGAATCCGAACGACGGCAACGGCCCCGCCGGCCGGAAGACCGAGCATGAGTGCGAGCAGAAGCGAGCGAAGCGGCGTTCCAGGCACTGGTCCTCCTTGTCGGAATTGGCGCCTACCGTGGTACCGCTTCTGGCGAGCTCCGGCCAGGGCGCGCGCGTGAACCGGCACACTTTCGTCGCGCTTGCTTATCTACCGCCCGGTCAGGCGCGGTAGGCCGCGCCGGCTGCCGCCGAGCCGAGATGGCTCGCGATCACCGCATCCGCTGCATCCGCGCTCGGCGCGTAGCCGGTCACCGCGGCGATGAAGACGTCCCGTTCGAGGGCGTACAGCTCGACCTCGGTGCGCGCCACCACCGTTGCGGTGCGCGGCACCTCGCGCAGGAGTGCGATCTCGCCGAAGTAGCCGCCGGGGCCTAGTGCCACGGTTGGTTGCCCGGGCGGCATCACTGTTACCTCCCCGTCCTCGATCACGAAGAAGCGGTCTCCGGCGTCGCCCTGGCGGAAGACAACCTCCCCTGCCGGGACCTCGACGCGCGAGAGACGCGAAGCAACTTGCTCGAGCGTCAGCAGCGGCAGGGGCGCGAAGATCGGGATGTTGCGGAGCAGGAAAGACCCTTGCCCGCACTTCGTCGGGCGCAGCGCGCTGCAGCAGGGTCAGTCCAGCGACGTCGACGAGTGTGTTCCCGGCGCCGAGGATGCCGAAGCAGACGACAGCCGCCGCCACGCTCGGCCAGACACCGAGCACCGCCAGAGGCACGCCCCAGAGCAGCATGCCGAGGCCGAACACGGGCCCCAAGCGGCTACTTCCGATCAACGTCAGCAGGACGAGGATCCCGAGGAGGGCGCCAACGCCGACGGCCGAGTTGAGGAAGCCCACGCTGGACGGTCCCAAACCGAGGATCTGGAGTGCCGTCACGACGAGCAGGACTCGCATGATCCCGGCGGTGAGCGTCTGCGCTCCGTAGAGGCCGACCACGAGCCGGAGCCGGCGCTCGGCAAGGATCGCCCGGAATCCCGCGAGGGCTTCTCGGACGATGCTGTCCACCTCGACGCTGGGGTCGCCGCGGCTGTCGGCGCGAATTCGGCCGAGGACCAGCGCCGACCAGAGGAACAGAGCCGCCGTCAGCGCGAAGACTGCGCCGACGCCGGTAAGGGCCAGAAGCACGCCGCCGAGCGCGGGACCGGCGAAGAAGCCGACGCTTTCGAGCGTGGTCGAGGTCGCATTCGCGGCCGTCAACTCCTCGGGTGACCTCGCGAACGAGGGGAGCAGTGCCGACTGGGCGGGCGCGAAGGCCGTGCCCGTCACCGCGGTCACGACCGAGAGCGCGTAGACGGTCGCTGCCGGGGCACCGGCGTAGACCGCTGCCGCGGCGCCGCCCATTGCGCAGGCTCGGGCCAGGTCTGCTGCGACCATCACGCGCCGGCGGGGAAAACGGTCGCCGAGCAATGCCGCGAAGGGCGCCACGAGCGCGGCGGGCAGTAGCCGCGCCAGCGTGACGAGCCCGACCGCGGTTGCGCCGCCGGCCCGATAAGCGAAGACGGCGAGGGCTACCTCGTAGCCCCACTGGCCGATGATCGAGCCGCTCCAGGCCAGTTCGAGCCGGCGCAGGTCTTGGTTGGCGAAGACCGCTGCGAACGCTCGGAGAGACTCGCCGAGGCGCCTGCGCAGAGAGGTTCGCACGGTCGGAGGATCGCAGGAGGCCTTGTGTTTTTGAAGTTAGTGGCGGAAGATCGTGGTGCTCACACACGTCTAGGAGGTGCGTTCTCTTTTTCCCGAACAAGGAGGTTCCCAATGGGGGACGATCGCGAGAAGTTTGAGCCAGACCTCAACGAGCGGGAGAAGTTTGCGGCGCCTGCCGACGAGGGCGAAGAGGTCGAAGGGCACAAGTACGAGCCCGACCTGGAGAAGCGCGAGAAGTTCGCTTCGCCCGCCGACGACGGCGACGACGTCGAGGCACACAAGTTCTAAGTCCGAGGGGCCGTAGCGATCAGGCCGAGGAGCTTCACTCGTCGGCCTGATCGCCTAGCCTGAGCTCGAGAAAGACGGCGCCGGGGACCGGGTTGTGTCGATACGGCTCCGTGTCGCGGAAGCCGAGGGAGCGGTAGAGCGCCTGCGCCGCCGCCATCTCCGGCAACGTGTCAAGGAGCATGCGCCTGTAACCGCGCGTTCGCGCTTCGGCGATCACCGCCTCGGCGAGCCGCCGGCCGAGGCCGCTGCCGCGCGTAGCCGGTCGGACGTACAGGCGCTTCATTTCGCAGGTGAGATCGTCGATCCGGCGCAGGGCGACGCAGCCCTCATCCGCGATCAGCACGAGCTGGTAGAAGGCGAGCGGGGCGGCGAGCTCCGACTCGAAGTCCTGGAACGAGAGGTCGACCCCGAGCCCGTCCGCGTACTCGCGGAGGAAGCCCCGCACCGTTTCAAGATCTTCAGGCTGCGCCGGACGGATCAGCGCACGCTAACTCAGCGAACCAGCGCCACCCACGTGCTCTGGTGTTGATGGCCCTTGCCGGCCTCGGTGAGGACGAGCGTGTTCGAGCCGTCGGGATTGGGCACAAGCGGCGCCGGCTCGCCCGCCGACGCGGGCTGGCCCTGGCAGCGGGCGATGTACGTGTACCCGCCCGACGAGGCGAGCTCGTTGTAATCGCCCTCGAACGAGCCGTCACGCGAGAAGGCGTCGTAGTACGGGTTCGAGGCCACCTTGTCGACCTTCAGCGGCACCGTCCAGGTGCTGCCGCCGTCGAGCGACCGCTGGTAGTACGTGTCGATCACCGGCGCGTAGTTCGGTCCCTGGCCCGACTCGTCCCGCGTGCGATAGGCGACGTCCACGGCTCCATCGGTGCCGACCCCGACCGTGACGCCGTAGTGGTCGACGTGATCCGAGGTCGAACCGGGGTTGATTCGCTGCGGCACCGTCCAGGTCAGCCCGTTGTCGAACGAGCGGCTGAGGACGGCGTCGTTCGTGCCGTCGCTGCGGTAGCGCCCGTCGTCCCAGACGGAGTACAGCGTCCCCGAGACAGGGTCGACGGCCGCCGCAGGCAGTCCCTCGCTCGCACGCTGCGTGGGCTGGCCGGTGCTCTGGTTGCTGGCAATGTCGACCGGAGGCGTGAAGACGAGCGGCGCAGGATAGGGAGTCGAACCCGCCGCAGGCGCCGCCATGAAGACCTGCTCGTTTCGCCCGGGCGTCCAGCTCGTCGGGCCCGGAGGGAACCGGGACGCCGCCGGCGATCGTGTTCATGACGATACCGAGGCCGCCGTTCTTCATCACCAGCGGGTAGGCGCCGACGCCCTGACCGGGGAAGATCAGCCCGGGAATCGTTTGGAAGTCCGGCAGCCAGTTCGCGAGCCGGTCGCAATCGTGGTCGCAGTAGTCGTAGAGGATCGGCGCGATCCGGTCCCAGACCACGTAGACGCGGCCCGAGTGGTGGCCGGGCGCGTCGCTGTTGTCGACGACGATCCAGTTCTTGTCGTTCAGGCCGCCGAGCACATCGTCCTGCAGCAAGACGGGCGGGCCCCAGTGCAGGCCGCCGTCCTTGGAGACGTTGACGGCGATGCCGCTGCGCAGGCCGTCGTTCTTGTTGAAGTCGAAGACGAGCGAGTTGGCGTAGACGATGTTGTTCGGCCCGAATGCGACGACGGCGTCGCTGGCCCGTTCGAACACGCCTCCCTGACCGGGGTAGGTTGTCAGGCCGGGTATTTCGCCGGTTTGCCAGGTCTTGCCGCCGTCGGTGCTCGTCGCGAAACCGTTCGTCGCATCGCCGCCGTCGGCGACCCGGCCTTCCTGGTAGACGGTGACGACGTTCTTGGGATTTGCCGGGTTGACGGCGATCGAGGGCTCGATCTCGGTGTCCGGCTGCACGTAGTCCTGGATCGGATCCGGAACCGCAGCCGCCAGGCTGCCGAGCTTGTCGCTCGAAATCCGGATGATTCGCCTCCTTCCCATCCGGAGCGTCGGTCTAAACCCCGCGGATTGCGATTCCCCGCCGCGGGGTAAGGAGCGCTGGTGCCACGAGCCCGGGCCTCCCGCGCATTCGCCCAGAGAGGAGGACGATTGATGGAGCCGCTTTCGCGATTGCGGCGGATTCGGGTCTTGGCGGTGGGTGTTGCGCTCGGTTGGCCGCGCTCGCGGGCGTCCTGGCCACTCGAGGCTCCGCCGGTCCGGTAGGCCCGACCTTTGCGCCGCCCGTCTACGTCGACCAGGATCTCGCCGGCGGCGAGCCCGAAGTCTTCGCGGACACGAAGCACGGAACCCTGATCTACACCTCCCACGAGGGAACGACCCATCTCTACCGGGACGGGATCGTCAGCTCGCCGTGGGGTGACTTCAGCTTCGTCACCAACTACTGCAACCAGGTCAATGTCTGGACGTCGTCCGACGGCGGCGTCAACTGGTTCCGCGACCGTTACCTCGGCAGTCCCTGTCCGACCAGCCCGGCGGAAAACACGGGCTTCAGCGATCCCGACCTCACCCAGGATGCCGGTGGTCGCGTCTACGACACAGGCATCGACCTCGTCAACGACGCGCTGTTCTCGTCGGTCGACGGCGGCAAGACCTGGGACGAGGGGAACGCGGACTGCCACGATGGCGACCGGCCCTGGCTCGCGGGTGCTAAGGCGAATCAGGTCTTCATGGGCACCGACACGGTCGAAGGCAGCGGCAGCGGCCACCAGGTGTTCGTCTCCAACGATGGCGGCAACACCTGTAACGCCACCGGGGTCGACGACAACGGGGCGCTTCCTGACGGCGGTTCCTTCACCGGCGACGGCAAGCTGTACTACGACAAGTTGAAGTCGACGGTCGTCGAGCCTGCGATCTTCGAGCACCCCGACGGGAGCTTCGGTCTCGGCATCAGCACCATGCCGAACGGTGGCTCGGCGTTCACGCCGCACGAGGGGGTACGGGGGACGTCGATGTACGCCCATTGGCCGGCGATTGCGATCGACTCGGGCGGGACGATCTACCTGACCTGGGACACCGACAACCGCCAGGCAGGCACGAGCGGCGGCTGCAACGGCTCGGAGACGCCGGCGCCGAACTCGATCATGCTGACCTACACGAAGGATCTCGGCAAGACCTGGTCGACGCCGAGGACGATCACGCACCCGGGCACGCGCGTCTTCTGGCCGTGGATCGCCGCGGGCGACGCCGGCAAGGTCTCGGTGATCTGGTACCAGACCGAACCGCAGGACGGCCAGCCCGATCTCGATTGCCAGACCGGCCATGTCCACGCGATGGAGGCCTCGCTGCTCGGCGCGACCGGCAACAAGCCGCAGCAGTGGGTCGCCGACGCCGCCGGACGGCCCATCCACATTGGCTGGGTCTGCCAGGGCGGTACGACCTGCGTCGCCACCGGTCAGGACCGTCGCCTCGGCGACTACTTCACGAACGCGCTCGATGCGCGCGGTTGTGTGCTGATCGCGACCGGCGACACCCGTCTCAGCGACCCAACCACCGGCGGCCCGTTACCGACAGCCAGGCCGCTCTTCCTGCACCAGAACGGCGGCCCGCGCCTGATCGGCTCGGGCACCTGCTCGTAAGGAACACAGCACACGGCGAAGGGCTTGCGAGCCCTTCGCCGTGCCGTTCCCTTAAGCCGCTCTCGCTTGCGCCGGTGAAGGCCGACCGCATATAAGACAGCGATGCTCCTGGCAAGCGTCGAGTACGCACGCCCCGGCTCTGTTGACGAGGCGCTCTCGCTGCTCGCGGCGAATCCAAACGCGCGGGCGCTCGCGGGCGGGCAGACGCTCGTCAACGTGATGAAGGCCCGGATCGCGGCGCCGGAGCTGCTGATCGACCTCAACGACATTCCGGAGCTCCGCGGGATCCGCGAGACGGACGAGGGACTCGAGCTGGGTGCGATGGTGACCTACACGCAGCTCGCCCGCGCGGAGGTGGTGCATCGGGAGCGTCCGATTCTCGCCGACGTCGCCGCTCAGATCGCCGATGTGCAGGTCCGCAATCGCGGCACCGTCGGCGGGAACGTTTGCTCGAACGATCCGACGAATCACTTGCCACCGGTGCTCGTCGCTGTCGGGGCGACGATGGCAATCGCGGGCGCATCGGGCGTACGGCTCGTTCCGGCCGAGGAGTTCTTCCTCGGCGTCTACCTGACAGCGGTCGGCCCCGGCGAGCTCTTGACCGGGATCTCTGTTCCGCGCCGCCAGGGCGGCGACGGCTTCGCCTCGGTGACGATCGGCGCAGACGGAACCTGCATCGCCAACGCCGCCGCGAGCGTCAACGGAAACGTGCGCGTCGTGCTCGGCTGTGTCGCAGCCACGCCGGTGCTCGTCGAGGTGCCGTCGGCCGATGATGAATCGGTGCGCACGGCGGTCGCAGGCGCGGAGCTCGATCCGCCCTCGGACATTCACGCGCCGGCGGAGTACCGGAGGCAGCTCGCCACTGTCCTGGCGGGGCGCGCTGTCCGGCAAGCGAGTGGAGCGGCGTGAGCGAGCCGGTCGCACAGAAGACGATCAGCGTCGAGGTCAACGGCGCGACCTACGAGCGCGAAGTCGAAGCACGGCGGCTGCTCGTCCACTTCATCCGGGACGACCTCGACCTGACGGGCACCCACGTCGGCTGCGACACCGGAAACTGCGGGGCCTGCTCCGTGATTGTCGACGGCACGCTCCTGAAGAGCTGCATGATGCTGGCGATTCAGGCCGACGGCGCCTCGATTGAGACGGTCGAGGGCCTCGGCGCCGACGGCCAGCTGAACCCGCTGCAGCAAGCGTTCGGCGAGCACCACGCGCTCCAGTGCGGCTACTGCACGCCGGGGATGCTGATGAGCGCGAAGGCGCTGCTCGACGAGAATCCTGAGCCGACCGAAGGCGAGATCCGCAGGGCGATCCAGGGGAACATCTGCCGTTGCACCGGCTACGTGAACATCGTCGAGGCGATCGCTGCGGCGGCGGAGGCGGGCACATGACCGAGACCGGCGCGCCAACGAGCGCGCTCGTCGTCGAGGAGCAGGAGACGCGGCCAGGGTTCATCGGAACGAGCGTCCCGCGGAAGGAGGACCGGCGCCTTGTCCAGGGGGAGGGCGTCTTCTTCGACGACGTGAAGCGGCACGGAATGGGTTTCGTCCACTTTGTCCGCTCGCCCTACGCGCACGCGAAGATCATCTCGGTTGACGTCTCGCGGGCGCTCGAGCTCAAGGACGTCTACGGGACGCTGACCGGGGACGAGGTCTCGATCCTGACCGACCCGTTCTTCGAGATGTCCGTGCCGCCCGGGAGCGAGATCAAGGACTACGCGCTCGCGGTTGGGAAAACGCGCTTCGTCGGCGAGCCGGTGGCCGCCGTCGTCGCGGCGACCCGCGAGCTCGCGCGTGACGCGGCCGAGCTCGTCGAGGGCAGGAGCCGGACGCGCCGATCCTGCATGAGGAGGCGGGCTCGAACGTCGTCTGGGAGGGCCTGTTCGACTGGGGCGACTGGGACGCGTGCGTCGCCGAGGCCGACCGCGTCGTTCGGATCAAGGAGCTCCATTTCGACCGCTTCTCCTCGACGCCGCTCGAGTGCTCCGGCTGTCTCGTCGAGTTCAACCGCGGCACCGGGCAGTGGACGATGCACTGCAACCACCAGATGCCGGGCATCGGCGCGATCTGGATGGCGCCGGCGTTGCGGGTCGGAACCGACAAGCTCCGTTTCGTTACCCAGGACATCGGCGGCGCCTTCGGCAACAAGATCTGCCTCCATCCGTACTTCGTCGCCTGCTGCCTGCTCGCCCGCAAGCTGAACCGGCCGGTCCAGTGGACGGAGTGGCGGACCGACCAGCACACCGCGAATGCGCATGGGAACGAGCGCTGGTTCGAGGAAACCGAGGTCGCCGTCAAGGCCGACGGAACGCTGCTCGGCTTCAAGACGAGGGCGATCGACGATTGCGGCGCCTTCCCCCGCTACGAGCCGCTCGGCTGCATCATCTGGGCGCAGGTCACGCCCGGCTGCTACCGCTGGCAGAACGTCCGTCTCGATTTCACGCAGGTCGCCACGAACAAGTCGCCGGTCTCGCCGAACCGTGGTTACTCGCGGATGCAGCACCTCTGGTTCACGGAGCGCGTGATCGACATCGTGGCCAACGAGCTCGGGCTCGATCCGGTCGAGGTGCGGAAGCTGAACTACGTGAAAGCGGACGAGTTCCCGTGGACGACGCCGAACGGCTGCGTCTACGACTCCGGCGACTACGCCCGCTGCCTCGACATCGCGCTCGAGCTCGTTGGCTACGAGGGGATTGACGCACTCCGCCGCGACGCCGAGGAGCGCGGCAAGCTGCTCGGGGTCGGGATCGGCTCGACGCTCGACTCCGGGACGAACAACTTCGGGCAGTCTCAGCTGTTGAACCCCGACCTGCAGTTCTCTGGCAACAACGAGGTTGCCACCGTCAAGCTCGACATCTTCGGCGAGGTGGTGGTCACGCTCGGCACGGTGCCGCAGGGGCAGGGCCATGAGACGACCGCCGCGCAGGTCGTCGCCGACGCTCTCGGCATCTCGCCCGACGAGGTCACGGTGCGCCCCGGCCATGACACCTACTGGAACTCGCACGCAGGCTTCTCCGGCACGTACGCCAGCCAGTTCGCGGTGACCGGCCTCGGCGCGGTCAAGGGCGCCGTCGACCAGCTCGCCGGCGAGATCCGGACGATTGCGGCGGCCGTCCTCGGCGGCGTTCCCGAGGACGCGATCGAGCTCGACGGAGGCTTCGCCAGGCTGCGGGAGAACCCCGAGGCCGCGATCCCCTTCATGGGGATCGGCGCGATCGTCAACGCGAACAACGCGATCCTTCCGGACGAGGCGCGCCACGTGACGCTCAACTGCCGATACGTCTACGTGCCGCCGTTCCAGGTGCCGGATAAGGAGCGCAAGTACGGGAACCTGACGCTCACCTACGCGAGCCAGATCCACGTCTGTGTGCTCGAGGTCGACCCTGAGACAGGGGCCTACGAGATCGTCGACTACGCCGCCGTCGACGATTGCGGGAACCGGATCCATCCGCAGATCGTCGAGGGCCAGGTACACGGCGCGACCGCACAGGCGCTCGGCGCGGCGACGCACGAGACGTTCACCTACGACGAGCAGGGGAACCTTCTGACGCCGAACTTCTACGACTATCACGTGCCTCACGCACTCGACATGCCACCGCTCAAGACCGGCTACATCGAGTCCGCGTCTCCGTTCACGCCGCTCGGCGCCAAAGGCATGGGCGAGGGCGGGGGCGCCGGAATCCACGCGGTTTGCGCGGCGCTGCAGGATGCGCTTCGGCCGGTCGGGAACCCGATCGTCTACGACTCGTGCAACCCCCCGCACCGCGTTTGGGAGCTGATCTCAAATCCGGAGGACTCGCGGGGCCGGGTCGAGGTGGAGTCGCGGTGAACGTCGCCGGCGAGCGGACGTTCGAGGTTCCACAGCAGACCGTGTGGGAGGTGCTCAACGACCCGGCGCGCCTGGCGAACACGATCCCTGGGGTCGAGAGCTTCGAGGTTCAGGACGAGCGGCACTGGCATGCGAACTGCAACATCCCGCTCGGCCTCGGCAGCCTCAAAATGCGGATCAGATTCGAGAAGACGGAGGAGCGCCCGCCCGAGTACGCAAGCCTCAAGGCCAAGGGCGACGGCGTCGGGGCGATCATGAGCATGCAGACCCAGTTTCAGCTCTCCTCGTCCGGCTCCGAGACGCTGATGCGCTGGGAGGCAGACGTCTCGATCGCCGGGCCGGTCGGGTCGATGGGGCAGCGCGTGCTGCAGCCGATCGTCCGGCAGCAGGTCGCCAACGTCCTCGACGCGCTCGACAAGCAGGTGCAGGAGGCGGCCCGCGTCGGTTCCGCAGCCGCCGAAGAGCCGGCACCCACGATCGAAGACGCCGGCTGACCGCGTGAGCCAACCGTTCCGAGTCGGCGTCATGCAGCTGACGATGGAGCCGCTCGAGGAGATGCTCGCCTCCGCCCGGGTGATGGATGAGGCCGGCATGGACACGATCTGGCTGGCCGAGGCCTACCCCTGGTGGCGCAAGCACGGAATGGAGGCTCGCTCCTCGACCGTTGTCTCCGCGCTGATCGC